>Ga0194135_10000654_pt1 | contig 20311 bp, 15 predicted proteins | sample LitLau_LLRF_2013_FD_134024 | JGI IMG/M metagenome (GOLD analysis project Ga0194135, IMG submission 134024) | Freshwater sediment microbial communities in response to fracking from North America - Little Laurel Run_MetaG_LLRF_2013 (version 2) | ecosystem: Environmental > Aquatic > Freshwater >...
ATTATTATTATTATTCTGGGTGTGTGAGCCTAGGGTATCTTCAGAATTTAGAGTACAGAGGTAGGTTGGCTTTTGGGAATTTTATGAATGAGGTGGTGTATGAGCTTTGTGTGATGATAATGAGAGTAATCATATGGGAATCTTTTGTTGTTTAATTGCAGAAATAAAAGCATTTTGCTGTGAAAATCAAGCAAGATAGCGTCGATACTAAGTTTACGAGATATTTATGTCCAATCAAGCGATTTCAAGAGGCGGAGGTGCAATGGGAGGACATGCAACGCCTACTTTCGGACACCCGAGCTCTGGAGGAACGACCGTTAGCTATCCCCCGAACATTGGAGGCCCACCGTTGAGTCCTAATCGAGGAATGCAACCTGTCCAAAATGTCTCTGCTGCTGTTTCCTCCATTAACCGTAGGCCTGCGTTTATGGGACATGGGGCGACTGACAGAAGAGGCATGATGGCGATAGGCATGGGGTTAGTAGTTGAGTACGGGTTCTTCATTTATTCAGATTTTATTTCAAGAGAATGAATTTATTTCCCTGCTAACTGGAAACTTACCATTTTTTACAGGCCTATTAGTAGTAGAGGGCAAGGTATGGAAGTATTGGGTATGGGAAGTCAAAGGGGGCCAACCGGTTACCCTGGGAGTAATGATCACTATCCTCAAATCCTCGACCCTTCCGAATTCCCATCTTTGACTAGTAGAAACCTTCAAGGAGACTCCTATCACCAAAGTCTACCCGCGAAACCTTATGGTTAGTGTCGTTCCGTCTCGTTTTTTGCAATATATGTTATAAAGCATTAAATATATAGTGTTTTCAAGTGTGTTGTTTTACGGCAGCCACTGATTTTCTTAAGTTCAAAAGCATTTTGTGGTGGTGGTGCGTTTTGATTTAAGGAAAGCAAATCAGTTTGAAGTTGCTTTTTACATCAACAGCGCTAATAGTACTAACATTTGTAGTAGGTATGGTCAAGCAACCAGTTTCTGAGTCAAGCGCCTTCACAATGAGCTCGGAAGACTTCCCCGCGTTACCTGGCACAACGCCTGCAGTCACGGCAAATAATGAAACCTCCGGAAAGATCACGCCAAGTAACAGTCAACCTTTGGAATCTGAACAGCAGCAACGAGTAAACAATCTTTTAGTCGACAAATCACCTGTAAAAAGAGGGATTGTAACTTCTCCTGATGGTATGGCTTACGCATCCAAATAAATATTTGTATTCGAAACTTGGCATATAACTGTATTTTGTTTTTGTAGGTAAAGTCACCAATATTCCTGGTAGTATGGTTAACGATCAGTTTGGAATGGTGGGTCTGCTAACGTTCATAAGAGTGTCCGAACAAGATCCAAATCTGGTGTCTTTGGCTCTGGGATTTGATCTAACGGCACTTGGACTGAATCTGAATGCGACTGAAAGTTTGTACCCTAGTTTTGGTGGTCCATGGGCTGAAGGGCCTGTCCGCGCGGAAGATATTGAATATTCCGTACCTCAAGAGTACAATATCAGTGATCAACTTAGGCATGGTCACGAATTCGTAAATTCGATAAGGTACGAAGACCTTTAAGATAGAAAACACTATTACTAACCACTGGACACTGGACAATTTAGCTTGGACACTTTCATTTTTGTTATAAATCAGTGCTTGCGATATCGCATATGGACTTCTATTGCCACTTTTATTTATACCCCGACCTCGAACTCTGACTCTTTATGATTTGTACATATGCTTGAAATTGAATAAGATATAAATGAGTATTCTAACTGAACAGGGAGAAACTGGCACCGCTCAAACTGGGTCGGTACAAAGACGAACTTCTGTTTTACTTGTTCTACACGTACGCAGGCGATGTTCTTCAGGTTCTTGCGGCAGGAGAGTTGTACAATCGAGACTGGCGATATCACAAAGATGAGAAAATATGGATAACGAGGGCAACGGGTGTGAGCGCGGTAGAAAAGGGGGTTAATTATGAAAGGGGAATGTACTTTTTCTTTGATCCTATCAGCTGGAGAAAAGTAGCGAAAGAGTTTTATCTGGAATACGATAAACTTGAAGATCGTCCTACTATTCCTGCTGAATTCATCCGAGCGTATCTCTCACAGTAACTGTATGAAAATGAAATTAAGTATAATTTTGAGTGAATTGGGTGGTGTGGAATGATGTTATAACCAATACTTCATTCTGTCATACGGAGAGGATGAGAGTACGATTTAATAAAGTTGTTTTTGATACCCGCTGCAGGCACTTGTAGCTGATTTTGTGAGTTAATTGTGCATGAACATCTGGTATGTTATGTCTCCTTGATTTATTACAATCTTTATTTTTGTTATTGAACTAAATATAATGTTTAATTATCTTGAACAATTGTATCGATACAAAATTGGGTTTATTGAACTTTCACGCCGAGGAGATTTTAAAGTTGGACACAAAATTATACGTACAAACCTATGACATCTTTAAATTAAGCCAATAAGATATCTTTCGCGTTATCTTCCATCATTTTCTCGACCTGATTTATTTCTTTCTTCCAGTCATCCAGTCGGGTTATCATGGTACCAATCTAACAAAAAAAGTTACTCTAGTTGCCTTCTATTCGAATTTTATAAATTACAAAATCCCCATATCTTGTATTCGCTTACCTGCTGTCGATCTAAAACTCTTGGCTGGACCCATGTCATGTGTACTTTCTTAGCCACTTCATCGATAGCTCCGTCCACTAAGCCTTTGGCAATAGCTTTCATAACTAGTCCTTCAACTTGATCTTCCTTTAGACGAGTAGTCCCAGCTATTTCCGCAAAGGTCAACTGCCTTTCTGTGGCAGGACGCTTGAAAGTCATCTATGAATATTTGTAATTGTAAAATAGTTGCATAAGCAGTCTCCACAATACTTATCGTATCGTGACTAAAGACTAAAGGCTAACATACCTCCATCAAACTCAAGAGAAGTATTTTGGTAAGTAAAAGACTTTCGTATTTCACCAGAGTGGTCTCGCGGTTGAATCCTACCTTCTTCAACTCTTGAAATTTGTCGATCTCACCGGCATTAAAAGCTTTCAGTAAATCAATTAGCCACTCGTCAGGAGTCCGATTTAAAGATTTCAATACAGGGTGTGCGAGCTGCAATATTGAACAAAGATCAATCGATTATTTCAAGCTAACGCGCATTATTTGTTCTGCGTGAATCAAAACTAACCAATTCCCCGAAGTTGTAAATTCCTTCAGCAATCAAAGCAGCAATAGACAAATTCTTAGCATGTTCACGCTGTTCAGTGACACTCAAATCAGTAAGAGATGTACACCCCAAAAATTTCAAGGCACTTTTGTAATATTCAGCTGTTTCCCCTGTTGTTTTGTAAAGTCGACTTTGCAACAAGTAGAATCTTCCGTGAGCTGCGGAGACTCCATCAATACTGTTCAGAATATTTTCTGCAACCTCAATGGTTTCCTGAACATAATAATCACACATTTATTTATTGCCACTCCAATAATAGAACCAACGTGATCTTAAAACTAATTACCTTTGTCGCTCGAACGTCTTGTTTTTTCGTGATGATAATTTCTCCCTTGGTAATCCAACATAAAGCAACTGCAACATCATTAGATTTCAACTTTGGTTCACACTTTACCAAAAACGCAAGAGCATCATCAGCGTTATCATACTGCTGGACAACTCTCGTCAAGACTTCCATCAAAGAGAGCGGATTGATTCTACAAAAGTACGCATTAGCCTTAATTTTGTCCTTTCTCCGTTCACCCATGTACTTTTACAGTTAAAGTGACTCACCGCATCTCAATATCCTGAATAAAGTTTTCATACAACTCAATCAACTGAGTTCCAGTTTGAAGCTCCGGTCGCTTCACGAGGGACTCCAGAAGAATTGTAATTTGATGCCATAACCGTCGAGTATACAAATCCCCAAGTTTATTCCAAATCTGAGCCAACTCTCCACTTGCCAAGCTTTCCTTACCACTCAAAAATTTATTGACGTCTCTCACCATTTTGCCTGCAATAGATATAACACAAACGTTGATTACACTGACGCTGTCATGAATGACTTTACACAATTAATGACACTGTGAAACTCTCACGACTGCAAAGACTTTCAAAATTTACTTACCTTTTAAATTATCAGAAATACAAGTGTAGAATAATAATAATAATTTAATATTTCTTGGTTATCCCTGAATTTTGTCCTCGAATGTGAGAGTAAATTACTACGAGTGTCAAAATCCAAGATCGGTTCTTGATATTACACAACTGATGCAAGTCATCAAGTCAGTGAACGCAATTTGGATTTCCCGCGTTCCCCATCAGTCTCAGAGTGCCCCACTGTAGACACGGTTTCTTCCTCGAAGCGGCTGACTCCGGGGCTCAAGCCAAAAGTGACACTACTGTTGCAGGTTTCTGTCAGACTCACATTACCCCGTCGCTTTGTTCTCGTCATCGCCTTTGCTTTCTCCCTTTGTTGGAACATTCATCGCACGTAGATACATAAAAATGCAATATGTGAGGCATTAGAGCACTCCGTTAGCAAGTTACGTAAGCATAACATGACTCACTTGCGAATTATACTATGCGTTTAAAAAAAATGTGAATGTCTCACGATGATTCTCCTAATGAATCTTATGAGCATAAACCTTGGTATTGGATACATCAGCTGTGATTGAATAGCTATTCAATTCTTCCTGTATGAAGTACTGTGCGAAGCTTTTTCGACAGTAAAATAGTTCTTTTGTATGATATTACATTATGTTTGTTCAAATGGAGATACAGATACTTCGTTACCATCAATGCCTGCAAACATATGTGCTTACAATGAGATGATGATTTTGTCGCCTAACATATATTAGGCGACTGTTCTAAATATGGAGGAAGCTTTCAAAATGAAAGTCAGTGAAAGAATCTGCTTTCAAAATGATCGTCAGTGAAAGAAGCTGTCAAGTGTACTTGCATGGAAATGACGGAAAGTAGGGAAAGGTATCAATTCGCCCCAAGAATGCATCCTGGCTGTTCACTGATGATGTACCATTGTACAATTCACTAGCATTCATTCACTTCCCCATTTCAAGAATCGAATGTGAGATTAAATATTAGTAGCAGAAGTCACCTTCCAAGAAGGTGTCCAGCATTCTAAACCGAATCGTAGCTGCCCACGTGCTTAATCGTCTGATTTTTCTTATGAAAGATGATGTGACTACTATATGCCATGTGTCGTTTTTCATGAATACCCTACAATAATCTTTAGTCTTGAGTGACCGGTTCCTTTATCATCATCACACATAGTTGATGACATTATGTCATTGCACCACTTAAAACGGTAACCGTAGGGTTATTTTATTGTGACCATCATCATCAACCATAGTTTATACTGTTTTACACTGAAGTTTAATTGCAACCGAACCAATTTTTGGAGAGTCTTAGATAAAAGTTTGTCTTACATTGAACGGCTTTTAAGTCCGTTACAATCGACTAGTCAGCTACCATTTAATAACAATAATAGTTAACATTCTATATTATCTATATATCCCTGTCATTAAGAATACAAAGTATTTACAACAAGACTTTAGCACCCACACGTTCCACACGGCAATGAGTTGGTTTCATTTACTTGCGCCTACAACACATATATATGTTAACTTCATCAGAATTTAATTAGAGGATGTTTCCGTGTGAGATACAATCCATTATCACTACTCTAGCACAACTAAAAGAAAACTATTCTAAATTTCACAAGACTGCTGCTCACTACACGCAAGAAATTAAATTGCTATTATTCTAACAACATAATATAAGATGTACGCACCTAACTTTCACCGAAAAGTTGTTACTCGCGTATAGTGTATAATGTAATGTGTGTTTTTAAACGTATAATATATTTTTATTTTTATATTTCTATCGTGTACATACATATGTGATGATGATACATATATTTTATATAGATATATTTGCTTAAAATAGTATACATAGAGTGTGTGATTGGCAAAACATTTTAATCCGGAGATATTACACGAGGTTGTGGGTGAAAGTAGAGAGCACGAAAAAGTACTTATTCCTGGTTGCCATTCAACTTCAGATCTCTTTTTCCCAATCCAAAGGCAAATTGTCGTTGAGGACTGGCTCTCCTTTCCACGGATGGTGGACTCACATCATAATCCTCAGTCACATCATGACTCGATCTTTTCCCCAAGCCGAAAGAATAAATCTTTGATCGCCTGTCCTGTCTGTAAAGGAAAAAAGATGTGTTTCGTGGGTGTCAGCAATGGACCATATGGATAATTGGTTTTATATTTATTTAACTGTTTAAAGCAAAAGAAATAAGAAAAAGACAAGAGAGCAGAGAAGTAAGGCGAACCGGAAAGTGGGTGTCATAGAAGCCTGTTTCCAATCATTATCCATTAACCTTTTGCCTAATCCAAATCCGTAAGCTCGGTTTCTCTTTCCAGGACCAAATGATGGGTAGATTATTCCTGTAGAGTCTTTGTCCATGAGAGCTGAAGATTCTACGGGGGATGTTTCCTCATAAGAGGAGTCTTCCAGAGAGCGTTTTCCTAATCCAAAGTCGTATGATGGCAATCTCTTGTAGTATCCAGGGTGTGAGTACAGTAGTCTCATCATTTCATAGTTGTCTGAAAGTTGGCGAGCCCAAGCGTACGATCCAAGAAAGAGCAAGAGGATCACTTGAGGTGCTGTTGTACTGCAAGTCCGCTGCATGTTTCCTACTCAAAGTAAATCATGAGAATGACTTAAGTGAATTAAGAACTAAGGAGCGAGGATTTTTGCCACGACGCTTCTTTAGATATTTTCTTTTATCATCCTACTACTACAGACTCTCAGCTTATTTGATCGCATCAACCTTCACATGGCTACCTCTTTTAATTAGTAATCTAAAAAATAGACTTCAATTCGGTCTTGAGATTTAGTTGTGCGATAATACAGCTTTTCCAAATAGAAGTTCGAGATTACCCAAATTGACAATTGACTGACAGTGAATAATTTTGTATCAGGTACGAGTGACACAATAACAAGATCATATTTGCTTTAAAAATTTTATAATAAGAAATGAGGCAAACGCGAAAAAACTTGTAAACTTATTATCAGAATTTTCTCCCATCATCTACCCTTCACTTTTCTTTCACGAGTATATTTCAATTCCAATAAGAGTACGAACAACTACAGGCCTACCTAATTCTAACCAAACCACATGTAGTTTACGTGCACGTAGTCAAGTTGCTCAATTTCTGGTTTTGAGAGAACCACGTCTAATACATTTATTCTACTGAACGAGCTATTGCGAAATCGAGTCAAGGGAGAACTTCATTCAACCTTTTCGACAAGTGTAATTAGGTTCAAGTAACCGAATACAAGGTAAGTATTGTAAGCAAGCATACTGTTCAGAAGATTGGTTCCTGAAATTAGAATCTTTGTGGCATTGTGATGTCTGACTAGGTATTACCTAGTTAGAAAATGTACTTTGTGTAAATTGTGTATAAGATCGAATACTCCAATAAGTTGTGAAAACATTTTCTAAATCGGAACAAACGATCTTCCAGCAAAAAGTATAATAATATACTTAACACTCTTAGCGTTTCATAAACCTTAAAACAATACAAACTATTTCCTCGAGCACTTTAGGAAGTCCTGTGTACTGAGCTTTGTCATAATTCCTTTTCCAGGATAAGCTGCAAGTGGAAAGAGTAGGTTTCTGACTTACACTTCTTTCTTGGGGTGAAGAGAGAAATAAGCTACTGCATCATACTCTCCGACACTACTTTTAGTGACTAATCGACTTCTCAGACCCATAAAGAACAAATGTCCTAGCATTCCAGTAAGTTGGGCAACTTATGCCCAATATTGTCTAATGAATACTGCTGGTCTCAACAGCCTTCCACACAGAACTTCAAGAAGTATGGAAGCTAAATTGTTTTTCAACATAATTTCTAATTAGTGGTTAATAAATGAATGTGGTCTGTCGTTCCACAGAACAGAAATGAATCCTTACGCGTTGTATTGTTTTAGTGTGTATGAATCTGCGTTTACAATGCACCTTCAAAATCATACATTAACATTGAACGCCAATAACCTGAAGTTTAAGGGAGCCAGAAGATCATGCTTATTGATATAAGCTTGTTTAGACTGCCTAATCAACAGTTTATTATCAAAAGTCATATGGTGTAGGTGCAAAGTGAAAGTTTTAGTTAAGCTCCGTGTGTATTACGTGCGATTTTATAGCTCACAGACTCACAACTGACCGTGTTTGGAAGTTTATGAAGTTAGAATGTATATACGGTTAGATAATGCTTTAGAGAGTCTTTATTGCTTCTGGGTAGTCTTTTAATATTCTGTTTGTGTGAAATCACAAAATCAGCTTGTATAAAAGAGATCGGAAATACTAATAATTGACTGAAAGCATCAGCTCAGTTTGATAGGGGGATTTCTACCTGTGCACATAAAATGTACGTTTCATTGATTTCACGATAACTTCACTGATAACCTTTTTGATGTTTTGGTTGGGATTGTGGTATCAAAGTAATAAACCGAATAATCGAAGCCTACATATATATACATTTAATTGCTTTGCTTGCACAAAATCCTCGCCACTGCTAGAATATATTTCCTTCATTTGATTATGACATTATGAGATATGCGCTAAAATCTACATGGCTGGCAGAATTGCCTCTTAGATAAAAGTTATATTATTGCAATGTAAACTACAGGCTCAGAAACGAATAACTGGAAAAGGAGAAAACCAAATGTCAAGTCTCATGTTATGTAATGAATAATTGGATGCTGGAAATTCATAGACCAACTGCAAAATATTAAACTGAAAATTTGATCAGAACTTAAAACTCACAACGAAGAAAACTGTTAACACTTCTATCAAGATTTTTTGGCTCCGCCACTCCGGTTAAAGGAATAATAAACTAACCAAAATTACCGTTGTTTCCAAATTCCAATTGAATATATTGTCGGATGGAAAGTTTTATTTCGCACCAACTTCAGCAGGCTCTAAGTTAACTAACTGTCTATGATTCTATGAATGAATGAATGAATAACACCCACACAGACAACTGAAGGCTGGAAATGTCTTGGGATCAACACCAAAAATGGTGTAAGCTGAGCTAGGCAGATAAGACTATCATAGTCTATATAGCTGACTCTTAATGGCTTAAGTCTTTTATAGCCATTCACCTCGCTTTCCCACGATATTATTCAAATGAAGAAGGAATCCCAAGGAATCAAAATTATTCGAAATGTTTGATCTCTTATTCAGCTTTTGAGTAAGAACTTTTTAATGTTCTTTTTTGCTTCTCCTAGTTCTGTCCATGCGAACACTTCGCTTGACCAAAAACTTGCTTAAAATGGAAAGTAAGAAATTCTTATGTAAATAGCAAACGTGTATTTGTCAGGAGTTGTCTGAAAAAGTGGCATAAAAATAAATATTTGCTTTAATAAGAATATTTCGATGAGCTATTAATATATCTGTCAAGAAGGGAAGGTATAGAAATTTTTCAATTTACAAATCAGGCATGGTTCGACAAACAAAGCTTAACAGTTTGACAGGAACATTTCATATAGACAGAAATCATTTACGGACGAAAGCAACATCCTATTTATTTATGAGTCGGTGATTTATTGCCAATTTTTCGTGAGTAACTTGATATTAAGCTGACTGCGTCTATAAATATTCAAGATTCCCAATGTCGTGTCATGTGTATTATGAGACGCTGTTGTGCTTGGTATTAAAGGGTTTCCAGAACACAATTTCAAGCTGTGATATTCAGAACTGACGCAAGCAATGAGGGTGCCAGCATGACAGGAATCTCGTTATGATTCTCATATGATATCCCGATGGTTGCAAGGGAAGGCTAGATCACTTAAGTCTGCATACCTGTATCGTATCCATGCTACCTTTGTGTAAACCTATACCAGCACTGTTCAACCAAGTTCTAAAATAATCAAATTGACTTCTGATTCGCATTCTTCTTTTGTACGCGCAATCATGTCCACCTGTTGAAAAAAACAGATACGTGGGCTAAGCATAAAATCAAAGCAGCCTACTTAAACTTCACCTGACTTGACAGTTGAAATCTCTGAATGTCTGCATTGACTCGGCAATAAGCATCGCTTTTTAATATCCTGAGAATGAATAACCTAATTACGAATATGTCACCAACCAAACTTTCCAGAGTTACAAGAAACCCCGTAAGGCAACACGCGAGTGAAATCAGATATGAAAAAGACACTCGTTCTGCTGCCTGAGACAGCCAACTCCTCTGGAGACACCCAAAGCCTCGACTGCTGTTCGGATTCAGAATACAAATCAAGACGCACAGGGCAAGCCTCACATGAGATCAAACGAATAAGTTTATCTTTTGAGCTACACCTGTGGTCTATTATTAATTCCTCTGTATTTCAAATTCATCATTCGGTATACAAGTGATCCCTGCCTGATAGAAACTTTGACAAAAAATCTTAAAAACTTCCTATCAAGTAGAATGGTTGCATTTTCTTTAACTTCATTTCAATTTTAAGCCACTTTTCATTAGTTTCCACGCTTTCAAAACATATGTATTGTATATTCTACTACCCTATAGTGAAGAAGTATGCGTCCGCCTATACTGCTACATACCTTAAAGTTTCCACTTCACTCTGCATTATAATATGAAAAATTATTAATACTTTACCCTGATGTAATATTCTTAAGGCAACATGCATATGAAACACAAACTATCCAACCATGAGCATGTAATAATATGAAAAAGCAATACAGGGACTACATAAGTAGGATACATCGACAAAGTTTGAACTAACTTCCATGAAAAACAAGTTGCAAGTTCACGTGGGTGCTGTTATCCGACAATTTGAAGGGTTGTGGGAAGAAAGATTACACTCTTGATTCTTCGGTAGAAAAGATGATACACTTTTAGGAAAAGCCAACAGGAGAAAGTGAAAGGGAACAATAAAACTGAATGCAGGAGCAATAATTCGAGCACTCAGCTATTATAACAAGATTAAGGCGTTGAGTAAAAGTGTCTTAGCCACAGACGGGGATTCTTTCGAAGAAGTTCATTTTTGTTTGAAGTATTGAATACCAAGGGACCAATTTAATTTCAGGAGTTGGTGATCTTTCCTCCCGACCGAGTGAAAGCTCTTGTACAAGATGAATGCAAATGTTTACTCTTTTGACCAAATCTAAATTACTGTGTGGGTTACCCTGTTAACTCCGGTTCCTAGTTGAGCCATAATAATGTTATTTACTTCTTTGATCTTCTACCATTCATTCAAAAGCCGAAATATTTAATTCATTTACCCACAATCGTAAGATCAAGATAAAAAATAACCCCAATAATATTTCGTCATGTTTCGCAAAGACTAGGATTGCGAATTTGAATGCAGTACAGGCTTTAAACACGAGTAGCTATAAAAATGTCATCCATTTTCAAATTTACCTGTCCATCAATTTAAATCTGTGTCAATTCAACTTATTTTTGGCTTAAGTTATATACAAGCATTATTTGCAGCTCACGATTCTATTATATACCAAAGAGATCTTGTATTCTGGCATTTCCGGATGAAAATCAAATCTCCAAAATACGATTTTGTGATGGGGGTAATTCAATTTCTTCTATTGACACTTATTATTCCGTGACGAAGGATGTAATGGCATGGCACATCTCCCTAGCTTTTGCTCCTTCAATAATTCATGCATGTTACAATTCACAGGCACTTAAAAGAATTAGTGTAAACGACGAATGTATACATACATATTTTCGACAGAAATGTTAATGTCGAATTTGCTCTAATAAAGAAGAGGCCATGAAATAAATTACCTTGCAGAATTTGCATCTCATATACATGAACACTGTCTCAATTTTAAACGATCATTTGGAATAGTTCAAATTAAGTAATGTTAATTTTTCAGAAAGCTAAATAACGGTCGTAGCTTTGACTAACCATAAATATTAGAGGTTATTAGAAAACTTTCGATTACCTCCTTAACAGTACAGAAAGTTTCTGTACGGTATTCTAAATGGCTTAGCAAGTAGTCATTACTAATGGGGCATTTTGAAGCAACCTCTAACCTTATCTAAAAGTAGAAGCTTTCATTTTTGAAACAAATAATATTGTAGTTAAAATTAACGACGCAGATTTCTGATAAGGAATTATTAAGTGTCATTGCATTTACTAAGAACGGCATGCAATTACTTTAATAATATATATCAACCAAATTTTGAAAGACAAAATTTCGTCAATTACATACTTTGCTTTCTCTTCTGTTTCATCAGTATTCTTCCCCCGAAATTCACTCTATAAATGTCACAGCCACAAGTTACTACAGTATAAGTGCTAGAATAACATTTGTAATGCAAGGCAAGGCTGATGATGACACTGCTCAAAGTGGAAATTAATTAGCCTCACCATGTAGACACGCCGTTTTGTTTAAAGAGAACTGTATATATACATAACATGGACATATTATTATGCTCAACCAAGTTTTCTTCCGAAATGATACTTTTGTTTCCTTTATTCATGAATTAAAAAGTTTTCTAGAACATCTCCATTCTTTCTCACGAGTTTGTGGCCCATCACGAGCTCTCATAAATCAACTGTGCAATGTTTTTATGGTATATTATACAACTCTTATGTTCTCCAGTACGTTCGGTATCGAATGGTCAGCAATGAGAACAACATCTATTTCGTGTTTACATCAAACTCTTCATCACGACACACATACTTGCTATTAGTTAATGCAACAAAGTTTACAACAAACAAAGTACATTTCATCATATCATTGATATCATAGCCTCAAATCCTCAGAACTCATCAATTTGCCATTGCTTGCATATAACTTGAAATTTCCTCAAGCTTGCACCACACAGTGGATATTAAAACAAAAAATTTGTTATATTGATGGAAAAACTTTTCATGGAGCACGCTACCCTATATGTTATGATCATGCTAAATTATGAACATGTTAACCCATCATTAAGCGAGATAGGATAATCTCTCAACTTTCCCAAATTTCAACTTTAAAGTAAAGCGTGAGGGCGGATTTGTAAGAATAACTATATATATATATCATGTAGGCTGGTTAAAAATATTTGGTATCTGAATTACATGAATTCTAAGAAAATTGAGTCATTTGTAAAAAAACCAGGTTGGACATACGCTTAATTTTTGAGTAAAATTATCAGAAACAAATCGAGCTCTGAACTTTCTCAACTTATAAGAAATTAAACTTATTGGTTCATAGTGTCTGAAAAGCCCCGACCTCTACATTAATTTGATTTTTAATTAAAGTTGCATAATAAAGCTATATATGCCATAAAGTGATCTTACCAATAATACCTTATAGGTTTCAAAATGTGTTTGTCTTGTTAGACTAGCTATTTATTTAGCAAGATATAAGAAGATGAACTCTACAATAGAAAGTACAACAGTCCTAGAGTACGCTGGACAAGCAACAACGCTAATCATGCTAAAGTAGAATGCTTCAAAGCAGTATGAAGTGACTGTAAGCGATTCGACTTCCATGGAAGATTGAATTAGTAAATATGCCTTTAATCGAAATAAGACTCCTTCCGATAAAATTACAACGACAGTCACGTATATAGTAGACTGCCTGAGGAATGATAATCAGTGTAGCATAAAATAGTGGGAATACCTTGTGTGAAGATGCGTTCGGTTGAAATAAATCAAAGTGGAGAGTTGATGGGACGGGTGAAAGCTTGTTGCTGCTGCTTCAATGTTTCGAGGGCAATGTGACACTATGTAAACGGAATGAGGGGAAGCGACGACGAGAGAGAGTTGATCGGAGTTGTAGGAGAGCTGCTACCCGTCTGCATGCAACAGTGTCAATGCGAGCGTTTAAGATATTTCACCGAATAAAGGGAGTGAATCTTGTATCACTAAACTTGTACCGACGTCCGGGATTCTTGGTGTCGAGTATAAAATTCTGTAAATTTCTTGATGAAGAAAAATGTTCCAATGGCTTAGCTGCGCTGGTGAGAATATCAAATAGTATGAGGGTGAGAAATTCAGGAAGAGTGAATTTATACAGGATTCCGGAGTTTTACTGGTGACGTCAACTTGAGATTGGATTGAACAGAGAGACTTTCTTGCGTCTGCATTCAAGATAATAAAATATATGTGCGCCCGTATATATACCAGGGTGTGTGTATAATATATTGGGTGAGTAGGGTGTGCTTAACTCTGTGCGATTGCGAGGGATGATCATGGTGGAGGTGAAAGCAGAGTTAATATGGAAGTATATAACCAAAATTGCAAAACCAGCACCAGATTAAATGTGGACACAGAATAAACTAGCAATATGAAGCATATTAGTTGTCACAGTGTTGGCAATAAGCATAAGAAGATCGTGAGAATAAGACCATGAGACACATATTGGAGAAACATGCAATTTTATTCCAAACAATCATAACACTCATAAAACCATAGACTACATGGAAATAAGAACAATCCCATTGCACAAATTGTCAATTTGTTTTCTACATACTTTTTTCTTCAGATTTGACATGAGTAATAATAGTCTTAGATTTATGTTCCAAGTTTCTACGGTCGTTTGTCTTGGAATTCGCGTAGGTATGGGCATACATATATACGATGACAAGTAGAATTTGAAAGTCTTTCATACATGCGGAATATTTCAAATGGTGTCTCATGTGTATGACGCCTTGACTTCCGCAGTGTCCTGTTCTTCAGTGCAGGGTGAGTAAAAGATGATCGCCTTTGAAGTCTTCTCAATAAGACTGCTGTATTGCTGCGAAAAGCTTATATGATGTTCTCTGAATCTGTATGTAGGTATATAATAAATTCACTCGAATAAATAGTAAGTTGATACCTCCAATATACAACTGATATAGCCCTTTCTCCGACACAGAGCGTGAAAATTGAGAAATGTATGTACGTTGTTGCTGCCTGTTGAAGAAATGCTTTTTTTGTGAACGAAGAAAGCCGCAGAAATGATGTATAAAGCCAAGTTCTTTAGATTTTGCTGGTCCCTTTGGAGATTGTTTGTCTTCAGTTCCATCGAATCTTCTCTAGTTTTACTCTTCTCATTCTAAATCTACTTGTTGACTCGTGACATTCTTTTCATGTCACCAGAAAGAAGTGGTGTAAGTCTTGTGTCTAGGTTATACTATATTATAGTATATACAGTTTATGAATTTAAACCATTTGAAATATCTTTATATGAAGTATTTTTATCCTATAATAATAGATGTATGATTCAGTGTTGAGCTCGCATCCCTCCCTTTCTTCCAGTATTAGAAAGCTTTACATCTCGCGTACAGTTACTTTTTCTGATTTCTTCGTTCCCTAAGGAATTTCCAAGACGGGTGGTCACACGAGCTGATGAGCTATATGCAACGAAAAGAAGACATTCTTGTCACTTGGAAGCCAAAGCATTGACAATTTGGTAATAATTGAGTCCACCCACGCGTTTTCACTATTTCACAATACATATAATAAAGTGACTATTGGAAAAGAGCTCAAAGGAAAAGCAAATTAGGCTCACAATCGAGATATTTTGGTTCATGAATCCATTCGAGTTCGGTGACGTTGTGCTTATCATTATCATCAAGTGTGTGACAAACGGGTAAAGCGAATTAAGGGATGTGATTTGCAACTGGAACATGGAACATGGAACTGGAACACACCGTCGTAGGTGAGTAATGCAATAAATTGAGCAGGGTGAAACCGTGACAGGCAGGCTGTGTACTTTCTTTCCTTCATTTCCATATCTCATAGTTCACACATTTTCGACATCGACCGCAAGTGGGTGTATAACGCGTCATCATCACCCGAATCATGGCTTGTCCTCTTTTATTGTCGTAAACACTCTCTATTGTACTTTAGAATCGCTTATACTTATTATTGCATTTGTGAGTCACAATTTATGGGTTGAATTAAGTAAAATTGCTAGATTAAAGCATAATAAGTGTTGTTTCGCTTGATGACTTGGTAAGTAAAAACTTATTAAAGACTTGTGAATAGTATAAAGGTCTGCATTATATTTCAATATGTGTGAACTTGTCCGTAAACCGGAAAGTTGTAAACAAACGCTTTTATTCTATATTGTTAATTAGAAGTAAGTATTTTTGATTTTTGCTTCGTTTTATTGAAATACTCCTACGCATTCAGAAACTTGAATGGATAGAAACTCATAGTTGTTCTTATATTTCATATCTATATTGCCTACTGCATACTTCAAAAAGTAGAATCTGAAACGCGGCTGGTGCATGGTGCTGGGACCATTGGAATATTGAAGATTTCAAGTGGGCAGTAGTATCAAAAATATTGGAACAAGATCTTACACTGCATGCAACCAGCAACCACAAAGAAATCTACTTTTTACAACAGAGTTTTAGATATTGCGTTGTAGGATCACACAAAATGATAAAATGAATAAAATAGCTGGCACTCTTTCTAAGCTCGAATATGTGTTCAAGCTGCATAGTGAATTCGATGAGAAAAGTTTTACTAGGGAAAGAAGACAAGCAGCTTTGGCTCACAGCGAACTTCATCACATCATCACAGTTGTTCGGAAACAGTAAGTACAGATCTTCAAGTCAGATCTTTAACAATGCCGATGACAGAAGTGCAAACTACTGCAAACTGCTGCACAAAGATTTTACTTAAATAAGATATATATCGGATCAGCAGAAAGCCCGTCTCAAAGATTGGATCAGTATGAACTAAAAAGAGTGCAGTGTGAGTAGCCACATTTGTAAGAATGGGCCACATGAGCTTTTATAACCCAATAAGGTTTTACATTTATGAATGCAAAACAAATTAGAATCGATGAGCTTTCTTTCACGGCAGCCATTGATTTTATTCGCCTGATGAGAGTTTATACTGATTTGGAGAAAAACCCAGTTTGAAGTTTTTAAAGGAGGGGAAGCCTGTAGTACAATTTTGGGTTACTTGTTTCATGCACTTAAACGCTCTTTAAAACGATTTGTAAATGATTACGTGGATTTGAAAGTAAACTGACTAATTAAACACTAATATTGTAGCTGCATTAAACTACCAAACATAATACGCTACTAATGGTATGGGGTATGGTAAACTTAATGTCACAAACGAAATTAAACCAAAATACAGCCAAATGACATAGAATAAAAAAGGAACTCAGAATGTCGTCAACGAAATTAATCTCTCCTTTCTCAAATCAATTTGATTGAGTTTTGAGTAGAGTTGAGTTATGTGATGTCTCTCATAATGAGACAACCTCAAACTAATTAAAAACTGGAGGAAAGGGCCACCCACCCAACTTCGGGAGAATTATTATAAGTAGTCAATCATAAGAAACGATTATATTTCCCAAGATGAGAAGAGAATCTCAAGAAATATTACGATTTTCTTTCTTCTGTTCTGCTCTGCAGAGAAACTTTCATGTCTAATCTCCTTTTACTACACCAAAGGATTCTCTGTAATGCACTGCACAGCCCTATTTACTTTGAAGGAGACATTCTATCAGGGTAATGAGGACAACGATGATCATCTAGATCAAAACTTTTGTCTGCAAACATAAGCAGAACTTTGAAATGTTCTATGTCGAATAAGGATAATAATGTATAATTAAGGATACATGCAAAAACATGCTTAATACTTCACTTATACATATGAAAAGTTTTATAAGTTTCATAATAATAAGACTTTCACTCCATAAGCAGTATCGTTTGTAGAATTGTAGATAATCATGCATCATTGTACTCTACATTGTCTATATACAGCTTTTAAGGTTTTATGCTTTTACATAAGTAACGAATGGCTTCATTGGTTTCGGTTATACAAGTGAAGAACACGGATACGGAATATGGTTAAATTAAAAGCATGAATATCTCTCTCCTTCACGTTCCCAGCTCATGAATTCCCCTTAAGTCGATTGACAAGTGTCAGAGAAAGTCACTGTAATCTCATCGTGCAGGCCCAAAGATCTACAGGTAGTCTAACCAACTATACCTCTCATTATGCATCCCACAAATCAAACACCGCAGAATAAGCTACTGAGATTTCCTGTTCAGCATGAAAGCATTGTATACTTTACCATTTTAATTTCAACGAATTGCAATTAATTTTAATTTGAACTTTATTTTAACATTTTAGGTGTACTTACTATACCTCCATACTATATATATTGTCATTAAACCATATCATCCAAGTACTCACAATCTACTAGCAGAAAGAAAAAGTATTTTACAAGTGCCTGAACAGTCTGAGAACTAGTCAGAAGTGTCGACAGCCAGTAAATGCTGGACATAAAACCAGAAGACATTCTATCATGAGTGCCGAGTGTATGCCAGAGAACAAGACGGAACCCTGGAAATGACTCCTGGAGAAGAATGGGCGAGGAAGAGGCACTGGAGCTCCTGGAGAGGAATCCGCTCCACCTGAAGGAAAGCACGAGCAACTCAGCAGCTGACACCTCAACACCCGGCACACTCGCAGTCTCCTGTCTGTCAGATTGTCACCGACGATTACAACAAGTCAACATTGTTCTTATTCCTCCTTTCAATCTGGACTGGACTCTTTTCAAACATTTTTCAAACTTGCAGCTTCATAAGAAGAAGTCCCTCTCGGACCTGTTGTAAGCACTCCACTCCTTATCTCTCTTCGGTTCATGTTCATGTCCTTCTGAAGTTGGCGAGAAAACTCGTGACCTCCTGAGAATTTTGGAAGTTACACTATCTAAAATTTCTCAATTTTTGTTTTGCAGAAGTCTTGTAGTAGTACGGAGGAAAGTTAAACTCTCTTTGGAAGGCCTTCGTAAACCCGGTTGTTCAAAATGGTACGTAATTTTTACTTTTGTCTCCTTCTTTCAACAACAGTTGTGCAGTAAATTGTTTACACCTTTAAACTTTCAGGTTGAGCTGGAATCGATGTCCCGATATGTGTCGCCAGTCCACCCGGCAATATTTCCACACTTGACACTCATTCTTTTGGGAATTGGCGTGTTTTTTACAGCATGGTTCTTCGTTTATGAAGTAACGTCAACCAAGAAAACTAGAGCGTTGTTCAAGGAACTTGTCATAGCCATCGTGGCAGCGTCTTTCATGGGATTCGGACTTTTATTCCTTCTTCTCTGGGTTGGAATTTACGTATAATGAAGTGTATGTAATATTCCGCCCCTCCGCCTCCTTGTAACTTCAATCAGTTTCATATAAATCTAGTTAATATTTTTTCTGTTTAGAATATTACATACCGATAAGTTTCATTGCACACTCTGCTATATTGTGTAATAACCTACGACAAATATGATGTGATGGAATTTATAAACTAAGAGATTTACAGAGGGTAATTAGTATCATTTTATACTTGGCATATGGCAAATTCTTTAACCATCTCGTGAGTATTTCGATCATACGGTAGTTAAAAACCATATCTGATTTGAAACTATTTCTCATGCTTTCACCATTCAAATCTCCATTCAATGAAATACATCTATACATGCGTGTCCTTTAAGTATTTGAAGCAAAATAGATGCAACCGGTATATATCTGTAATCTTCATTACCGCAACCTAGGCGGTTCATGCAACTCAACTAAACTCAACCTGCATCTCATCACATACAACCTAATAAGATCATAAGTTGGAAATGTATTATAATATTATAAATATACCTCAAAGAACTAGTTATCATCTTGTAAACAGTATAAATACCATACTCATCATCATCATCAACTACTCACTCCTCCTGATACTCCTCCATACATATGCACCTTCTGCAAACAACTGGAGTGAATGAATGTATGAATTAGCATAGTTCTGAAATGAAACGTGTCCTTATCACATCACCTGTGCCCCTGTGTAGTAGTATACGTGTATTATTATATCATCGCACATGCGGAGTGAAATCGGACCGAGATCATCATCAGAGTGTGGCTTGTGGTGGACTCTGTTGTGTGTGACTGTGGTGAATGGCGGAGTGGAGGCGAGAGTGCATCCTTTGACATTGCGTGAATCCTTCAACATTCAACCGACGACACATATATATATATTATATATAAAGTATATATATATATATGTATACTAACTACTGCACAGATGTTAGTACAAAAAAGCATGGGCATCTCCAACCAAAAAGCCTCCTCGTCTCCGTTCTTCTTCTACTACTACTACTACTACTACAACACACACACGGCATGTTGGCGTAGGAATACCCATCATCATCCGCGTAATATGCTGGTTTGTTCCTCGATGGTATGTGTGTCTGTGTGTGTGGTGGTGGTCATGTCTGGTTTTTTTATCCTGCGTTCTTCTCTTGTATATAGTAGTAGTAC
>Ga0194135_10000655_pt1 | contig 20305 bp, 13 predicted proteins | sample LitLau_LLRF_2013_FD_134024 | JGI IMG/M metagenome (GOLD analysis project Ga0194135, IMG submission 134024) | Freshwater sediment microbial communities in response to fracking from North America - Little Laurel Run_MetaG_LLRF_2013 (version 2) | ecosystem: Environmental > Aquatic > Freshwater >...
AAGAAAGTTTCAACACATACTAACACGTATTTTTGTAGGGGCGAAGTGTTACACTCGCAGACACAGATATGGCTTCTCTATCCTCCTAGGCCCATGAGTTTCTTAAACGCCTTCCGGAATTCAGGGTTGAAAATAGTGTAAATTATCGGGTTTAAGCAACTGGAAGTAAAATATAGAATCCAACCAATTAGTCCCTTTACTCGTCATTCAATTATTATCTCTGACGCAAACCTCTTAACCTTTTCTCTGCAAGTACTTCTTACTTCTTCAACTCCCATAAATACCTACTAGCAGAGTCATTTCCATATAAAACCATATAAAAACTCACCTATTAACATATCCTAGCCAAGTAGTCAGGAGGAAAGTTACCATTCCAGGTCCACATTCTTGTTGTGACATGGCGCAAATGGCATCCATAATGTTGCAGGTGAAAAAGGGAAGCCAACAGGCAAGGAAAAGGCCTATAAGATACATTTAAAAATCGTTCATATATTAATATACTAGGTTCAGAAAATGTTGGCTCCTCTTGAAAAACATTTTAAAAGGTTGGAAGAGAGAGAGAGAGTCCCTTCGGAGAAAAACTTGTGGGAGGGGCGAAGAGCAAAATAAATGACGACCGTAGTCTCTCTGCTAATGGAAAGTGAAAGTCAACACTTTGAAGGACGAAAGGGTCTTAACTCACCCAAGACGATGGCTAATGTCTTTGTAGCTTTCCTCTCCCGTTTAGCTGAAGACTTTTCCTTCTTTCTTCGACTTGCTTTGTGAGCCTTGCAAATTGTAAATCGACTTGCTGCTGCTTTTTTATTTGAAGCTGCTCCAACTGAATCCCCTCCGATGCTTAACTTCTTGTTCACTTCGTCCCTCAACCCGTTCTTTTTGCAGGGAGGCTGTGTGTGTCAACACGACACAAAATATTCATTAATTACATCGCTATCCTTAATTCACTGAGCTATTAAAACGATAACGCTAACGCGGATTATTTATTCATGCCACATCCTTTTCTTCAAATGTTCATAAGGCGTGTAACGCGAGCTTCTTTGTGAATTTAAATCACCTCAAATATTAACTTTTTCATCCGACAACTTCATGAACATTCCAAACAGTCTGTATAATATTTACTATTATGGGAAACCCAACTCACTCACATTTACAACATGAGAAAGTCTTCTTCTGTCTTGATTTGTTTCAGTACTTTCGTTGCAATATTTAGAGAAACCGGGGGTGGCGTATTTAGTGCAAGAGAGTGAAACGTTATTTACCCGTTTTAACTTTAATAAATACTATTATTGCTACCTAATCTAAATTTGGAAATGTGATTTCAGTAGAGTTTCAGATGAATTTCCCTGAAAAGATTGTTCTTTGCGTAAGACTGGCAAATAAAAGATCTGTGTAGCTAGTCATCGTCTGCTAAACCACAATCACAAAGTTGAGTGACTCATTTCCTCAGTGTTGTCACACCCTCTTATCACACCAAAGACATCGTGGAGTTGTTAAAGAAAGCAAATATCCATCAAATAATAGAGAAAGCTCGAGGATAATAAAGCTCTCCAAGATGAAAACTGTTTCAAAGGGCTTAAGGATAGGCGAATGACCATGACGAAGCCTTTGTGAGTTTTCTCATCTCCAATTGAGTCGGTGTCGTCATTTCATAAGAAATGAAATGAGTGTGAAGTGACGGGATAGAAAGCTTGTCTTATTTCTCAAGTAACTCCTTTTATGAATTCCTTAAGACTTTTAATAGTACGAAGGAAAGAGGCGAGAAAGTGAAAGAGTCTCGAAACCTCAAGTACCAACGAGGTCGTGTCTTTTTGTTTCCCTCCTATGTATTCTTCACCCTTCACTGAATTCTTCCCAGTTAGAAATTGTGTAAAGACTGGGTTATGCACACACACACTACCAGCAAAACAAAAGGAAGACAAAGCTTATTTTCTAAAAGTAATTAGCGCCTTCACAAAGGAGATAGGCGAACAGTCAAATAAGCTCATCACATCTTCGCCCTCTTCTTAAGCAATTTTAAGCATCTCCGTCTTAAGATGCGAGAAAGAGAAGAACCAAGTGAATGCCAGCATAGTTCATACACTTTCACAAATGTTACAATTATGTGTCTATGAATTATTTCATTCGTTAAGTCCTCTGCTCTCTGACTCTCTAAACTTTCCTCTCTCATGTTCGTTTAGTTTGTTTCCTTCCAGACCCTTAAATGAGATTCGTAATAGGGGGAAATGAAACTTGTGTGAAAGTGTGAATACATAAATTGAAACAAACTTGGCCAAGAAGAGTAATACTCGTAAATTATTGACCAGTGTGTAGTATGGCCCTGGAGCTTGTCACACCAATAACGCAACGAATGAATTCTCATTGTTTGTACTCTCAAAGAGTATTCCTAGAATTTAACAATTTTCTACAGATTATGATTAACAATGTCTTCTTTGGTGGTGTACAAAAGGAAAGCAGGATACACAAAAACTCTAATAGAGGTGAAGATGATGACCAAAGTACTTGAGATTTCAAAAGTACAAAAAGAAAATCAATTTTCTCTGAAGGTTGTGTGTGTGTGAGAAAAGATGACACAAAGTCTTGTTCAACTAGAGAGCTTCGTGTGATAAAGATTGGGAGAGAAAGTTCTCGTGGGATGTCTTTAGATGAAGTGAAGATCAAGTGGAGACCAAAGACAAGAAGTGGGCTTTTACTGTTCGCCTCTTTCTTTCTTCACAACGACGACAAGACCTACACGGAGGAAACCAACGGTACAGAAAAGTGTCTTAGGCTAATTGGAAGAGAGAGAAAGACACGAAGGGCGAGTCGTGTAATAAAGGTCTATACAGCTTAAACTTTTTCACATCGGGGCAAAATAAGAAACCCTGCATGGAAGTAGAGAAACCCTTCGATTCCCCCTGAGAAAAAGTCAAATTGGAGTCATTCAAGAAACGACATGATAATAATGACACGAGCTGAGGAAGCAAAAAAGGCCAGAGTCATAAGGAAATAGTCCATCTGCATTGCCTCGCAAGTCGCAAGTAAATATATCCAAGTAGAAAGTTGCTTTCTTCTACTTCTTCGGAGCAAAGTGCAATTCGGAAACTAGAATCACCTTGAATTTGTTGAGTAGGCCTTCGTTAAACTTTAAGTTTAGTGCTGCAAAGCAGGCACAACAGCGTTTTTCGTACACGAGATCTCCCAGTTAAGTGATTCCGGGTATAAAATTTTATACTCTTGTGAAAGTTGAGAAGATGCAACAATGTTTTTGAGTAAGGAACAAATATGAGAACAAACGAACGGATGATTTGAAGCGAGGAGGCTCGAAGGACTAAGATATAATATGAAAGTGAACAAAGCGACCAAGATTGCACACAAACATGTACATAGGTACATAATATCTAGTGCAATCATGGAATAAAGAGGAATCGAAATGAGAACATAAATTGATAGAAACGCGAGAAATATGGGAGATCTTGTTTGATAAAGATACGGGTTTCCTCTACGGGAGATACATACATTACTAGGCTGTATCATATATCGGCAGTTGAAGATGTTACGTAAATATATATGCGGGTGATAAAGTTCTTAACAGGATCTTTAAAGCTGGCCAAGTTGAAGGAGAGAATACACTAGGAAGTACGGTCATACTCATTTACGACAACCTATATTGTTTCCTACGAACTCACATAAGAAGCATTACAGAGGGGCTTCGAGTTGTTCTTCGAAAGAATGGGATGAGACGAATGTGCAGAGATATATAAGTTCGGATGAGAAGGAAACACGGCCTTTTTATCCACTCGAAAAGACCCACTTTCATTTTATCTGACTGAGTTGGCTTAAGTGGGAGTTGGTTGTTATCCAAAGAGAAACTATATATAAGTTTGGATAAAGTGTGTGTGTGTGTATGGTTCTCGGTTATGCCTTTTGAACACTCGATTTGTCAAATACACATTGAATCAGATATGGTAAGGCACAAAGGTCATAAACACAATTCAACGGCTACCTACATACATACATTACATTCTCTCTATTTACTCACATGAACTGGAAGAGATGAAAGTTTCGGACTTGCTGGAGAAGGTTCCTGGATAAGGACGGGATGAGGACCTTCTTCCATATTCGAAGCTGCATAGCCCGAGTCGTGGTTTCCATTTTGCTCCATCCGACAAAGCGTTCCTCTGTGTCAAGTACAAGTACATTAAAGGTGAAACTTATCCTTGGTTTCTGCTTAAACTTTCTCGGATGTGTTTTTCATGTTGAATGTGTGTTAAGTACAAAAGTAGAATGCTCAAATCACGATCGCCAACTTCGGTCTTGTGTGTGTATGGCTCATAAAACTCAAATTAAATGTGTCCCATGTTATAATGCAGTTTGTAGTTCTTTGAATGTATATACAATGTTATCTAGCGCTCCCATTTTCCCATTAAAGTGCGTTGGTTACTTTGTTGCTTTCTACACAGGAACTGAAGCGGACATGAATTTGTCTCCTTTCATGATTTATCACTGGAAAGATCTCTTTGTACACTTGACTTTGACCGATCGCAACTTGACAAGAAGTGAACCTTACGGTGTTTGCACTTTGATGCTCTGCGATTACTAGGAATATCTATTCAAATATACGAAGTACAACACCGAATGTCATGTCTTTCTTTACCTTTCATCGATTCGAACTGACTCCAAAACAAATGCTGTGGCCACTTGACGATTCGCGATTATTTGACATTCATCTGCAGAGTCAGCTGAAGGGGATCCATCGTCACCGTCCAGGTCTTCCTGGTCATCATCTCCATCATCCATGTCTTTGTCAAGATCCTCATTGTCCTCCTGTAATATTTATTTATAGACTGTCAATTCCTTAGAATTCACCTATAACCTTTAACATTCTAATCCTTCAATTTCACTGATGCACGAGTACAAAAGATGGATGAAACTCCTCTCTCTCTCTAGGTGACTTTGGACTAAAGGTGTGTAGCATTATCTGGAATATTGCAATATAGAGACGAGTGCACTGTGTGTCTTTTACCCGAAGTAGAATTAGAAAGACCGCGTGTATACATCGTACGAACGAACACACACTTATATGTATACCAAGGAATAAAAAGAAGACTCATGGGAAAGTTGGTAGAATGTGCTTTCTTCTGCAAAACTCATCCACCTTAAAGTGTGAAAAGTTGTCTTGGGTGTCAAACTCATGTAGAAGAAGGACAATGAAACTCTGCTTGGACAAATTGCCGTTCATGCGAAAGTGACAAGGAAATTCCATTGTGGTTTCTACACCAAGAACGTATAGATAGAGAGACGTGTGGCCATCCCTCTGCTATATATTCCCATTTAACATGCCCATCGTTACTTTCATCTATCAACCTCACTTCAATTCAACGACAAGAAATAAAGTACAACAACAAATTGAAAGAAACTTGACGCGTCCTATTCAAACATGCATTTCGTAGATTATTTCTCTCTTGCCCTAAATTACTATTGTACATAGACGTTGTCTTTTGCATTTAATTCTGTCATGTTACATCAGCAGAGACACACACCTGGACGTAGGGGAAGTCACCGTACCTACTTTCCCACAGAAGTTCCCTTTCATATTATTCGTAAGTTTCATTCTACCGATATAGAAAGTCTCAGGAAGTTACAACCGGATATACTATACATATACATACCAAACGTCTCGTGTTCAATGACTTGGCTCGTTGTCAGTCTTGTCATAGCCTCTGCATATAACCTTCTACATATCTAGGGAATAAGGTGCTTTTAAAATTAATGGTTCCTCACCTGACTTCCACTTCCGGTGTTGGTACATTTCTCATCATCCATCGTCTGAGATTTGGGGATGGGAAGACTGGACGGTCCTCCCAGAGTTGTCTCAGCTAATCTCTTCGTTTGAGCTAAATTCTCAATCACAGTTCCCCCGACAGGCTTTCCATGTCCTCCAGCTGCTTTCTTCGCTCTCTCTCGTATCACCTAGTTTTAAACCATTCCTCGTTAATTCAATTTGTTCTCACAGAGACTCCATTATGTCTTCAATTTCAAGGGGTTTTAAGGATTTCCCTTTAAGCATCATATCCAACTTTCTCCCTTGCTAAGGGCGGCATTCGTAATAAGCCGTCGTAGCCACAAAAGATGACAGTTTTGCGACTTCATGCAAACTTTGTACACGTATACATATACTACGCAGAGAAAACACGGAAGACACTGAAAGTAAGGGACACTATATAGCCTTTGACCTTCCGCTGCTTTGACTGAAGAAATAATGTAGAGTATAAACACACATACACACATTATTCCCCAGGGGAGGAAGTTTCTTTAAACTTAACATATTAAGAATCAAGAGCAAAGTCAAACTCAAAGGATCCGTCACCAACATAAGGTTAATTTAGTGCAGAGAATGTTTATCTTCTTAACAAAATGTAAGTTACCTGTTCCAGGAGAGAAGGAAAGTGTCTATTATTTGTACTTCTCTCGTAAAGTGTATATCATCGCGGCAATACGGGTAATACATTGCAATACATTGTTCCTGTCTTTCGAGCTTTCTCCTATCTGCATTTGATGTTTCTCTTATTCTCCTGTCCTACTCATTTCCCACGATGTGTGATTCGTAGAAATCCATGTATACTCATTATGAGATCACTTTCTCCACTCAAAGTTGTTTTGACAAGACAAATCTCGTTTATATGACAGGTTGGAAACTTTTTTAAACATCATTTCTTTGTATCTCTGTCTGTACTATTAGTTCAGCTGAAAAAGTAACGAGTCTCGAATTCTTTTCATGTGTATCTTGAATTAAAAACGAAACACTTGCACAAGTACAACATGACAAAATCCAGAAAATATATCTTGTTCAGTAGCTTAAATTAAATACAACCTTTTGAATGTGAGTAAAAAGTTCGCCTGTGTTCTGTTTCCTTCATGCGTAATCAGAGTAAAAAATCCTGAGTCTATCCAATCAAATTAACGAAACAATGAAAGTACAATATGACAGCTTTCCCATGTGGATACAAAGCCCAAAGAATGTATATACATGTGTAGAAGTTTACTTAAGCCTTATCAGCTTTTTTGTCCAAAAAACGCAAACTTTTTATGTAACTTTCTACACAAGTTTCTTAATTCTATCAAATTGGGAATTACAATTCGGTTTTCTTCCCAGAAATTTGTCTTACTAAGCTTGTTCATTATTATTTTTAGTTTAAACTCTACTTTTTTTCACTAGGAATGAAGTAAATTTTTACTAGCAGTGTATGTTGCAAGTCTACTCGAGGTAAGATTAAAATGAAAAAAATTACAGGGAACATAAAAGCATAAAAAATCTTACAGACTAATATTTTATTGAATAATCTTAGTTGTCTAACTTCAAACTTAAGCTCTGGTAGTGTTGTGAGAGTTTACGTAATTCCGAATTTCCTATGTTTTGAACCTGTGACTGAAGATGTCCAATCCGGTCCAATCCAAATAAAAAAACGACGTCAACATAGGTTTTTTAATAGAAATGGCGTAAACGTAGGATTGGAAATAGAAATGGCGTCAATATAGGATTTGCGATGAGGTGGTGCCGTCAACATAGCCTCAAATGAGGCCGGCTTAATCAGAATACACATAAGGGGTTTAAATAATGATTAATAATGCAAGATTGATGCCTTTGACTTGTTCTTTCTTCAAATAACTAATATTCAATGAGACAAGGGAGTTTACACGAAAACTAGTTTCCCTTCCAGCTTACAATTTCCAAGTTAGTCTTCACTCTCATTCATTCTGTGTTTAAGCTCCTGAAGTCTTTTTACTCGAGCATAAAGCTCTTCGCATAAACTTCTCCCAGACTTTCATCTTAAGTAACACAGTGTGTAAGTCCATGATACTTCATAAGTTTCTAAAATGACTATAACTTCTGAAATACGATTTCTTAGACACATCATTGTATTATTCTTTACTCAGAAACTTTATTATCCCCATCTTCTCATGCAGTCTCAAGGACTCGTCTTTGAATATAATCATAAGTCTTAGCTTTATAGGGAAATCACGTAAACCCGTTAATGTACGGATTTACCTTGACTTGCCCTTCACTCATTTAATACTGCCTTGTGTAAATTCACTCTTGGCATTCCAACACAAGTACTATGTATACTTTCCCCATAAAGCCCTACAATATCCACTTAAAACTTTAACCGATTAACATCAAAATGTGTATAATATAACTTACCTTGAAAATTCTGTAGTACAGGTAAACTAAAATGATGCACGGGATGTAGAAAGAGCAGAGTGATGAGAAAAAGATGAAATAGTAATTGTGGAAAGTGCATAGCGTGGCATCCACGGGTTCCGGAGGTGTGTTAAGTCCCAAAACGATAGGAGATCCTACCAGACCAGAAAACACCCACACGAACACGATAGTCAACCACACTCGAGTGTTGCTCCTGTGTTTCGCATATTTTATCGGTTGTGTCACCGCAATAAACCTGTAACAAAATTAAAATCCCTGGTTGAAAACTCTCTTCCTTATTACTTTCTCCCTAATGCATGATATATACACATATCTTATCCGTCAGTGTCTTTCACATCTTTCGCAAACTTTGTTTCATCACATTTCACTTCACAGAAATGTCAGAGAGTATTTTTAAACTAAGATTAAAGCAATATGTATATATATCTACACACACGAGTTGCATTGTCAAAGCCGGTTTGCTCTTTAAAGGAGTTACACAGCAGACATACTTTCACCATTCTCACTTTCCTTTCACTCGCAGCAGACTTGAGAGAGAGAGTGTGTGTTACATGCATCCCGCATATTTATTTATAATATTTTAATATATTAATGCAACAGAGATTAAGGAAACGCCAGTTGCGAGGTCAGAGAGGGTTCTTTTTCCCCATTCTCCTTTGATTCTTTGTATTATAATAATTTCTTCGAAGGCTATAACGACTAAAGTCTAAAGAAGTGAAACATTTATCAAACGAGAAGGCTGGTGTTCTGTAAGTATTAAAAATTCAGTTGATCTATGATCCTCCTTTTTTTTTAAAGAATATCCAGGGCTTTAGAATGAAAACATGGTTTCAATCCTTTTTCCTCAAGTGTATGCGTGTATCTGTGTGTGTGTGTGTGGTAGCAGATGTGAATAGTTACTCTAAACTGTTACGAGGAAGATCACAAATGCATATGACATGCCTATTTATGTGAGAACGGATGCAACGAGGAAGGAATATATATGTATATTGACAATATGTTTCCTCTTGTGTAATCTCCACTTCCCAAAATACTTTTGTTCCTTGTCGAGGAAACATTTTCTTCAGAGAAAAAATCCGAAGCCTATCTATCATAAAACTAACAAACAAGTGGTGATGATGATGATGAAAGACCAACACTAATGTATTAATGCAGACATGACGGATTCATCATGCGGCAATTGTCATTCAAGAGGTCTTATAATCGTACGAGAGCTCTTTCGAAAGAAAAACACCATTATATGTGTATGTTCTAGTGTATTTATCCATCTGAAGAAATTGGATCACGAGATGCACCGGTTCTTTGTTCTTTGTGTGAAATCAAAAACAGGCTTATATGTATGAAGGTTTACAACCATGTTGTTTTCTCTGAGAAAGCATTGATGAAACTGCGCTGGTGGCAATACAAGGAAGACTTCCAAGATTAATAATAAAGATCGTAGAGCTCTAAATTCAATTTGTTATGTGAGAGTGTGACCAAACATTGGGAATGACAGGAGAGGAAATGAATAAGGTACAAAAGAAGACAGAGGACTTTTGATGTCAAATTGGAGCAGAAGAAAACTTTCTCGGGGGATTTGGGGAGACAGATGTTTCCTATAATACCGGACTGAACCTTGTACACTCTCGATCCCTAACTTTATACTTGCTTCTATATATAGTCCTGTGTGCTTTCTTGCTCTGGTTGTGTCAAAATAAGAGAGTTTTACAAGATTAAACTTTACTTTTACAGGCTGGACATGCAGAGAGGTACAAGCAAAGAACTTCCGACCGAAGCCCTTGAAATCTACTTCTTTAGAACTTAGGACAACTCCCAATTTGTATTTGCTGTTAATCAATTGATACCACCTGATAAAAATTGCTCTTGTGTGATTCTTAGTATTAGGATTCTTTTATTAATTCTACACATGTTTATCAGTGCCAAAATACTAATTGTAAGAAACGTCTCTATAGCCCATTTTTCTAAGGTACTGTAACTTACTATACGATAATAGATGGCTAAAAATATTTTATTGAATGAAAGAGAAAGTTTGGACAAACACGGAAGTTAAGAAGCATATCTGTACGCTTTGTTTGTTGTTTATTATTGCTTCACATTCTGTTGATTGACGTTAGACAAACCTCCCTCTTGTGTTTTAGTTAACGTCGTTCGTAATAATACTGTAGTTCAAAGAGAATCCTCTTCCATTTACAGAGTAATCTGAACGGAATACTAAAATGTAAATTCCAGTGGTATCATAGAAAACAGGGAAAGTTGAAGAATCACACAACCTGTTAAAAAGAAGGGAAAGTCTCGCTAGAACTTAGAAGTACTTAATCGAATAACATGTGTTTAAATAGAAAGACATACTTGTCCAGAGGTTCCAAATTGTCCCCCATGAAACTAAATACTCTCAAGTAGTCACACTGACAACAAGTAGGATCCAATGATACATCGATCATATTTATGTGAAGTGATTCCTTCGAGTTAGTTATTTGACGGTGATCTTTAGTCACAACGAAGATAGATAACGTGTTGAACTCGTAAGTATTATCTCCATCATCATCAGCCGGGTAAGTAATGAACCCAGGAACTTGGGAGTAAACAATGTCATCCCAATTAGCAAAGTCATAAAGAAAGTTCCCAACTCCTGAGAAACTTAGACGGAACCCAGTTCCTCTGTAGGCTTCTGTTCTAAATACCACAACTGCCACTGCACCTGACACATACACCTGTCTCAATGGGTTCGGAGGTCCCCTGCAAACAAAAGATTACGGGAAATCATCTACAGCAGCCTCACAGTCTTCTCAATGGAAATACAAATAACTAACAAGTGAGCAGTGTCCAAAACTCCTTCAGGTCCAAATGTGAAGATATTAATAGGTCCACCCTTAACATATGGATCTTCTACTAATCCGTCTTCCTCCAGGGTGAACACGAATCCCGAGTGGTTCAGAGTTCTTATAATAAAAGCGCATCTCAAGTAGTCCATATGAGATTCTCCTAAACTGTATTCTATCACTCCATTGCTTGCCACGAGTGTTTCTCCACAATTTCTTACTAAAGACAATGAGAAAGCATATTCTGTAGCTCGTGACTATTCTTACGAAGTTATATGAAAAATTATAAATCTATAAATGTGACAGTACAGATTCCTTCTGGTGGTTGGGGCGTCGTGGTACTCCTAGTGGGGGTGATTGATGGAGGTGTGTCCTGTTCTGTCGTGGTTGGTTGTGTAGAAGTTGAAGTGGTAGTCCCTTCATTTTCAGGAGGTCTCGTTCCTCCCACACACTCAGGGACATTTTGAGGAAAGTCGCATTCGTTTAAACGAGGGTTGAAATAAAGATTCTCAGCACATGTCATAAGTACAGGGTCTCCATTAGCACAGATGTAGTATTGATTGCAGTTTACGTCAGGTATGAATTCTACTCCTTCAGAAGGACACTCTACTTGCCCCTTTTACACAAAATCAACATCTCTCGAATCAAAAGCTTTTAATGAAAGAACCCTCCGTAAACGTAATATAATGTATAATCTTACTGAAGTGTTTGAAACCCAGACGGCTATGACGAGAGCAAAAGTCCTCCAAAACATTATCCCTGAGTTGGTTTTAAAAACTTTTGGAAATATAGAAAGATCAAGTGAGTTCTGTATATGAAATGCAGAACCACGTACACTCCTATTTGTGCAAAAAATGGTGGTATGACCATCATCAAATCTCTGCTCGGTCTTCTTATCTACCCATCATTGTCACCGCCAATCAATAAACATGATACGCGTTGTAATCAAATTCCACAAATTGTCGATGAAATGTAATTGACGACGATGAGGATGATGTAACTCAAATTGCCCGAGTACAAATAATAATACAACAATAACTTAATCATTGCATTAACTGTCCAAGTATGTTTTCCTTGAGATACCTAAACCAATGATATGATGATTTATCTTCGCACGCATTTGGGAATTTTTTTATTGATAAAAGCAAACAAACCATCCCACTTGAAACTAACCTGTTCCGCTAGGAAACCTGCCTTAAATTACCTTTCCACCAACTAAACACGCATTCAGTTAATTACGCGTACATTTTACATCCCTTATTCATAGAAAATTGTGACTTTCAAACGAACTACAAACAAACATATGCACAAGAACTTGTCCCCCCAACCTTAATAAAGATTGAGTGATTTACTCACTTGCTATTTGTAGCAACTTAACCACAACCACAAGGGACATAATATACATAAAGTACACCACTATACGGTTTAATTTCCTTCGCCAAAAGTGAGCACAGTAACCTCAAAACCAAAGCCACTCTCTTAAAGGAAATTGAGTACAAGTAAATGACACTGCATGGTGTCCTAAATATATACATGTATACTCACACTACTTACACATACTTCCGGCAAATTAATGCATTCCACATCTCCCCCTGACCTTCACCTGTGTGCATGCACAATCTTCAATCCGTTTGATGTTATCATCATTTACAAAGTGACTAATGTCCCTACTTCTAACAATCTCACCTCAAGATTCATCATCATCTTTGATAATGTTCATCACCTTTCCAAAGAAAATACATGAGATTTTAAAGCCTATATATACCTATACAGTGCGGTGAAAGAAAAGATGAAAGTCAGAAATGAAACGGTGTGGTGTGTAGTACATTTTAACATTTATGTCTAGTGACACACGAATTGGCACATCTAGGAAGGTAGTGTGTACATTTCACTCTCTCTCTCTTTCTCAAGGCAGCGAGGAGTTAGGTTCTCGTCGTGTTTCTCCTTAATGGTCGTGATAAGCTCTTTTTCATTATGTTTTATAGCCACGTATTCCACATTTATCACTTCAACCTTGATCTCTGTCTCAGCCACAGTTGTTTAACCTGTACTTCTGTCTCACACAGATATAGGACCAACTCCTTTTCTCATGATTCATCGAGTGTCCCACTAACAAACTCCGTCCTATGTACTCCTCCAAATTGTACTTACACTGACTACAGATGCGATTCACGTGAGTCCTGCCCCACTGACAATGGAGAGAGAGACACACACTACATATAGGCGGATAGGAATGCTAGTAATTTCTTCTAAGACAGACTTGGAAGCATTCATCGCATTCCCTTCATTTGTGAAAGATTAATTGCTGATATCTCCTGCTCTTTCTTCCAGAGAGGAGATGAGGACAGAGTTACTACACAAACTTTACTTCTAAATTAGATCCACTTCAGAATGAACTGGAAATGAAGTGTGTACTTCATGATGAGAGCGAAGAGTTAGCTCTATATACAGCCAAGTCTTTTGTAGTTAGTTCTTAAGTGAGGAGGAAACTTCTTACCTGTCAATACTGATTGCCACAAGGTTCAGAATAGATGAAGTACTGCAGGTCACGTCCATCGCTATGTAGAAGTCACAAGCAATTGGGGGAAGCTGCCAAGACGTCCTGTTGAACTGCAAATCATTGAAAAGAAATTGGTTGTTGAATTTAACTCATCCTCAAACAATTAGAGACACTCCCTTGAATACTAATTCAACTTTGGATTCATTACAACTCATTAGTGTCATCGTTAGGCACAGACATACTATAAAGTTAAATCGTTTCTCAGGTTTAATCTTCCGCACACACACACGTATAAGAGTTAGTTCTTCTATGAAGCCTCTTTTGAGCTTCGTACTGAACTGGAAACCTTCCTTAATCTGTGAATTGTAAGTCAGCCCGAGGACACAATGCATACGTATAGAGTCTTTCTTTTATCTTCAGTGTCTTTGAAACTCATTTTGGTACTTAATTTACCCTCACGCGTTTATTTCAAGAGTAATCTCAAGCCTCAAAGTTTCTGATCACAAGTTTCTAATTCGTTAAGTCCATCACTTAAACAGTTCTCAACTCATCATCATCATCATCATATCCTTTCAGTTTTCTTTTCCATTTGTCCTTCACCTATTCTATACTACAAAGGTATTGACTCAATTTACAATCAAATCTTCGTCATTTCCTGAATGGGCCATAAAAATATAATCCCCGAGTTAAAGCAAATTATCATAGTCATGAGCAAGAAGCCCGGTAGGAAATATATTAAAAAAGCTCTTCCTGATCACGAGTATATATTCCATTTATAAATAACACTATACTTATAGTTTATATAGTCAATTGCTTCACAGATCCACATCATGCGGACATGTCACGTGTGAATATCAGCGAAAAAACTGACAGAATAAAGAGACTTGCAGTACATCGCCTGACACACCAAAAAATACAAAAAATATAAATACACATAGGAAACTTAAGCCATCCTTGGAGAAAACACACGATCCCATCATCTATACCTTCTCTTGAGACACACACACACACACTGATCATTGCTGTGTGTGTGTAATACTATGTAATCGTGTGAAAGAAGCAACACTACTTCTTCTTTTTCTACTTCTCTTTTAACCATACTCCGCAAATAACTCAGTGAATTTCCTTTCACTTCACGTCATGTGTTGTCTTCGTTGGTGGAACTTGATCCGCCCCAAGTTAACATTATGCCTCCTGCATAGTAACCAGTCTTAAATTGATGACCCATCATGCCAAAGGGCTATTTGATCTTTTGCATTAGCATTCATACCTCGACGTGTGAAAAGTGCGACAGAAGCAAAAAATGAGAGAGGAGGTGAAAGTCTCTCTGTGTTAAAAAATAAGGATCCGCCGTAATATTTATAACACCAGAGAAAGTCTGAGTGAGCAGTTCCCCATAATCACACACACACATGGATAGAGATATACATTATACATATATACAAAAGAACCTTGTACACATTCTTTACTGCTTGTCTTTCTACTTAACTCAAATGCAACACGACCAACAGAGAGAAGCCATTCTTCCCATTTGAATTCGAAAAGGGAGGACTTTTCACTGTCCGAAAAGAAATATTGAGAGGCAACCCGTCAATTCCTTCTTTTCTGTGAGAGCAGTTCCTTTTTCAAGTGGGACACACAACTATATATCCTTTTTCTTTTAGTTAGTCTCTCTTTACTTGTCAGTCTATGTGACTTCTCTTTAACTCTCTTAGCTTTGACACTTTCTCTCACGACCCTCCGTGGTTTATATATGTCATACATAAAGCAATAATACTTGTACCCAAACGATCCTTATCTACCATATATGTATATATATGCTTCTTGGAATTTTGTGAAACCCATAAATGTGATTCTTATTGCTTCAAACTTGTACATGCAAATAATATTTCAAGTGCTTGTGTGATATCAATTGCATACAAGGCCAAAAACACTCATACACACACGTCACTCAGTTGTAGAAACATTTCTTTTATTCTATGCACAAAATTCCCAAACTATTTTACCTCAACTTCGTCTCGTAATAATGTAGAGAACACATTACAGTATAATTTATATCTGTTAACCTGTAAGTAACGTGTTCATAATTCAGGAGGTCTAAAAATAGTAAAGAATGTATCACTAAACGCTCATGAATATTTATGAGAGCTTCACAAGTTCCTCCCTCCAACAACTCATTCACAGTTCATTTTTATTTCCATACCGTACATATACCTTTCTCCTTGACGCATTTTTTCCTCATTGTGATTTACTCTCTCCATTATACTGAAAGCTAATAAAATATGTATAGGTCTTCAGTCACCGGAGCAATCTTTTCAAAATGTTGACTTGTATATATATATGTATATATAGAGAGTGCTTTTCAGCCTTGGCAAATTGTATATTATTGTATGCGGCTCCATAAACACATACCGCATATGTCTAGCTATATATAGTTGTCTAGTTTATAAATTGGCTCACCCACTTTTAGTACTACTTAAGAACCTCCTTTCTCTCTACGCCTTTGCATAGTAAGTCATTTTGAACTCCACGATTACTTTACAGAGTGATAAGTAGTGATAACCGGAGAGAACAGACGAGGGAGAGAGAGAGAGTTAGAAATGTAGGGACTTGAAGTGTATTTTCCTCTCCAGAGAGGACTGTGAGACACATGGAGGAAGTAATTAGAAGCGATCGAGAGTTAGATGGAAGGATTAGATTTCCTTTCCCAGTCTCAACAAAAAGAAAGACTGCTTCATAGACAATTGAGCAGAGAGTGACGCAAAAGCTATATCTTCTTATAGAGATCACTCCAACACACGCATTTCAATAGACATGTATATATATGTGATGCAGAGAGAGGCCTTTGGGGGAAGTAAATAAGAAGCCCTATACAAAGTACACGTCGTGTGTGTATAGTACTATAACTAGAGGGGCGTGTCATACACCCTAATTTATCCTAATCTTCGTATTTTGAAATACTACACTCCTCCTGGAGGAAACACACAGGCTGTGTGTATATACGCTTTTTGTGTGCTTTTAACCTTATGCACCTTAATCTGGAAGAACTCTGACCTTTCTCCTGAAATACATATAATATATCTTTATCTATACAATATATATACATATAAACTGCTGCGTGTAGTTCTAAACGGTGATTGGATTAACTGCCGGATGAAATAACGATAAATGGTAGAGCACCAGATGCTCTCAAGTCTCAACGAAGGCAGAGAGAGAGAGGTGGAGAAAGAAAGTTCAGGAGTAAGTAGCAGTGCATATATTTCATACGTAATAATCCTCACCGGATCCATTTTAGGCACTTATTTTATCACAGAAAGGTTGTCCTCTTGATTTGTTCCAGCAATAAAGCACAAACAATAATTCAGCTTGTAATTCCTCACTAAAATACACGAGAAATGGAGAGAAAAGCTATAAAAATATTTTCGAACCTATTTTATCCAACTATACTTTCATTAGGATTGTGAAAAAGGCTTTCATCCTTTGTTATGCCCAGTTGCAAATCGGTGTAGTACACAGAGCCAAACCTAATATGCTTTCTTCAGTATTACTTTCTTCACAAAGTTCTCTGTGTGTATGAAATTAGTCAGATAACGCATCTTAGCCAGGGTAATATCACTAGATACTAGGATAACAAACCCAATAGAATTCAAACAACAACAGTTCCCAAATAGAATAGAATCTTCCAATGAAATTAACCCGCTAATAACATTCTTTCTTACTCCGTAACATATTTACCCAATCTAAATTGAATAATCTTGCGAAACGGTTGAAATTCAAAGAGCTGGAGAAGTTATAGTAAAGCAAAGAGCATACAACTAGGTATGTACATTAACTGATCGTGAGTGAGTTTGAGTTCTAAGCTTCAACTAATAAAGTTGAACGCTTAAAGAAGATCTTGTTAGTAGTATCTTGCAATTGCATTACATTGCTGACGCATGCACATACATATAGAATCTCCAATTTATGAAAGGTCATTAAGTTCTTCAATTGATGTAGTAGAACAAACAAGGAAACTCGTAACAAAGTCTAATATCTTTTGTTCCCTCAGTAGTAACAGTTGAATTATGTGAGATAAGTACGCAGAGATTTCCCCTAAATGGCAGCAACTCAAGCGATAAGAGTGTTTCAATTTATTTTTTCATTCTCTCTATTCAAAAGCTAAGCGAAATCGTACCAAAGTCAAGTACAAAGTAAGAGAAAAGTACTAAAATTTCACCAAATTTTTGCCAAGCTGTCTTTGGACTCATTCTTAAATTTATTTATGGATGTTGTCGTATTTAATTTGAGTGGTTAGTGTCCATTAAACTTTGCTACACAACAAAGTTTAATGGATGCAGACAGACAGGCACAATATTATATACACAGCACCAGCATTATGCCAAGTTAACAGTGAAATAGTAGTTCAAAACTTTTAGCATAGATTTCTACACAACTTTCCATAATTGGGTTTACAATGTTTGACACTCGAGAGATTGTTTGTTATTTGCCAAATAATTATCAAACTTATATAACAAATGTGTCGAAATTATATGCATGCATAAATTGTACAACTTTGTTTGTCTCTTGTATAAAGTGAAAGAGCAATTGTTGCAATTCCTCAAAATTCTCTTACAACACGCTTTTCAAAGCCACACGAAACATTGCTTTCAATTACTTGTCTCTCTTGCACACACACACGTGTTCAAACATTCTTTTTTCTGTCCTCAATTCGTAGAAGATGTTCTTCTAAATTGAAATGTGGCTGTGCATTATACTCTCACTGTAAAGTGGGAAAGTGTAGATTGAAAGTGAAAGTCCTTTCACTCGATAGGTTAAGGTCAGCTGGGTTGCTAAGATTTTGAAGAATGTGGAGATGAGCAGAGGAGGCATTTCCAGAGTTTAGTATAAGTAAAAGTTGGCATGTGTGTGTGTGTCGCAACTAAAGGGGTGTTCGATCCTCTCACGTGGAAAGTAGTTTTGTTACACTTGAATGAAAACCTCGTTACATGCTATCGATTCCACCTCACCTTAATCCTTCTTCTAACTCTCTCCCTCTTATTTCATTTTGTACACGGCGAATCTCTTACATACTTTCTCCTCCATACAAACACAGCTCCAGGACATATACACTCGCTAAATATTAGTTGAAACTTCGTCTCAACACATTTCCGAAGTAGATAATCGATTAAAACTTGTAACGATGAGATGGAAATGCCATACTAGAAACTCTGGAGGAGCATCTTCTCACACAACTAAACTCTGAGACAATGTCAAGACACACGAAATGACACAAGAGAGGGGACTTTATAAAAGCAAACCTGTCCCTCAAATGTTCAAATAGCTCTTCTAGTCTAATTGTAACAGGAAGACTCTCCTGAGTAGGGCGAGACAAACGTTGATTAGAATTTTAATGATTGCACAGTCCAATGTTCTCTTCTTCGTCTTACACAAAATGTCTCTTGTTACATTGTCACTCTGTCCGTGTGGTTGTGTTCTAGACGTCTCTCTCTCTCTCTCTCTATTTTAGGCACTTTCTATTGAAACTCTCTCTTTCATACTTTCTCCTCACTGCCAGAAATGTTCATTTGTTACAAACGAAAGCCATATATATACACGAGAGCAGAGCATTATTACAAAGCTACAAATATATATATATATATTACATATACCACCCCATCACTCGTGCACCTCTCTCTCTCTCTATAGAGTTCCAAGAAGTCCTTTCTTTCTCCGTGCCTTTGAATTTCTTAATTCCATCACCGTCATCATCACTCTCGCATGGATGTAACTGTTGGTTAACCCCATTTTACCCTCTTAAGCCTTTCCTCTTTACTTAAACACACTAACCAAGTAAATCTTAAGTCTCTTTCCACCATTCTGACCTTCCCAAGTGGATACACAAGTGTCTATCTCCATTTCTGTCGGGTACTTCCATGAATACTCCTAGCTATAGTATCCCTTCTCCGTTTCTTATTCCCATCATCCTCCAAGCCATCTAAATTCCCCTGTAACCACCTTTTAAGTTACTCAAGTAGCTGTGTCACCACGCTCCGGTGCTTTCTCCCACCGATTCTAATATTTTCTAAGCATCTCAACCATACCCTACACTCTCATGTTTCTCTATGCCCTCCCCACCACCACCACTACCACCTCTGCCATTAGTCTAGCTTGTAGCACACCATCCACCTCTATCAATTGAGGTTAACTCTGACTCCGATACTTTCTAATTCCTTCACTTTCCTATCAAAATACACTCATCCTTCTTTACATTCCAATAAAAGTTACTCTCACTTCAACGAACTCTCAATCTCTCCCTTCGTATATACAATAATACCGTATTCACACAAGATACATCTCAATCTCAGGAGAATTTTCCCCGAATCTCCAGAATTTCTCTAGAATTCCTCAGATTACAGGCACAAAACTACTTCATCAAAATCATACACACACCGCAGAATGAGAGACGGTTAACGAAATAAAAGCAATCACACACTCACACACACATCGCCCAACCAACTTTGATGCAATTCTCACGTAACACAAGTAAACTAAATGTAACCTCATCTGAGACTGTTCCACCAACAACTTTCTCTTGCAAGTTTAACTTTCAACGTGTGTTATTCGTACTTAGGTTATATCTGTGCAAAAGTGTTTGTACAACGAAATAGCCAAGCAATTACTCTTATAAAGAAGAAGGAGAATGTTTCTTTCTCCCGTTTTTGCATGACTTCCACTCAACAACGGAATTCTTTATTTACTTTCTCCTCGTCTCTCATATTCCCCATTCAGTCGTGCATATACGCCTGT
>Ga0194135_10000656_pt1 | contig 20295 bp, 10 predicted proteins | sample LitLau_LLRF_2013_FD_134024 | JGI IMG/M metagenome (GOLD analysis project Ga0194135, IMG submission 134024) | Freshwater sediment microbial communities in response to fracking from North America - Little Laurel Run_MetaG_LLRF_2013 (version 2) | ecosystem: Environmental > Aquatic > Freshwater >...
GGGCCATATCAGGGCCATATCGGGGCCAGATCAGGGCCATATCGGGGCCAGATCAGGGCCATATCGGGGCCAGATCAGGGCCATATCGGGGCCAGATTAGGGCCACATCGGGGCCATATCAAGGCCATATCGGGGCCAGATCAGGGCCAGATCAGGGTCACATCGGGGCCATATCAGGGCCAGATCGGGGCCAGATCAGGGCCAGATCAGGGCCATATCGGGGCCAGATCAGGGCCACATCGGAGCCATATCAAGGCCAGATTAGGGACATATTAGAGAAATCTGATAGCTGGCAGGGCAGATATTTGGTTGGGTGAAAATTGCCATTGGTTGACCGCAGTTAATAAGTTGACATTTTTGTAAGTTTGGTTTGGCAATGTTAGAATTTGGTGGGTGCGAATGATAATTGTCCTTCAAGAAAGTTCTTCAGTGAAACAAAACTAATGCGCGGTATAATGTCTCTCTGAGAATCCATGAACTGAAACTATATCATTATTATACGAAACCTTCCCCTCTCTTTTGTATCAATGAACAGAACTGTGTTATTGATAGGAAGCTGGACAAAATGTAAAGAAGCTCTTAAATGCAAGAGAAAAGTATTTGGGAAAAGGCGCTTACATGATACATTAGTGGATGTGAATTTGAAGTAAATTAAGGCACATAAAAGTTCATATAAAAAGATATTGTTTATGTTAGGACCTACAATGTTGTTCATTATTGATTCCACATAAAGGAGGTAATCCAGTTGGCCAAACTGAGCCTTCAACGATAAGAAATTGCGAAAGACATTCTCCACGTACAGGATCCATTAACTCTGTATCCACGAAATCCACTCGAATCTATTGAAGACATTCAGGAACGGATAACCAAGATGTTCCATGTGTTCAGTAAGAAAAAGTCTTTTACAATTGTATACAGTCAGGTACCCACTTGGCAAACATCATGACTTGTTACAACAAGTCGAAATGCACAATCTCCAGTGTTCGAATCATCATCTGGGTAATTCTGACTGACGAAGTTCACAACCAAGTCTTTCCCTATGTCTCCACACCTGTAGACTTGTATATTATCGTATAAATCATCATACTTGTATCCGATTGAATTGTAAAGCAATTCTCTGTACTATATAGCACTAATTACTAATTATAAGCAATAATTATAGTGACACTGTAATTATCTCCACATTGGGACTTCAGGCTCACCTTTCGGACTCGGGAGAGACCGTCCAGCTCTTGAACTTGTTAGTTGTGCGTCTCTTAACTCCCGAGGAACTTTGAGGTATCCATTGCTAGCGCAGGTATTGGTCAGAAGAAATAAGATGAGATAAATGAAACAAGCCATATTCCAGTAAGTAGTTTTATTTATAAAAAACAAATTCGGAAGTATAAATTCTTAACAAATTTTCATGTACAATCTACTGCAGGTAATTTTAGTCTGCAGGGAAGAATAAAAAAGAACAAACTGGCTCTGCTAACTAAAGATATATTTGTTGTATGATTTTTATTTAAGGGGAATCTTGTGTTCCCGTGTGAATGTGAATGAACCTTCTTTTAACATTGACTGTGAATAAAGACACTTTGAACAGAATTGGGCAAAAAGACCGTATTTCTTTAAAAGTATCTGTGTCATTTCAGGATTTTGTGTCGTGTGTGGTCAACTAAGTGGAAATAGGTACACAGGTACCATAATGTACAAGCTTGGCTTTGCGAAGTATCACTAGATGCTTTATGGGAATGAATTTGTCTGTCTGTTACAGATATAACCACGTACACCAAAATGGTAGGCTAATACTCTTAAGTATTCAGTTCCCTAACTTGCGGTTATCCGTGATGTTAGTGATGTATCAATCATAATTCATTTCAGTCAGTCCTATCTACGTCGTCGGTGTTCTCCACCTTTTAAGCTATACTTACTTACAATTAGCCAGTCTCACTAAATAGACACGGCATGTACATAAAGGGCCCCCGACCCCCAGTTTCAATTAATGCTTTAATTGGTCGGCTAATTAAAACGCTGACGGTTGAATCAATTTAATATAGTATTATTCTTAATCTCTTAACTTAACGCGCACACAGGCAAAACAAGTACAGAAAGAGCTTTCGGATCTAACGCTTCAATGTGTTGCTCGTGGATTGAAGCTTAAGCTTGCTCAAACTGCGACACGTTAGTTCTGCACTACCTTGCTTTATTCTTTCCTATAACAATCATTTTTATTCTACTCGTTTGCGTCTCTCCTGATGAATACTCTATATACGAAAAGATGTTTAGCTTGTGGGAAGTAGTTTGCAGAAGAAATACTTGTATTTCAGCAGGGGGGAATGTGTATACACGTTGAAATAGATACGCTTCGTGGTTCTCTTTTAAAATGCCTATGTGAATTCCAAGTGAATGAATAAGTGTTGCACATTCCGCTCCGTTACAGAATTCCTCCAGATCGTATCGTATTTGCTATAGCTTAGGAAGTGAATTTTGGCAAATTCGTAAGTACGAATATTTATATGATTGCAACAGTAAAGTCGACAGGACAAATAAAACTGCACAATGATCATTAAAAGCAGACGGGAAGTTTTTTATTTATTTAATTTAAGAGGGGGCCATATTAAGACCGGGTTAATGTTAGCGATTAGCCAAAAATAAAGATCATAATGAAGATACGATGTGAATTGTGATAGCCTTTCGCAAATATGAAATGGATATATGTAGTATGACACTAGGGGAGCACGCAACAGAGTCATTCTGTCGTAAAAAGAGTCATAAGCCGTATTTAAGCCATGTTGGAACTTGAGACTATTAACCACGAGAAACTAGTGCGGAACTGTGGAGAACAAATTCCACAGTCGTATAATGTCCCATACTGCAGGACAATTGGTGGGGGTACAATAATAATATTATGACTCCTGATTAAATCACGAACTAAAAGTCCACCCAGAAACAACTACGAGAGTCAAAGTATTAATTTATTTGTGTCACTTAATATGTCATCTGTTCCCACGAGCAAATTTAGTGCCGTCGCCGGTCAAAGTAAACGTGCCGTGATTAAGTGCTTCATCTACACCCCCGTCAAACACTGCAGTAATGTCGCATCGTTAAGTGTAAGTTGCAAACAATCACTTCACTTTTATATTCTCCTTCACCTCGTACATACACGCCATTAACACTTGGAACACCAATGCATGCTATATACATACACTCCTCGGAAACGCCCTGGCCGTTTTTAAAATCTATTCATGAGCTGAAGTGTTGAGTTAAATGACTACTTCGATTGCAGTATTATACTGTAAAGTGAGAATTGCTATTCTTCAGACTCTGTAATTACGCAGCTCTAAATTATATTCATGACTAGTCACCGTTAGTCTATTAACGCGAGAAGTATTAAACACTTCGAAGGTAGCACAAATAATCATTTGCGTTCCACAGTATACAAAAATTTATTTCAATTACTTATAAACTAACAAATAGCAATAAGGTTTACATTTAAGTTGTCTGCACAAGCTGTGTGTGCTGCATTGTGGACAAATCCTTGCGAAAAGCAAAGAACAAACTTCGATTCGAAGGCCTCCATGTATAATTTTTATATTATTGTGTAAAGCTTAAGGGTAATAATTAAATGTACAAATTATTTAATAAATAATCCATAATTACACACACCAAGAAAATTTCGCAATCCCAAAAAGACGATAAATAAAGATCGGAAACGAATTTCACAATTTGCTAGCACAAAGTTTTTGACTTCCATAAGCCCTTACTTTTATTGATTGATTCGGTTCATTAATTACGACGATTTGATATGCTTCAGGTACAGTACAAAAAGTAGTTGATTCTGCCAAAAAATTGCAAGCTTTACTTATCGCTCAATCCAATATTAACGTACACATTTATTATCGTGGTACTTTAAAATCTATAGACTAAAAAAACAATCTATTGAAACACACTGAACAATCACTTTCTACACAAATTTCTAACTTACTGTAAAATGTAACAATAATAGTCTAGCATGAGCTGAAAAAATCCATTCTGCATTCTAATTCGTATAAATAATGCGATATACTTTTTGATGATGATGATGATGATGAGTGTTGTTTCCGATTGAAATGTAAAAATAGATATTTGTGCAATATCTTTGTGCATATGAATACAATGAGGCGTTTTGACTTGGGCACGAACACGACTTAGATACGACGATAACACAGTTGGGTTTGGAGGAGGTTGGATGTCTTCTTCATCTTGTCTCGTAAAGATGTCTTAGTAAAAGTATCAGATACTATCGGAAGTCTCCAAAAAGTATCTCCCCGATTTTGCCCTGTTTATCTCTTTTTATTACCATTCTAATCGTATTGTATAGTTTGATTGAAGAGGATTTGTAATCACATTGATAGTTCATACACATCAGAGAAGAGAGAGAGAGTGGATGATTGTGTACGAAACGATGACTTCGTCTCTACACCGATGATTCGTAGATAATAATTTGAATGAGTCTTGGCTCATCAGATTCCACCATGTCAATATCGAACTCATCTTCATTCTCCCAGAACTTCTTCCAAATGCTTCCTTCACGCTTCATAGCTTTTGAACTCATTGCTAAGGCTTTCTTCAGCTCCTTTAGGTCTTGTAACACGTTCACATCCAATTTGCCGTGGTAGCTGCGACCACACCACACAAAAGAGATTCTTAGTAGCTTGAGCAATTTATTCAAATATGTGATAATACACTCGACACGTGTCTCTCCCAGCACTTAATATCATCTGCAAAATAAGCCTCTCTCTCTAAATTGTCTCGATCGCGTCAATGTAAACTTTATAACACGTATTTATACGCACAAGCTTTTCTGCGTGAACTGCTTAAGCACATAAATGTATGCATGCATTCAAGACGAAGAGCTCGACGTCAGTTTATTATCCTTTTTTAAGGCTTGTAATATACGAAGACCATCTGCCGAATCGAACATAAACACCCCATAATCCTTTAATAGTTTACGATTTTCATTGAAAACAGAAGATACGCGTGACGTCAGTTCCCTTTGCACCAAACATTTCTGCAGAATGGTTCATCTGTTCTAATTGCAAGTAATAGGTAACATGCACTTTGCTTAATACTCAAAGAAAAAGTACTCGCTCTTGAAGCAATTTTTAAATCCTCCGTATACATCAACAAACAAACGTGTTTAAGGAAACCAGTGCAAAATAAACTGAAAGGATAAGTGAACACTCCAACACTCAATGTGAAACTGAAAACAAACAGGTGAAAGTCCCCGATAGAAAAAGTTTATCACACTGTAATTTATGACACGTAATAAGCATTGGAACATCAATAAAGTCCGAAATGAAATGTCTCACTTTTTCAAAGACTCAGCAAGTGGTCCCGATAATCCCTGTAGACGCGAAGACAGCTCTCGCATTTTCTTCCATGAATCCGCATACTGAATTCGAACGAGCTCAATCGCAGTGGAAGTCAGAGCAAGTCCAATCATTATGTACACGGTGCAAAGCAGCATATACGTTGTCTCCTCTGTAGAAGAAAATTAAATTGTTTTATACTAAAGTAGATCGAGTACACCTTTTGCTTACAATTGATACATAGGTTTCACACAATACAAGTCATGATGGATTACGCTAAGTATCTAAGAAAGACGATGATGGATTACGAAGGATTTTTCTAAACCAAAGATGTGTATTCCGGGAATTAATAGACGACGGAGAAACATTGAAATTATCCTCAGAGTATATAGTAAGCAATCTTAATTTAAATACCGAAGGAAGGACTCAAAGGAGAAATGTTATATATTATTATTATTATTATGATAGAAGTTCCTCAATCTCTGGGATTGAATGAACTCGCATAGTTTCTGTAAGTTCGATTTGAAGGAAGTAAAAGATCAGAGAGTTCAGTGGAGTTGTGTGTTTGTGCATGAGCGCAAGATGATCCGATAAGGCTGCGAACGCGTCTACAAAAGTAGGCACCATTGAAGTTTATGAGGTAGTTAGATTACTGCACTTGGAGAGACCGAACGACCAGGAAAGTTGGTCTAGTTTTCCATGTGAGCCTCTAGCACTAAAGAAAACCTCTACCACTCGCACTCGTGGAACTAGAACCGGTTAGGGGCCAAAAGCGAAGAACTCGGTGGAGAAAGTGAAGAAGGAAATCAATGCACGTAATCATGTCCTCTGCATGGTGCATTTTTATGCTTCCTCTGAATTTATTCTCCCTTCAATTATTATCTTCGCAAACCCTGGTCAAGTTTCGCTTGACTTTTATTTGCACCTTTAGCAAGTTGCTCTGTGAGTTGCAAAATAAATACAAGCTCATAAAGAGTGACTATCATGTTTGGTGTTGGAGCTAGACTGCGAGAAGGAGAGATGGATAGAATTAATGAAGAAAGCACACCAAAGCTATATGACACGAGTGAGTGTCATGCCTCTCAAATGTATAGAGGTATATGTATATTTACAGGGCGTCCCATAAGTCCCACAATGAGACGCTATGAAACAACATTCAATTGACTTAAATGTTGCACGGCTTTTGGTAAATGGTGTCAACATAGGGCTTGCAATGGAAAGAGCGTCAACATAGGGTTCGCCATTAAATGCCGTCAACAATAGGGTTTGCAATGTAAATGGCGTCAGCACGTTGCACGACTTATGGGACACCCTGTACATGGAAATTGTGTGCGTACAGTGTATACAGTATATGCAGATATTCTGTGAGAATGGAAATGAGGATGAACGTGGGTATAGTGAATGAAGAGATTTCATTTGGAGTTGGGGATTCAAAAAGTAGGTTTCCCGTGAATGTAATTCGAAACCCTCCCATTTCCATCATAAATAAATATATAGTGTGAGATGAAGACAAATGAAATTGTGCTGGAATGGAGAGTTGGACTGGAGGTAGTTAAGGTGTACGTGAAGGGGAAGCAGAAGGGAGATATTAGTAATAAGTAGAAAAGTAAAGTAACTTTTACTACGCGAGATAACTGAATGTTATGTAACATGTATGAAGCTTAAGTAAGTAGTTCGTGTGTGCATATCTAGTTGTTCAGAGTTTTAAAGGGTTGAAGAGCTTTCAGGCAAATATATTGCCAAGGTTGTTCTACGAATCTGTAAGCTATCCAATAGACTCTCTTGCATGGACAGCACAGTATTGGCGTACTGCTTGATATAGGGAAGATACCGTTTTGTTCTAAATAGAAAGGAACTACTTACCAGGCACAAGATCTCCAAAACCGATGGTAGTCATCGTGATGAAGCAAAAGTAAAAGGAATCGAAGAAACTCCAGTTTTCCCACAAAGTAAAAAAGTATCCACCGGCCGAGATGTAGAGAAGTAGAGAGCCAACGGCTGCACCCACTGTTGCTGACTTTCCTAATTTTCCCAACAAACATTAGAAACCAAACCAAAGACTTGTAGTCACCTACATGGTGACCAAAACGTCTGTCAGTACACGTAATAATTGTATATGTATGCTCTACTGCAGCCATTTTCTACAACAGCTATAACAAGAAGGCTAACAAATAAGAATATACATACGTATATTTGATGCATCAACAATCATCGCAACATCTACTTTAATCCATATAATATACAGAATGCAATGCGTAGAGTACATATCTACAAACATTTATAGCGAGGAACTTCTGATGGGAACTACACATATTATACAGTGTACAAGTGAACTACTCTACTGTTCCAAATAAATGCATGTCTCTGTAGTAAAAGAGTAAAATAAACAATGTACAATGTTCTACTCCAGTGAGAGGGAGCGTCAGTTTATAGCGCATCAGATTCTTCATTCAGTAAAAGCTGCACATTCAAGAGAAAGTATAACTACATGGCCTGGCACTACTTTTGTGCATAGATCTCAACACAACTTGGCCCATATTATCACATGCTTTTCCCATGGTTTACTTGTTATTATGTCTTCTTCTATACGGTCTTTATTATAAGTAGAACTCCCAAATTTTTACTATGAGTTGTTGCCAAATATCATTAACATGGTAAGTAACAAATACTGAAAGGGCAAAAACACCAAATAGCTCGGCTGGAGCTTTTACGACTGTCTTTTTTCTACTTTTTTGTACGCAAGAACTCATTGATACTATGTTGTCTCACTAATCATTTTTCATCTGAATAACTTCATGTAATGTGTTCGGATAGGGAAATTATAAAAACTTGTTACATAATCAGTTAATGTGGGGTGTATGTTTAAAATGATATTGACGTGTGTCACATTACAAACCAAGTGCAGCAGATTTAAATTATTTTAAGTGTAAACCATCAATGATGATCATGATGCCAGTGATAAAGATTTCAGTGTATTTTAAAAACAAGCATTTTTTGTGTCATTCCGTGTGCAGTTAAGATAACTGCCAGTGTTATAATTTAGTGTGGATGAAATCAAAGCCTGATGGTGTGTGCTGTGCAATCGATTCGACCTATGACTTTATGTAAAATTTTAAATTGCATTTGTGAATAAGCTGAATGTACCTTAGTTGATGTTTACAAAGAAACTTCACATGGACATGACATTTTTAAACCTATTAATACATTATTTACATTCACATGCGTCTTGCCTGGCTGTTGCACATATAAGATGTATGAATAAGATAGTCCATGACTGTTGACTGTAGCAAATAGAAAGCCATTGCAACGAACATGTAAAAGAGTGATTACAGACTGAAGTTGGTAATTTAGCTTATAAAAATGGCTGAATTGCTGCAAGCGTCATTCGCTTAAGATTCCAAATGCATAGTGTGAGAAAGATGAATAAGTTTAGCGAGCAGAGAGAGAGTAGCAGAAAAGGAAATTTGCTTTTACTGGAGTTTGTGTTCTATCGAGGGAGTTGTATTGCAAAACAAGACTGAGGATGAAAGTTCTCATCATGTTGAGATGCTGATAAGAAGATGCGATGACGACGAGAGGATGGAGGAGATTCCATGATAGCTACATACAGACTGAGAGCAGAGATGAACTGGATGATGATGAATTGTGTACTGCAGTACTGGTGACAAATTGTATCATTTCGTTCTGACCAGTAAATATAATGGATTTCGAAGCATAACAAAGCAACAAACATGCAAACTGTTCGTACCACCAAATTTACTCAGTTTGGAAGACGATTTGATGACTTCCTTCGGAAAGTGTCTTCTGCAACTTTTGTACGAGGAAGACACTGCGGATGCCATCAGTTTACCCAAGTCTGCAATTACAGTGAGTGTGAAAGGGATTCCTATCAAGGCGAATCCGATACAGAAGACTCTTCCCCAGTAGGTCTTTGGTGCCATGTTTCCGTAACCTGCAACAAAGTACATCTATGACTTTGTTTGTATTGACTTACACACAAATCAAACAGAATGCTTCAACTCGAGTCTTCGTATAACAGAATAAAACTCTACACCTGAAGGCAAATTCTAAATAATATCAAACTCACGATGATTGCTTGTAATAACATGATCCTACAGATTTATATAAAATATTGTCCAGTTCAGAGTCAAGTAAGACAGCCGGCTATTTGAACTTTTGAAACAATGCTTATACATATCATTGAGTCATTTCCGAAAAGAATCAACTCTACTTGGCTGCTTTGTGTGTATATATCGCCTACTCATCGTTTCTTCGGGAATGTCCTTGTGCTAATCCTGGGAATCGGTTGAGCTGGCAGGAAATCCCGGAAAAAGAGCTCCAGACGGAAACTTGTCTCACAAGAACTGTCAGTCCTGCTGCGTTGAAATATGTAACGCTTTTTCTTTTATGCTGATGACTTAGCTGAACCCATAACAAGTTTTCTAGTCTTCTGTGGTACCCTTCACTAGTTAAATAAATAAAGTGCCGTTGTGTGGCTTCTTTCAGGAATATTTATACGTGTCTATTCATATACTTTAAAACTATAACTTGGCAATATGATTTTCAATGGGTCACCTGCGGAGTTAATATTTCATTCCTTATTCGAGCTGTATATACACGACTACTTCGCGTAATCTTTCTATTCATATTTTAAAGATTAAACTACATCCTTTCCTTATATAGTCTGCTACCACAGTCCCTACAATTTCATAACTACTTGTTCTTCTGCATACAAATTAATATTTGTTTTTCCGGAGAGACGATGTTGAAAGACACTATATTTATAATTAATTACGGACAATTTACCTATTGTAGTGAGCACAGTAGAGGCAAAAAAGGCAGATTGGATGTAGTCCCAGTCGGATTTGACTTCTGGATTCACCACAGACATTCCTTCACTGGTGACTTCGTCTATAATCTTGTCATAGTGTGCAAGTGCCCGTGTCAGAGTGAAATTTAAGTCATCCAGCTATTAAATATAGTGTAATTAACAACAAAGCATATCACGATTTATTCATATTACTCTGAAAAATTTCTCTACACTATTGCTTTGGGTTTAGATCACCAATTATTTGAGGAATGCTTCCAAAACCCATAAAAGCAAGGAACACATGAAAGCTCACATTGTAAGGACTGTTTAAAACAGCCCTGGTGAAATTGACTCGGCCATCTGTAAGCAGTTGCTTAAGTTGAGTTTTCCTATCTATTTCTACACTGTACTCGAGAGTCTGGAATACCTGCAAGGAACAACACATTGCATAAAAATGTTTACTATTATGTCATTTTTATTGGTAACAATCAAATACAAACATAGTTTCTCAAAGCTGTATACACATTAAAAGAGACATAAGTCATGTTGTGCGCTATTATTAGTACTGCTGCATGTCCTCGCACAAATTGTGCAACATGTTTGAAAGAGCTTGAAGGCTCCTCCGGCGTATGACTAGAAATAGTTTTGTAAAATGCAGATTAAATCGTCGGAGAAACTTAATTACAACGTGGGCAAATCAGCTATCGTGATAGATTAAAAGGACAAATGCATAATTAGCCGTTCTCAGCCTGACGAATTGCTTCCAGCTCCTAAGTAATCGTAGGGAAAGCAAGGGCGTTCCCTTGAGCACTTCCTTTTCTTTCCTCAATCAATTTCCATTACATGACACATACGGGGAGCTTATTTGCTTAGACAGGCACAGCTGAGGAACATGTCACGTTTTCATTGTGATGGAATACCTGGAAGTGTGTCGTGTGCAGGTGCTGAACAGTTGTCTGGACTTATCTGCGGAGGTGTGTGCATGAGTCTCGATCTTCCATAATGTATACGTGCAACTCCCAGAACTTCCAAGTAGTTCTAAGCAACTTGTTGTACGAGAGTAGTTTTCGCTTCGAGATAAATATACATATATATATATACATATGACCTACAATCACTTTATCTCGGGAACCAGCAAACGCTCATACTAATTGATTCATATTTGCGGACTAGTCAGAAACCGTGCGAGCTTTAATTGTGCCGTAAATTGACAAGGACTTATTGCGTTTTCCAATCTTTTACGACTCGTGTAATAAACTAATACTAGAGTAATAAGAAATCATCCATTACTTCTTCCAAAATGTGACAGCCATTATGCGTCCATTTAAACCAAGCTAACTGGGATTATTTTCGTTCTGGTGCGAAATATTTTACATAAATTCATAGCGAAACAAGCTTATTACTGCACATTCTAGTCCAAAGCAATAAAATTTTACGCATACACACGCTAATTCCCAATAAACCATCTCACTAAAAGTTCGTGCTATGTTTTATTTACTTTACCAGGCACCGTCCAGTTGAAATGGAACAATATGTATCGCCATCCGATTACGGAATTGACAAAAGCACTCATGCAGGAAGAAATTATATCTAAATTAAAATCAAATTAGTCACATACTGTATATTCATCCGAAAAACTATCAGAGCCTCTTGATTTTACAGGTGATGCGTAAGGCTAACTTGTGACAGTCTGTAGTCGAAATCTGTTGAATCTTTTGGAAGATTGGACATTCTTTTCAAAGGAACTTTTGCTCTAATCTCATCTCAGATTCAAAAAAAGCATGAGTCACAAGTTGACTCAATTGCTAACCTAACCTAACCTAATTGTTTATTATTACTATACAGTCACTCAAAGAGCCACCGAAGTTAACTGAAATGAAGAAAACAGTATTCGATTTTCAGGAAATGGATGTCGCATTAGAATTTTGTGCTTATCCTGTAAAATTATAACTCTATCTGTCATATATATAATCGCCCCCTTTAACTAATGCTGGACAATAAAACATGCAATGTACTATTAAGAGCTCTCTAGACTGAATAAGTCCCAAAGCAATTGACCTAATTGCAGAGTTTATTTTAGTGTCGGCATCCCAGAGAGATTTACAAGTGCAGAATTCCATCAAAGGTGCAATGAGACTTGCAGGGTGCATATTATGAGATTCGATCTGACAGAGGAAATAAGTTCCAGCCGACGAATGGCAATATAAATAATTCATACAACCTGTGTATGTATGACCTCGGGCTAGCGGTTTTGTGTATAAAACCAAACACACACTTAATGTGAGAAATGGTCGCAATTACAAAAAATATACACTGCTTTCCAGCAAACAGTAATTTTCCTCAACATGAGTTAAATATTAGTGCTGAAGAAATCGTAAGCAAATAAAACTCCCAAGAGTAGGAAATGTCTTAAAGGCGTTTCGAAACGCATGAAACATTTGGACGGACGGGAAGAAAATGCCGGAAATTAATCCATTTCATTTTTTGAGATTACAAAGAAAGCTGCTGTGTGGTGAAAGAAAGGAAAGAATTGTGTGTCTGTGTGACCCACACTCAAATCGCTCTCTCTTGAGGTTCTTGAGATACTTGGACTAGAAATTGTATTCTTGACACATTTCTCCAGGCCTTTTCAGTAAAGCATGTAATTTAGTAATTTTTTATCCTTCCCCTAGTCTTTTGTAGGAAATCATTTTCCTCTTTAGTTATTTCCAGTCTATTTTTAAGGCTCTAAGACAGACACTGAGCATCTCAGAATCCCAAAAGCCCAAATGAATCCTGAGTGTTGTACTATACAATCTATTGCACCACAGAATAACTTACAGGCTTTCATCGTTGTTCCGCAATCATTTTCAACGGCCTTCTTTTGAACTAAATTGACGAGAAAGCAAGTCTCATAGGTTAACCCGCTTGCTGTGTCTTTGTTATTAAAACTATAAAATTATCCGCACAATAATACTTCTCGATTTCTTGTAGCATATGAATTTCTTCTGGCAGAATTTGTCATTTCCGACAGCTAGTACGAGTTTGCGAGAGATGCAACTCAATGATACGGCGGGGCATATTTTAATGACGCCTAGATTAGAAATTGGAAATGAGTCAAAGACAACAAACTTTGGGCTGAATTTAAGCTATGCCATCCAATGATAAACATACTAATTGCCTTGTCTTTTAGGATTTCAAACGTGTGAGTGTGTTTCAAGATATCGACGCAGCAAAAAACCTCTCCATGAAAAATTGTCTTGGTTTTATGAATTTGTCATTGTCAATGTAGGAATTCTACTTTATTACTCTTTGCTTTTTAATTGAAAGTGCTTAAGCGGCTTTCAGTCAAGAGTTTGGCCAGCTTTTTGACTAGACGAAATGCAATAAATTTTTAATATAAAATGAAACTGATGCATTCTCATAGTTTTTTAAAAAGATTGTATACCTATTGAATTAGACTACAATTCTCTATATCATGACCTACAAATTATTGAACATCATACAAATAAGAGGGTTCGCAAAACCTTTTTTCATACTTCCGTCAGAATCGTCACTGATATAGTGATGAGTGACAGCTTAACCATGCATGATTGTAATATTATATTTAAATCATAAACTCTAACAGGCTGTTTCCAGAGTAGTATGCAAAGTTGAAGAGATGATTGGAAAAGATTGGGAGACAGAGTGTCAAAAAGCTGTCGTTTTCGAACCATCCGTTGCAGGAGAGGAAGTGAGGTTGACGCTTTCTCCTTGCCAGATATATATATCACACACAATATGGTCCGCATTTGCATGTGAAAACTGGAGAGCATATAAATGTCTTAGAAAAGTAATTGCACCCAATAAAAATCATAACCCTAGCTCCCAAGTGTGCTATTTCAAAAATTAATGTTTCCTTCTCTGTCTTACAAAGTCTACTCGAAAGCAATCGCGTTGTAAAGCGTCAGACCGAAACACAAAAGTTTCTCAGTCAGTTCTTTCCTGCATTATATTCGTTTCTGCTCTACCCTTTACCTACATATGAGAGAAATTAACAAAGTTTTTTCAAGCATAGCAAATTTATAAGATAAGACATCTGGACACTAGCTGGGTGACACATCACTAGTTCCTTCTAACAAATTCACCGACGATGTGTACGCGGAAAGGAAAAGAGAGATGATGCTCTTCGAGTGTCTCTCTTTTAGTTTCCACACTACTGGGAATGAAAAATCTGTACAAATAGCACCCACCACTAACTGACATGCACGAAACAGTCTGTGAATCACTCGGTAATGTTCTGCATTCTTCCGTTTTTTGTTGGCTCAGTTTGTTAGTGATATCCACACATATAGTAGTAGTGTCTCATAATGGAAGAAAACCATCCCATATGGCTTCCAAAATGCGACTAGACTCGAAAGTACTTCGTTCATTGTTCTTTCGTTTATTATTAAGGGGTGGTTAACACATCTTTATGTAAATGTTTGTGTTGTCCGTCAGTGATCATCTTGATTATCTTCATAATCTTCATAATGGTTTAGAATACTCTACAACGGACATCGTTATTGGTAAGATGTAGAGATGATTATTATTCATTTTGCTAATAATAATTACTGTATTGCTGTAAATTTTTATGTACAATTTCCTAATTTTTCTGATTTAAGAGATATAGCATTGTCCAATTTGTGTAGCTGAATTTGACGAAAAGTACTTCAGACCCATTCTCGCTCTTGTGCTAATTTTAAATGCAGACGGCAGACATTGCATTTACTGTCCCTTGCAAAACAAGTTTTAAAAAATAGTTACTCGGGCTGCATCTAGTCTTTTAAGCCCGTTTGTAATGGGCTTGAATGTAGTGCATTGAAGTGCCCATCCACCACCGTTTTCTCATTTCACCACTGATAATGTTAACTGTGCACCCCTCGTTTTCCCACACCGTTCCATCCAATGTTAAATGGGCCCTACCTTGCTCATTGTGAAGTCGCACAAACTACCACACAATAGCCACTTACACATATAGATAGTTGCATATCGTGCAAAATTTTTTTAAACTTGTTTTGCAAGGGACAGTACATAGGCAAAGACTTGTGCACAGAGAGTTTCCCTGAAGCTATAATCATCTTCAATAGGAATATTATTTAAAAATCAGATTTTCGAAAAGCGACTCTGCTCCTTCAGTGCAATAAAAAGTTTATCAAGTATTAGGTCCGATTGTATAGGCTAACCACCCCTTTGCTATACGCATATTTTTCTAAGGTTTGTTTTTTCTGGGTGCCTCTGCTCTGCAAACAACCATTTTAAAACGCTATACCTCTTTTTTGTTTCCATGCGGTCTACCAATTCTCAGGAGCTTCGACAACAAATGAACCTCGTATTCAATTACCTTAAGCTATTAGTACCTTCTAAAATGGCATGGATATTCATTCAAGCGATAACTCTAAAGCCTTTATGACTAATTAAAAAATAAGAACCCTACATTAATAATATCTTCAAAGATCTCTTGATGCAATATGTGCTTTCACGAACAGACGACGACCGTAAGAGATAAAAAAATTACGCACATGGAATTTCTATGTACATTCCTGGAGATCAGGCGTTGTGATTTGTGATCATAAAAATAAGGAAACACGTGCGGTTGTGTCTCAGAAATAGGAAGTGTTGTGTAATGCCAAAACTTACACGTTGTACGAACAATTTCTGTAGATAAGAAAAAGTGTGTGTGTATCGTTTAACCTTTTGTGTTTGTATGCATTTTTTCTGTCTCCAAAGAAGATATAAAACAGGCCAAAGCTCATATAGTGTAGTGTAATAAATGACATACTCTCATCTTCAGATTCACTTTTAACTTTTATATTGCGACAACCAAAACTCTCAGAACGGTGCACTTCATGTCTGTCTATACGTGTGTGCAACGCTGATAAACATGTCTAAATATAAAACCAGCTGTGTCAAAGCAAATGATGTAATGCCGAGCACTTGTCTCTTCCTCGTGTTAAAATGTATTTTACAAAACGTAAACTTATTCTCACTCCTACGCAAGGTACAAAAATGCACTGAAGATACGAATGATGTCAACGCCGCCACATTAGTTGAATGGCTCTCACAACAAAAAGATACGATGAATTGCATGCGGCTAATATTCGATAGGAAAAAGCCTCTGACATTAAATATGTACTATCAGCAGTATCATTGAAAAATGCGTTCATTCCTCTCTCTCTCTTTCACTCGCATACATTCTATGCACTCAAAACTTTCTTAGACGAAGATACCAAAAAGCTGCACAAGTTGCACTTTTTCCTTCAGGGTGCTTAAAAATGAAAGACCAGAGAGCACTCCAAAACGGATTTATTACATTAAACGCATAAAACTTTCTCCTGTCTGAATTTGCAGGTGAAAGTTAGAGTGAGTTTGCTGAACAGCATGTGCTTTATTCCCTAGTGCAATAAACAATAAAGGAATCTGCACTTTCCGTGTGCTCGCTACATATTCTGATGATGGTTTGTGTGACAAGGTATGTTGTACACTCTAATGTAATCCGCCGATTATGAGTGTACTTTGTTCTTCTCTGTAATGCCTTCATTTGGACTTTGGAATAAGGAGAAAGTGGGGGAGGATTAGCACCACAGTGCAATATGAATACTTGAACTAATAAATGTGCCTGGTGAAATGTAAATGGAACTGTCATTTATGTATACTTTGTATAGTAGTGCTTTCTGCCGTTGGTTTTCGTGCCAAAAGAAAACTTCATCTTTTGTGAGTAAAAGTAAATGCAGGGAGGCCGGCGAGCTAAATGAGTATGAATGGGCTATTTTCATCTTTCAATTGGGTGCTATATAAGCATGATGGCAGGGCATTTCATTGTTATAAGTTGTACGCGTGTTGGGAATAAATGATACACACGTACACCCAATAGATATTCACACTTAAATACAAAGTACAAAAATTAACTGCATTGCGCTCTCATTAGTAAAGAATTGCTATTGATATCTCAATTTGGGTTATAGCCTTCTGTGTTGGGCGAAGAGATTAAGAATGACACTTTCTAAATTGTGCATGCATGATAATGGAATGGAACACGAGGAAAGTGGGTGAAAGGGTGTAAAATTTTATGTGACAGGAATCTGCCGAAAGATATGAGAGGGCATGCAGGGTGACTTACCAGAGCCCCAATTCCTGTGTAAATGATGAGAGCCACAAAAAGACCGAAGTGTCCTACGAAAACTTTCACTCGATTTAAGAAATGCTTCCTTGAGCCCCATCGAACTTTCTTTTTCCCCTCAAGTTTTTCATCCGTCTCACCCATTTCTGAGGAAAGTGTTTGAAAGCAAGTCTTTTACACAGAAACACACACCTACACGAGATCGAGTCACAGTTCAAAAGAATACACTACTTAAAAGTCTATCTTATTTGCAAACTTCTATGCATAACCTTTCAGACACATTGGAAAGGCAGTATTAGATTTAAGATAAGGCTCGTCTGTATCTGACTCGGTGTGAACTATACACTGGTAACACTTTCCCAGATACATCTTCCATAGTTCCCACAAGAATTTGGAATTTTGGAAGTCCTCGACATCCAATTTCAAGATGTATTCGTGTGTGTGGAATGAGCTCAAAAGACTTTTGTCCACGCACAAACTTGGATTTGGACTGACTGCAAGTGATGCTGAGAGGATTTGCGATCTTGCGATGAATAAAAACGACGACGTAGAGTTGAATTAGGAATTACTAGAATAAATGTGAACACATTTTATGTAATCCAAAGGTGGAAATCCCAATGCGTAAAACTAAGATTGGAAAAGTACAGTAGGGGCAATATGAATTTAAAGATGATATCATTGATATCCTAGTATAGCACAGTCGACAACAAAGTGCAAGAGTCGATTAAAGACGAATAAGCGCACATATACACAGTGTGTGTGTGTGTCTTGTTTATTTGAGCGTGAGAAGACAGAGTTCAGCGAGGTTTGGTACTTTTTTATTTGGTGACACTTCTTGCAATCACTTTTGGAAACCGGGTGGTGGGAGATTACTAGATTACCGAGGAAAACAACCGGATGTCAGTACACAAGAAGAAACCGAGAAAAGCAAAGGGCTTCTTTTCATGAAGTACAAGAAGTGTGTGTGAGAGAGAGTCAAAGCTTCTGTGATGCAATCATCCCATTCCGTGGTGTGTAGTCTATGCAGACTGAGAGCTTACACAGTTACACACACGTGTCCAGATTTAGACTTGAGATGATTTCCGTGCATTCCAGACCAGCGCAAATTTTTGCCAACCAGGCGCATGTCTAACTATATACACTGTTACTTCACTGTTGAACAATTGCAAATCGTTTTAAATTCTCGTTCTCTAATTCGCTTGAACTAAATTGTGAGAATATGCTTTAAAAGGCTTCTTCATCTCATTCACACACACAAACACATACACACGAGAAATATCAATTAATATTATATTACCCCGAAGCAATTTGTTCGGGGAATGCGATTCTCCTACCCTCCCGAAGGAAACCCAACTGCTTGGCGAGTCTTTTTTCCAGCTCTTTTTATATTCTGCTTCTCCATGAGAGACGATGAAACGCAATGAGGATGACGGAAAAGCTTATACATATACATATGTAGACATTGTGGTATAATAAGACACGTAACAAAGACGTGAAGATGTTATGATGATGATAGCTTCCTTCATCTTCATCATTTCAAACACCAAATCTTGGGACTTGAGGCTTTGAAGGCATAATAATAAGTGTCGGTGTTTGGGCATCAAGCTACTTTTTGTCAAGATGATGATCCTAATCTAAGAAAAGACATGAATTGATGTTGACTGCATCCTGCGAGCTCATTTTGGGAGTATTGTTCACATTGTTGTTGTGTCATTGGTCTCGGAGAAAGCACTTTTATCCCTTGGGAGACAATTGAGGAGTAACGAAGTGTGCAAAGGTTGCTTGTGTGTGACAGAGCATTAAATATTTACTAGCGATTCAAGCCTCAAATTAGAAGGAGGCAAGTGTTTTCTGATCTTTGTATTCATTACCAAAAGATACATGTTCTCTTCAGCTTTTTTCCTTAATGAGCACATTGTATACACTTTCGGTTAATAGGCCCATGTGGATGTGATTGTATATCTTTCATATATTGGGAAACACTAGAGACTTTCACCACCAGAAATGTTGGCGAAGGAGTTTCGTGTGTGAGTGTAGACTGTAGAGATCACTTACGAAAACAAACTCCAACGAAGTGTTCAAAGATTCCATCCGCTACGAGCTAGACAGTTTTTTTCGTTCATTTCTTTATCCAGTTCTCAATTCTTGAAGTGTGGAGTGTGCAGTACATTGAGCTGAATACTCTCACCTTTGTCGATTTACTGCCCATTATACCCAATTCTACACATCGTTTCCCACATCAATTACTCCTATTGGACATTCCTATTCTTGGTGGCTTGATTCTGTCTGGTGACTAGAGACATGTATGCTAAAGTACTTTTATATCCACATACAATACAATTTTGGCACATTTAGCACATGAAATAGCCATTCAACTACACACCCAATTGCGACCGTCTTCAAGAAACCCCTTGCTCAAGGAAATAAAAGAAAACGCATTGAATTAGATTTGCACATGCACCTCAACAAATGTTATCGCCAAGTGAAGAAAGTTATATATTGTTGGCTGCAATGCTTTCTATGACTTTCATACGAGTAGTAATACTTTCTTGGTCTAATTGTGCAGATAGCAGGCAACAATTTGTATAAATCTTTTAAGAAATGCAATTTTGTGGGTTTTGATTAGGTCTCAGTCACACTCATGTTATGTATGGTAATTTAATTTGCATATGTGGCCACAGGGAATTTTTTAAATGCTTCGGGGAATGTGTGAAAAATAATCACAAAGTTGCAATTTCCTAGCTCAAAACTTCGCATTCAAATCAAATTCACTGTAATTACAGAATGCAAGATAATAATTATTAAGTAATACTGACTCTAAGATCTTGCACTCAGGGCTATCACAGATTTGTCCTGAAATAGCAGTGGTTTGAACCGACAGAAATAATTATACATTTTAATATACACTCGTGTACGTAGAGTACAAAAGAGTCAAACTAAAACAGGTCTGCTTTGATAAAAGTGTGGTTTGTTCTACTTGCAAGCAAACTGAAATAAACAAAAAGCAATTCCAGGCGAAATGCACCGTGAAGAAA
>Ga0194135_10000657_pt1 | contig 20288 bp, 9 predicted proteins | sample LitLau_LLRF_2013_FD_134024 | JGI IMG/M metagenome (GOLD analysis project Ga0194135, IMG submission 134024) | Freshwater sediment microbial communities in response to fracking from North America - Little Laurel Run_MetaG_LLRF_2013 (version 2) | ecosystem: Environmental > Aquatic > Freshwater >...
TGAATAATAAGTACTTTTTGAGGATTTTTTTGCAAAACCATGCCTGAATAATCTAATTGTATTCATAAGAAATGAAAATTTTGGTTTGTACATGAAACAAGATGCGTACGCCTTAACGCCTTCCAGTATTAGCAGCCATTAGATTTAGAAAACAGTGAGTGAAGAAGTATACACAGATGAATCTATAATACTTAATGCTAAATTGTTGCTATTTGGAAACATGTAGAAAAATGTTGATTCAGTATCCGCCCGATTGTCCTCCTTACGAAGAAAAACTTCGGTTTCAGATGCACCTCAATTATAGCCAGTTAGTTTCGGGTCAGTTTGAAACTATTTTTAAAGTGATGTGTCACAAGTTGACCAACCAGCATGGGTCGCTAAGGCTAGTAAAATAACTTGAATCACTCTCTGTATTTCATAGGCTCATAATATTGTATGGATGTGGCCCATTATTACATTGCAAAAATGAAAAAAAAAGCAAAGTTCATCGTTCGTCGGAATATATATCGCGATTTTTTTGCAGCAAAACTAACTCCTCGTCAAGTTTCTTTATAAGTCAACATGCTCAACATGCTTGCTGAAAAGTTAAATGTCCAACACGGATTTCGTGCAGTTTTGGAAGTCTTGGGTATTTTTTTATTACCCAGGAAAGGTCTTGATCACAACGAGTACGTGAATCTATCATCATGAGTATCCCCCTTCCCCACGTATCGATTATTATAAAGAAATGGGATCTTTCTCAATTCTCGTAAACTTCTTTAATTTATCATATTTCCATACTGTTATGAAATACAGTTAGGTGAAATCTTTTTACGATGCTGTACCATAGAAAAATGCAAGGAACAAGGCGAGTGGGTTAATGCCGTACGCATCCTCACGAAATCATGATTAACCTACTACATTAGTGTCATCGTGTCTCTGTACAAAAGTCTGTTCTAAGGTTATCATTAGAGTTGGGCTGAATTACAATTATAAACCTTTAGTCGTGTGAGGCACAATAAGCAGGGAACTGTTTGCTAACTGTCAAAGTCTGACCTATTTCTTTCAGTTCGTTATTTCATCCTTTTGCTACTGCACAAATTCTTAGTCAAGGGCTTTTATAGCACACGTTGATCTCATTTCAGTCTTCTACATGGAAGAAACGGTTCATTAACTTTCAAGCACTTCAATGGGAGAGAGATATGTAGAATGAGACAAAAGGAAGCTTAATGATGATGAGACGCTTATTTCAAACCAATTAATTTGCTCCAAATTTCTAAAGGTATAAAAGGATTCGTGACAAATTAAAATAAGCCACATACTTTTTAAGAAGCTCGTAATCTTTTCCAATTACGGGGGAATTTGGTCTGCTCCACCCTATACATGCAGAATACTCCGTCGTCGTCTTCTCGTGTGTCTTCTCGTAATTAAAATTGTAATTTCAATCTACACAAGCTCGTTAAATTGTTATGGTGTGGGACTATAAGCGAATTAATTTTGCAAGCACATAAAATGATAATCGAATGTCCAAATGCGAAACACACTATTAGTTTTGATCACTGTTAACTCATCAATATTCTACCGTTTAATAATAACAATCATTGAATTTCAAGATAAATTGGCAATTATAAGTTTTCTCAATTCATCGCGTGTAAACGAACCTCCCAGAGATCACGACTTTTTTAAGCGAAGAAACTAAATGAAGAGTGAGACATCTTCAAATCTTCTTGTTAAGAGTTTGACTTTCCATCAAAGATGCATTTGCCAAAGATGAGAGAACTATCTATGTCTGTATATATTCTCATAGGGTGTCCTTATACTTAACCGTTTGAGAAAAAGACTTCCACTTTTCCACTTTGTGAGTTTGATGATGACAATGGCATACAATAATCGCTTGAACATTTCTTTTGAAAGGTACAATTAGAACCAAAGCCTTCTTGCCATCAACGGTAGAAACTTTGAAACAAATGAAACTCAGAAATGTCGTGACTTTAACTCTTCTTTTGCGGACAATCTTTGTGGTTCATGTGAATGAGATGAGGCACATATAAAGTTTCCCCTACGAGGAGTCTGAGCTTGTCAACTCCATCAATTGAAATCCCAATCGAAGACTATTCGCTTGAGAGTATATAAACGATGCAGTAGGCATCTATTTTGTATTTGTGTTTAACTTTGATAGGTTGTGTGGCTCTTGTTGAGTATATTTGAGAGAGAATAATGGCTGAAAAGACTGAAAACAAATAAATTGGTGCAAGAATAGCAAAAATACATACAGAGAGATTTCCATTTTTACATTGTTATTTGATTCAATTGGGCTTTGGGGATGGGAAGTATTCATTTGTACTAATTTGAATGAACCCTTTGGTGAAATGACTTTGTTTCGAACGAGGAAGTAGGTCGGGTTGTTTCATATGATTTTGATTTAAGACACAATCTCTACCACCACCACGCAAAGCCACACATTTTGAGTTCGAGGTTTCTCTTACGCAAATTTTGAATACGCCTTCTACAATTCGTATTTGGACTACTAATCGTAAGATATCCCATGAATTACAGGCAAAAATAATGCTCAAACTATTTGTAAGGATGAAGGAATTGACAAAAGACACTCATGGCTCTTCTTCCCACGCTTACTTTCTTTGAAACTCTATTTGTTTAAAAGCTAATTCGTAAAAAAAGTATAAGCAGCTCTATTCATCGAGGCATTTTACTTCCCACCTAACCAAATAAGTCCACGAGTGCTCACTCAAACTGTAATTATTATGATAATGAATTATGACACACACAAACGACCAGAGTTAGGCTAATTAACCATTTTACGTTTTAGTTAAGCGATTAATTAGTATTCATAAATGATGAATTTCATAATAGAATTCTATGAGCAAAAGCCATTAAATATTTCAATGGTGTTCTCCACCCAAATATAATCAATTACTATATACACAACATTATAGTATACGTGTTGGATAAAACTCACCAATCTACATCTCATCAACAAGGATTGATATTCTTTACAAGTGTACGCTACATCCATTCAAAAGTAGATAAGCGAGTATTTTGAAGCTTATCATAATTCTCCCCATCATCACTTTAAGTATCTCAGCTATCACAAGTTCAAGAGATCTCTTTACCTTGAAATACTTCAGAAGAGTAGAAATAACTATGTGAATGTGTCAGATTATATTATGGTTATTTGTATAACAGCAAATCAAATTCAGTGTCATATATGCTAAGTGACAATAATATGTGATAGAGCAATTCATTATTTGTTTATCTTGATTTAAACATATTTTCAGGCAGATCCAAGTGCTTCCATGAATATTTTAGTATTTAAAACTTCTAATAATTGTACTTACTCGATTCGAGAGCTGTCAAAGGGTTTGGGGTGCTGCTGGTACTTGTGCTTATCAATTTACTCAAAGAAGTTGATGAGCCACTACTAATACTGCTCCCGCTGCCACTCCCACCGCCACTCCTAAGACTTTCTTTGATTTCCACAGTTTCTCCAGGTTGAGTCCTCCTGTCATCAAATAACTCGCACTTACGATAAACCCATTATCATCACGCAACAATAAATATAAACATTATCTGATCATTAAAACTATTATGTTGGGAGTTTAGAGCTCGAGGAGAGATTTCCTTAGCAAGTGCAGAGAGAATATCATGAAAAGGCAATAAAACGATGAGGATTTCACATCCGTAAATTTCAATTTGAGAGGCGAGGGATGTCTCTTGATGTTTTTTGGGTGGATAGCTATCTCGTTTTTTAGTTTTTCAAGCATTGCAGAATTTGCTAAAGAAATTGTATCGTGAAATTCAACCTCTAAACTAATATTCATCTGCAACAACCTACTTCAGCATGAGCATCATCATCATCGTGAGCATTTGAGCATCATCATCCGTCTTGGTTTCCGTTACGCCTTTAAGGCCTTTTCTAACACTTTTCTCTCCCATTTGTACGCAAATTTACTTGCGAAACTTTTATTTCACTGAGGGATGTGAAATGTGACAAGCATATGGCGAATTCCTACCTGAGTTGATTGAGCTCAGCCTCATGTTGATTATTGGAGGTGGAGTGCTGCTGCTGCTGCACAGAACTCGTGTGACTTGCTTGTTGAGGAACAACTTGAACTTCTTTTCGACGTAAAATGGCACTCATGTAGTTGATTTCTGAGGTAAATCTGCATCGAAAATCCTCAGTGGACCCACAGTCAAACATGTAACAACTTCCGGAGTTCTGCGTATATTCATACAAGAAAAGTTAATTAGAATCACTCTTGTGGGTGTGTGTACGTATCTTGTGCAAACTCAGAAAGATAAAAACAAGTAGTAGTACAATAAGTGCGTACCGGAGATGAAACTTTTCCGGTCATTAATAAAAGGCCGAGAGAAATTCAATAAGCACTACGAGCATTATATTATTATCAGTAGATCCAATCTAATATAAATCTGAGTCGACTCAAGAAGAGTGATTAATTGGTTTTAAACATGTAAAGCTATTTAAAAAGTCTAAAGAGCGCATGAAGAGAGCTGCTTAACAGAATCCCTACTGAGTCCGACAATAGTCAGTTGCTATATAACAATAAAATGATGATAATGATGATGATGATTCTGTGTTTCATTTGCAATTCAGCCAAAAGGATTCTTACTCAGCTTTTTCAAAAGAGCTTAAGTCTCAAACGGTCAAAATGAGATGCGTGAAGGATTAAGAAAATTGCGTCAAATATATTTGTTGAATTGGCACAATGAAGGAATTCAGATTTTGTATAGATATTCATCTCAGATTATACAAGTACTGAGAAGGTATTGTCTATTGTGACACCGTTTCTTCTTGCTGCACACTCTCAGCATCCCTACGCACAGTGTTGGCAAAATGAGTTAAATGAGAAGTGCCATTTCTTGGTGGTTTGTGAATATCGATATATGAATTTGTAGATGCAATTGGTCTTGATTGAATTACGACAAAAGCTAAATGGGGTTAAGTTGTGGTGGAGAATTATTATTGTTAAGTATTACGAGAGGTCACGCGGAATCATCCCACAGAGAGTGTTTCCACAATTCCTATTAATATAATATTAACTTGGCGATCTCATAGTAGGACACAGGCGCGGTAACATCAATGATGATGTATAATTTAAGGTCAGACTGTTCAGCCCCGACAAAGGTCACTTCGTGGTAACGCGGTATTGCACAAGTATTTCTTAAAGTTGTAGTGTAGGGATAAAATAGTTCTTTGCCTCAAACAACTCTGATTTAGATGTGAATAATATGCGAGACAGTTGTCAAAATTAGAGACACCATTATACGAGCGAATAAGGCAGAGTTTGATAGAAACCGTGCCATTCCGTTTTTGTAGATTACTCTTATTAGGTGGTTTTATTTTTTGTCACACCAATCACTCAGGATATCATTGTGAGAATCAAGTACAAGAGTGGTTGAAAAGTCGAGTTGTAATCATGTTACAAACTTTTGGTGGTTAAATAAAAATGCTTTACATTTCGAAGGAAAGATCTACAGAGATGACTCAAAGTCAATTAAGTTTTTACATGTTTCAGAAATTATTTAATAATGTTCAATCAATCTTAATTTTTGGCTTCATGCAGTCAACCATCAGGATAGATATGTAGTTTTATGTAAGAGTCAAATGTTCTCACAGGCTTACAAAATATTTGGTGTTATTTTTAAAAATCATTTAATAGCAAGACTCGTGAAGTTTACAAAAGATTCAGGAAAAATAATAAGGCATCCTTGCCGTAAGTACTCGACTTGCTTAACTTGAAATTTAGTGATGAATGTTGGAGGAAAGTAGGCCAGATAGTGAAGGTAAATAGTAATTGGTTATCATGCGTGGCCATTCAAAGAATAACGAATTCTATTTCTGAGATTAAGTCATGTGTAAGTTGAGTCCAAGTCCAAAAGGAAGACTATCTGTGTTATCGAGATAGCTAGAGGAATGTCATGTCTCAATCAAAGATTTCGAAAGACAGCGAACAATACACCACATTGAACAATCAGATTGTAACAGACTTTACACCTTAATGAAGTTGTCTCAATATTTAGTGAAAGCTCGCAGAGTCATTTTATCACGTCACAAAACTCTACGCAAATCTTTATTCTTACAACTTAATTAACGTAATTAAGCATACATTTACATGCAAGTTCCAATCAATTTTATTATCCGCAAATCTGCTCACCTTTTCTTGGAAAACAGCTACGTTGCAATGTGGAGTGCGACAGCAGAGTTTTAAACACTCATCATGTCCACCTGCACCCAAATCAGATTCATTTAAGAACTTGGCACCGCGTTCTTGTGAATCTTTCGTGCGAATAATACTTCCTTCACTAATTTCGTAACTAGACAAGCACATGGACAAGCCTCCATTATTATTCCCAAGTCCTTCGTCTTCCCCCACTCCAGTAAAATAAGTTTCTGAGTCACTCCCACCACCCAACCCGCTCAAATAGCTCCCAGGACCTGAACGACCATTGTTGCTGGAGTGGTGGCCGTAATTAGTGAAAGCAGGAAATGGTGAAATATGATTGCTCGAAGAAACAATAGGAACAAAGAGCAGAGTTAAGCACAAGAGGTGATCCATCGAAGAGACGTATATTATTATTGTACTAGACTCGGGATTTTTGAAGTTATTCTGTGAGCTAAAAGTGTGCAGTATCCTTAATGCATACTTAGTCAGAAAGTACGAATGTGTGTAATCAAATTAGCAGTTCCAGGTGAACAAGTGGTCTCACTGCTGAGATTTGGCTTTCTCTCGTTTAGAGGCAACAGAGACACTGCCTTTTGGCTCACAAAGGTCCATGCTGTTTAGTCGTGATGAGTTTTATTATTTCGCTCAAGAAAGATTCGGGCATTTCCGTCAATCGATAACTTTATTCCACAAATCACACGAATATTTTGTGTCATGTACCTGCCATATATGTATATACATTATATATGTATACTTCGCCATACAATATTGTACTCATGAGCATCATTCTTGACTTTCTCCATATGCAAACTTTCTCTTGTAACTGTGAATAGGTAAACAGTTTCCAGTTTCCCCATTCCCAGGTTTAGATTCAATTCTGAACAAGAAAATTCATCATATTGGGCAGCAACATTTACACAACCTCATTTCGCAAGTATTATTCAACAAACCTCGTTAGTACTGGCAGACAACCTCTGTCATACGTGCATGTAATCGAATGAGAGACTATGACACAATATTTTTCTAATTGAAAAGTACTTGAGCCGCTAAATTGTCATTCATGAAACAGTAGATTTTATATTTTATACGATACATACGATGCTTTTGTATAATAATTTAATAACACGGAAGCATATTATTATTGTAGCCTCTGTTTCATGTAGGAATGAAATTAAGTTACAAGCACAAAAACAAAGCTTTTACCACAAAATTGCTTGTTCAATATTCGTACATGGACTGTAAATTTACCTGAGTCATTGTCACAGCGTCATAGCTGTCTCATTGAGAGATACCTGCATGCCAAAATAGCCTGTACAGTTTTAGGCCTGTGACAACGATCTCAAGGTCTGCTGTTTTTATACTCTACGAAATAATCTCAGAATTTCTTATGAAAAATGTTAAAAAGCGAGTGTACTTCATCTTGAAATGTCGGACGTATATTACACTTCCCTGATTGTCTCTCGTTCACTCTAGATACCAAATATTTCTGATTTCCAACGTAAATTAAGTCGCATCTTTATCTCAATTATATCAACACGAACTTCAAGTTTGATATAAATTCCATAAATGAGCCTTATCTCGATCTCTTTATGGTTTCACGTAATATTGCTAAATAGGCTTCTGTGTAGTTGCAGATTGTTTTTGACTCACAGGTTTAATGTACCTCGCGATGATAAAAGGATCATTTTCATGGATTTGTACAAACACAAATCATAAGTCTCAATCCACTCCATACAACAAGAGCTAATAATCATCTTTCCGTACTCGTAGTCAACTGTTTAATGCTGACGCTGACAAAGCCTGTCATAACGAATTAAATACTCAACAGCATTTTTCAAATTATACTGCCTTTTGTTAACGCACGTGCTGTTAAAGTATACGAATTCACTGTACAAATATAAGGAAATTTTGACATGCGGTAAACATGGGATGAAGTGGTGGAATCATGAAATGAGGGGATTTATACGGAATATACATATTCTCTTTCTCTACAGTCTTAGCTACATAATCTTTTACATAATATTCGTTTACTGCAACAAAATTAAATCTGGATTGGAGTTTTTAATGCCTGCATGCAGTTTACCTGAGATAAGACGCCAAATTCAACAAGAGTTTAAGGCTTACAAAATAAAGTATTGGGAGGAATTATCATTCACATCCAATTTATCATCACCTTAAATACGAGACTGAACTATTGATGTCGACTTATGAACGACTGAATAATCCGCCAGCTCTTTGCATTAGAAAGGACAGTATAATACCGTGACAGAATTAATTTATTTTTGCTGTGAATTTTCAACTTGTTAAACCTTCTTACTCTTCTTGGTCGTGTTTAGCTTGCTTGCTAACAATTGTACTAAGTTCACATGAGGATCAGGCTATGGTAGATTTAGTCATACTTTTTTAGGTAGTTTGATGTTGAGTGATATCTCACTCCGGAAATAACGCTATGTTATGTTATGTTATGTAAGCTTCGAGTAGTTTTATAAGTCTTCACTTGCTTGTTGCTACAGATCGAGGAACATAATCTTGGTGGAAAAATAGCCGCCATGAATTCTTGATTCCATTTTACTACTGACTAAAATCTCTTAAAATTAGAAAGTTTAATGAATTGACAAATTTTGATGAGAAATTTTCGCAAGTAATCAAAGAAAGTAAAGATCTTTCTTGAGCGAAGAAATTAAGAGCGAATTCGCATCTTGTGAATCGTAAACCTAAAATTGCTATCACATTGAGACTCCATTAATCCAAGTTTAACTCGCTATACTCGCGATTTTCTCATGCAATTCACAAATCAAGTCTTGAGTAAAGTTTGCACAAATGCACACACACCTTTTATTCTCTCAGCTGAAAAAGCAAAGACTAGACTCGATTTATTATATTCTAAAGGTACTTACTATTAGATCCGCCACCATACATTTAAAGGACAAAAAGTCCCAAATAACAAATACACGACTTACTCTTACTTATTATTATTACTCTTTCAAAATGCGATGTCTATGTGGTGCCGTATCCTTCACAGCTTCCAAAGTCAAAGGACTTTTGATTGAACGAAAGAATTATATGATTATGTGAGGATTGTAATCATCTCATGAAGTCTGCAGTCGTCATAAAAAGCGCATCTCATTTTACATTATTTGTTTCATGAGTCATTTTGTCAGTGGTCCCTAAAAAGTAGTGAAGGTCATGAGACCTAAAATAAATGTTTTATATTTATTGTGAGTGTAAGCATTCGTGTTTTATTTGTACAGACTTATATAAGCCCATAGTATTTTAATACCAGCAGAGGGAATGACTTTACAAACAGACTTCAGAGAGAATGCGAGAGAGGAATAAAACTTTTTTAAATAAATGCAGGGAGAAGGCAGGGAACCACGAAGGGCAGTTTTATTAGATGAGAGTATTAAGTAAGAACTCATGCAATAATAATATATGAAAGGGTAATCCACATATACACTTTTTACTATTGTGTATTATGTGTGTGTGTGTATGTGTGTAACTTTACATGACCAACAACATAAAAAATGAAAAGTAACGCCTCGTAAGCTCACCATATCATCTCTCTGTCTGTATTTTCTATATGCGTTTGAATTTATAAAGATGCATCCCCACAAATGTTAAAATATGTATGTATATGATGCTTAGCTGAATTCAAGCTTTCGTCATGATGATGAGAGTTCAGTTTCATCCCAAGACCAACGAGGCAGGATGTATTTTAAATAGCTTAACTTGAAAATAACTTTAGAATTCATTAATTTTCACCAAAATATTCGGTGAAATTCGCAGAATAAATATATACACTCGTGTTTGCCTCCTGGACATACGAGACTGAGGTAATCTGTTCAGAAATGTAGGACACTTGTATACACATACGAGGAATCATCAACTCAGGTGAAGAATCCATTTGATAAAAGTGACATTTATATATATTTTTGATAAACACTAAGTGTGTGTGAGAGTGCGTGGAATGTTGCTGAAAATTGGGTGTAAATTAGTTGCGAGTTGAGACATAAAGTGTATTTGCATATATCTTATTCTGTTGTCTGTGTGTGTGTGCTGGTAAAGATGATGATTGTGGTTTTGGTGGTGTCATCTCGGGCTGCTATGCAATACAGCTAGACGAGATTGCTGTTAATAAGTTGATAGTGGTTTGTAAAAGTATGATATAATGAACTTATGGATTGGGGGAAGGCAATATATAGTATGTATAGGCAATATAGGGAAATAGTAATGAGAAATATTATTGGTGAAGAAGCATAATAATATAATGACGAGAGGAACACTATGAGTCTCGAATGTTTAATGATGATGGTAGAAGAAGAACATTATTACCATACTGGTTCGAGGAGATGGACATTCAACTGGAATCCAACAACATGATTATCAACATCGGTCTTCGTATCTTATCGCCGGAGTGACCCTAAGTCGCATGAAAAGAGACACTCCATCATTTTCTAACTCATACAAAACTAGTCTTGTTAATGGAACTGAGGAACAAGGAGCTCGTCTCAATGAGCTAAAAGTTATTTTGGTGTACCAAAGTGGATTATAAAAAGAACTGCCACAAGACATTCGGCAAAGCTAATAGACCGTGTGTGGGTTATTTGCATATGGTTTTGTGTGAAAAGTATTCTCTGCTTTTCTTTGGTGAGTCCTTGAGACAACAGACAATCGGTAGAACTTCATCTTTACTTCATATACAGTACAAATACAATAGACTTCTCGTTTGAAGTTAGCATAAATTATTTCAAACTATCATTGCCTATTGTAAGGGAGCATAATAAAAGTCGTTTCTGGTGACTGAGTCATTTCTTGTGGTTAGTATTCGCCCTATCTCTAAAGATTGAAAGGTGGTTAATATTTGCCCAAGTTTAGAGAGGTGGATGACTATTAACCTTAAGTGTTTGTACTAAACGTGAGGAAGAATAGACGAGCAACTCTAATTAATCTATGAGTCATCTGTAAGCAAATACAAATTCACCTGTGCTAATTTAACACCACCACCACTCGGTCATAAATGAGCTTTCTTCTCAGCTTCTCTTTCCTCTCTTTTGGCTCTTGGCGTTCCATTTGACATTGAGGTTTGTCCCGAGAAACAATATATTATGCAAAGGACAAAAGAAATAAGATTCGATTAAAGAGACGTATACAGTCATAGAGGAGGAAGCAGTAGGAGGAGTAGTAGCAGAGAAGTCTACTGCATAATAAAATAATGTCCAAGTGGGTCGAGGAAAGTGTTGTGTAGACTGTTTAACATTGGATTCTACCAAATAATATTAGTAATACCGGAAGGAAGGAAGGTCGACTGTTCTTGTGTCTCTTCTTAAGTGTAAGTTTGTGTCATTGGAACAATAGTCTCATCCCCAGCTGCATTTGCTGTCTCTAATAGACGGGGAGCAGTGTGTGCAGTCAAGTAATTTCGTATATGTTGGAGAGGAACGTGAAACCTTTACTTAAAAATGGATTTATGATCCCATTGTTCTTTCCTTCAAGGATTCCCAACATACTCCTCACGACTCCTAAGACTACATCCTTATTATTTCCTATTGAGTAATGGAGGAGGATTTTAGCTCTCCACACTTTACACAAAAGTAGACTCTCCACAAAACATTTATTTTGCCAAAAGAAATATTTCCCGAGCAGACTCAGGAGAAGTTTTAGGTCTGCTGGACAGACAGACGGGAACAGCTACACTAACGGAGAATAGAAAGAATATTATAACAAGGCTCGCTGCAGAAAGTCTGTGAAAGTCAGAAGGAAAGATCCGGGACTCTTTTTATTGTGTGTCCATTCATTATAGCACACACACACACGTTATTTCAATAAAATCCCCATTGTTCTTTCTTTTACTGTCTCATTTTTCTTTTTTATCACGCGTCGTCTACTGACACTATACTCAGTACCTTAAAGGCCGTGTTGTCATAAAGTTTGCAAAAATTTGACAGGTGAACGGGGAGAGTAGAACCACTACCATGGCTCTTGTGCTAAAAAGTTGATACAAAAACATTTTCACCTATCACACTCAAGTGTGTATGTATAGCTTTGTTAGAGTTCTCTCTTAAGTTATTATATTATTGGAACTTGGCATGACGTCTGCTTATTATTGTTACTGTACGTCACCTTTTGACTCACAGTCATCCACCTGACATTACTCTCATAATAATCTCATATCGTCTTCTATTTTGTTGTACAGGGTAAGGGAGTTCCGTTCCAAATGGAGTGTGAAGTGACTTCCTCCGGACCGGCTAATTATGGAGGGGGTCGTAGTCCTAATGGGACGACCACTCCCACGTCGACGTCGAATAAGTCGACGACTTCCAGCTCTGGTGGGGGAGGCAAGTCCCAACTGCACGTCGACTTCATCGAGCACGGAGAAGTTAAAGAAAAACGGGAAAAGTACTTGACTGCCAAGTATGGAAGTCACCAAATGAGTCTCATCCGCAAACGCCTCTCTGTCGAGATGTGGCTCTACGATGAGCTTCAAAAACTTTACGAAGAAGAGGTAAGGAGGAATCTTAACAATTTACATTTTTTGATTAATATATGGACTCATCAAATTCAATTACTCCTGTCTGCATATATATGCATACCCCGCTTGCATATAACTTTCTTAACACGTAGTAGGCACATATGTGCAACAATACGGTTACATGTATATACGAGAATATGAATTCTTCACTAGCGTGTGTGGCTCACTTAAGGCAACATAATTACAATAATCAATGTGTCTACAGGTCCATAGGGCAATTTTATGCGTATATTAAGACAGAGAGCAGAAGAGTTCCTTCGGGTGTTTCAATTCTAAGTCACGTCATCATCATCATCTCATCATAATCTATTTCGAAAGATTCATACGTGTGTGTGTGTGTGTTTCTGAGTTTCCTTCGTCCAAATGTTTCCGACGATTAGTGTGCCAACGCGAAGAAATCTAAATGAGCTATAGTGCTGACAATAAACTTGTATTCTTCGAATCGACTATCATTTTATCATGTACACCTGCTCATCACGAAGAGAAGATTATTAATGTTTTTAATATTATATAGAGTTCTAATCCATTTTTACACCCGAAGGGAAGCTTAATCTTATAAATATTCCATCTTGAGTTAGTCGACATGAATACTCTGCACTACTTTCTCTAATCCGTATACTTTATAATGATTAGAGGAATATAACTCGCATAACTGTGAAGATATTAGGCATGACATGCAATAAGATGGTTCCTCTTGATAACTTCATCTCTAAAAACCCTGCCAAAGAGACGCGAAGTATCAAAAATACGAAAAGTTTGCATTCATTTACAATATTTTATTAGGAGGATGATTAAGTGTATCGAATTGCACTTCTCGCACAAAACTGCAAATCCAATAAAGATGTTTCTAAAAATTAATTAAGCGAAGATTAATGACTGCGCGCCTCCCTTGTACAAATTGCTATCTGCTAAAAGGGTTCTTTCTCATTAACAGTTGTAAATCACTTGCGAAAATTCTTTGTGAAGTTCTGTACAAATGTACAAAGTAGAGTAATTCATCATCGGTGTATCAACGCCAAAGTAATAATGGTATATAGAGTTATTGTTCAAGTTTCCACTGCGTACAATGGTTGAGTGCTAAAACACTCTCAGATTCACAGGCGATAGGCTTGGTTTAATCAGATGCAAAGGCCTTGGGAAGCATATCGGTGAGAAATGAAGGAGTTGAGGAACGAGAGCATCTTCACGCAAATCTTTGATGATTCAATGGTCACTGCTTGATTACAGTCGTTAGAACGTTATAAACATCTTACCGTTGTGTTTTGAGATTCAAGCTCCCTCCGATCTTTCTTTTGACGTTTGAAATGGAACATTCTTCACTCTCACGCACCCAAGGTCAAAGAAAGAAGCTTCTTCACGAGTGTATTATATATTTCTGTACTAGTATTTTTTAGCAGCGACTGATCAGTGCATTATTGTACCTTTTGATTACATTCTTCTTTGGCAAGAACAAATAAAACAAACTTTTCTGAGCCAATGCAATTCATATTTGAGTGTGCGATTGAAATGCTTTTAAAGAATATGGAATATTCGAATTGGGAATTTAAAAATGCAGTTTAAAAGTCTAAATTCAATGATATCATGTTGTAGGCCATATATTGTAGATAGGAATTACTGCAACCAGTGAATAATGATGTAGGCTCTTTGAGTGAGTAGTAGGAATTACTCATTGACAGGAATATTATTGGCAGTGCTGGTGGTATATCATCGCACTTGAAGTGCAATCAATTGTGTGATGAGAGTACAAATTATAGAATTGGAGAAAGAGTAATTGGCATTCTCATCATCATTGAAGAAAGAATGGGTTGATTAAGATTCTGAACACGAAAGGTTATTATTACTAGTCTTGTGAGTGATAAAAGTAACAAAGGAACAAGAGATTACAATTTACAATTACACACTATTTTGAGATTTAAAATGAGGAGGAAACATTGCACAGAGATCAGATTGAGATGAGATTAATAAGACTTCCTAGCCGATTGAGCAGCCTTTCTTGTTTGCATTTTGAATTTTTGATTTTATATTCTAGTGAGATACTTTTGGCAAGCAAAGAGACACAAAATAACTCACAATTTGACCAACCTATACGATCAAAGGTTTTACTCAAATCTCGCTTGCATGATCTATGAGCAAAAAGTCTTAACAATTCCTACAAAACAATTATAAATGTTAACCACGAAAGTAAAAAAGAGCGAGTATTAAGCATCATTACTAACTGCGAACAACTGCGCGTATTCTTAACCTAACACCAGCAATGGCTACATTATTATTTGAACTGAATAATAAATCAAAAGAGAGAGAGAGAGAATAAAAAAAGATTTGATTGACTTTATCATGACTCTCATCTTGATCCTTGTTTGTATAATTTCACATTCCACGTTCACCTATCTGACAGCACTGTGACATTATGAGGAATGAACATTGAGAGAGAGTGGAATTTACTAATTCTTATCTAAGAATAAAATATGCCTTGGTGTCCGACAGATGTCTTGTACAAATAATTACATTAAGAATATTAAGATAAGTAGTTTAAAGAAGAGTAAAACTGGTTGAAATTCTTGGGTTCATCGTGCACAGTGCGTGTTAAGAAAATACATCTGTACGATGATGTTCGTATCTGTTAAAAGTGACATTGAGACGACATAAGTTATGGAAAATGAAATGACACAGCGAAGAGAAACATGAAGAAAGAGACAAGAATTGAAAGGGAGCTGAAAAGACATAAATAATTAACGAGCTTTTAAGAATGTTCTTTGGATTTTTGTCTCGCAGGAAGGATCATCTTCTTCATCTTCCACGTCTTCAACTAACCACGAAGTAGAGATTGATTTGGATGAAGTTCTGGACATGGATGGGGACAATGAGAGACGTTCATTCCTTCTGGGTATCCTTACTGACGCTAAGAAGCCTCGAGACGTAGTCGATGTATGTTCAATGATTAATTGTATACGATAAGATTGCTTAAGTTGTGGCTCGTATTAATTGGTACTATTCCATGTTCCACAGAAATTTATTGATGAAGTTATCGCGAAAGCCAAGACTCTTTGATCCACATCATCATCTCACAAAAGTAATGGAGAAATCCTTACACACAGTCTCTTTAAGTCCCGTTTGAATGTGGAAGTGTTGGAACCCTTTCCATATGTGTGAACTCTTCTTCATGTACGACCCAATTCGGCTACTACTCTTCCAAAAGCACTCCAAAAAGTTCCAATATAAAATGATTGTCCAAGACATCAATCATTAAAGACGTCTCTTCCAATGACAATGATTTGGATTTCCCCAGTAGTAACTTAGGCTTAGTTTTCCCAGTAGCCAACTTACAGAATATAATTAACTACAGTAGTAAACTGTGCAGTATTCCTTTGTACTTCATATATAATTATTATACTCTTAAAATATTCTTACCTGCGAAAACTCTCTTGAGAGATTCGTACTATTTTAAAGATTATTTAGCTACATAGAACTTTTAAAGACAAAACTAACTAATTTCCCTGAGAGATCTCCAGTTGTCCAACTTAAGGCTATTTGTGACATTATTGTTACGTGTAAGTAATTTATGTGCTGCATCAGCCTCTTACAAATTATGTGTATGCTTGGCATTATTATCTTTTCCGTTTTAAACCCAAAAAAGCTGGCTGCTAAAATGCTTAGAACTGCTACTGGTTGATTTGTATTGAATTGTTATTGAAGAGCAGAAATGGATTTCAATTTTTGATGTATTCTTATTAAAACACAAATGCCGCAGTGTCTCTTTTGTCTTTTGAAGAAAAGATGTCTCAATGAATGTACAATAATACTAACTACACATTTTAATTGTGTTTCGTTCGTGTAATGAACGCGTTTATATATTATGTTCGTATCTATTATGCTACAAGCGTTATGTGTAGAATATTCTTACAATAATAACGCTGTCCTTGTGTTCCATGACACAGGAATTTGGATGTACCAAACACTTGCGCCTGTGCTTTTCAGGTACAAGGAAATTTTAAGCGTTCATAAATGATGATAAGACATGTATGTTACAATTTTTACTTAGGATTGACGTGTACTTTAGATTAAAAACAAACATAACTATAAAACTGATTGAAGTTATATATGATTGTGAACGTAATACTAGTGATGACATGAATGTGATGCATGAAGAGTTAGCAGTTTCTGAATGAATTTTATTAGGAAGTGTGCAGAGAGCGGTGTAGTTATCTAAATACGGTTATTTTGTCATTTTATTAGACACTACCGAAATAATTAGGCTTTAATAAAATATGAGAAACGAAAATTAAATCGTCTCGACTTTTACTATTTGGCTGACATCTGACGCATGGATGACTTTAAAAAACCTCAAAATTAAAGTCTGATACATCGAAATTAAGTACCAGTAACAATCATGAAGGAAAGCAACAACAATTGCTAATCAGTATATTCATAAAATTTTAACAATGACTGTAATGATTTGCACAGCGCATTGATAACATATCTAAAACAATAATTATTCTAATAATTCATTTACTGCATTTTGGAGAGTTCAAACTTTGTAGAGATCAGTTCTTCTTCAGAATCAAGAGCTGGCAAATCACCTTCTGCTAAGTCAGCAGGGATGTTTTCCTCAACCCAGCGCAGTTCATCTTCCTAAATTTAAATTAAGGAGGCATTAGAAGCTGGCGTGTAACATATAGAAATTGGTAGCTACTTATTGCAAATATTCGTGTCTTACAATGCTTTGCCCACGATGGAAGTTGTCATTTCCATTTCGCTTACCCCTCAATTTCATATTTCCAGCTAGCAAAATGTGTGAACAAATTATTCAAAAAATGGGAAAATTTTTAAATGAATTTGTTCTTCACAACTTACAAAAAGCAGCATTTACTACCAAATCTTCTTCTTCTTCGTCATCTAAATTGTCCACAAGTGGAGAAAACGAGTACCTACGGCGGGATTAAGAGCAATATTAAATCGCGTTTCATAACAATTATGGGCTATACCAGGTATATTAGGCACCTCTGATTATTATTACTCGGTCTCCACAAGATAATAATGACAAGCAATATAATACTAAACAGCATGTGCCAGTATGCCTCGTCAATCCAGATTTCTTTCCAGTCCTAAGAACATAAATATTTAAAGTGTTACTTCTAGATCATCAGTTTTTCATAAATAGTTTATCGTTTATGTTTTTACCCTTAAACATTGGTCGGTTTTTAGATAAAGGATAGACCATATCATAAAAGCTACAGATGACACCAGACAGAAAATCAGAGTATTGGTAAAATGCCTGTATAGGGTTAATTTGACTAGATTCCTACAATAATGTAAACAAATAAAGTTATATACAGATCAGTAGTTTCTATACATCCTTCTAAAACCGATATTACCTGCGGAGTCGAAGCGTTCTAGTTGTTGACATGAGGGAATGAAATATCCAATAGCAAATAGCCGCATCAAGAATAGACAGTGGCACACCAGCCATGAGAGCTTTATTTGACGGTCCATTAACTGGATGAAGTATTCGAAGACACGCTTCAGTGGAAGCCAAAGAAAAGTACAGCGTTCCAACCACAATAATTTTGTGCAAAGTCGTACCTAATCGCGGTCTATCATATTAACACATTATATTGAGCTTGAAGTGTCATTCATAAAGTCATTGAGAACAAGAATAAAAAATCGACTAACTTGACTATTCCAAATCCAATGCTGACGATCACAACTAACATTCTCGCCAATGTTCTCTTCGCACAAGAAATAATTTCAGCAACAATCACTGCTCCTTGGACCGAAACCCCAGTCGAATTGATACTTTGATATTCCCCATAAAACACAGCCTAGTAAATGTTAGAACAATTTCATCTTAAAAATTATTATAGATCCATCAGAAAATTATACTATAATTCATTTGCCGTACCATTTCAATCATTCCCAAGAAAATCACAGCACCAATCCAGAATTGAATGCGCAAGAGATCTCGCCAATGGCAGAAGGACATCACGAGCCAAATCATTGCGTACATAACATAAACGACGCAATTTCCTCCATAAAACTACATTAATAATTAAAAATGGTTAGTTTTCCAATTTAAAAGTAAAACGACAAAACCCAAATTGCCAGTTACTTAAACATGGCTTACAATTAACAAAGGCCATTCGGTTGCAGACAAATATCCTTGTTCTCCGATCATTTGAACCTTCACTTCAGCCTGAAAGTTCTTGTTTATGTCACCACTCGCCAATTTCATGTAAACGATGAGGAGATACACGCCGTCTTTGTGGACTGTGAACACTGGACTCGACTTCTAAAATTATTTATTAAGTAGTTTTTCAACGACCCGTTCATACTTCATATCCAAAGACTTCTTAACAACTTTTGAATAATTACAGTTGTTGATAAGGTGTTTGTTTTAAAAGCGCCGGAAGTTTCCTTCACTTCTGTTTGAAGGAATTTTTGAGGAAGATTAGTTGTGGCTGAACTGGGATCGCTGTCTGATTCATTGGTGGGAGCGACAACCCCGTACTCTTTCTAAAACGTCAATTATAATTATCGATTTGTTGACTTATTCCATAAAATAGCTAAGAATTGCAGGCTTGGCATAGCTTACAAAATGAATAGTATTGTCACACCGGTGAACCAGATCGTCTGATGGTCGGAAGAAAAACTGTCTTCCATAATCGATCCCTTCAATTTTTTGATCTGGGCTCTCGTAATATTCCTTCCACACAGTTTTACGGTCACCATCAGACTGTATACAATAGAAATAAAAATGATGTTGTCTATAAAATACAAAAGTGTTCTTCAAGTAAGACCTACACACCAAAATATCCAGAGTCCCATACTCTTCCCAGCAGGGACTTTCCCGTAGCATCCAATTAACCATAATGCTAACATCATTCGGAGAGCTGCATTGTACTGAAACATATTAACTGCATTTAAAATTAAGCTTTCAGACTAGTAAGTCACAACCGATTAAAAAACCATGAACTTACTATTAATAAAAATCTTCGACCCTTTAAATAAACTCTTGTACGTTCCGAAATACGGCTCCGTCTATAATTTGACACACAAACACACACACTATTAATTAATTTGACCCTATATTTACAACATTATTACAAGAACCACAAAAATCCCTCCTACCTCATTCAACACTGCAGACCACTTTCCTTGTTCCGGAAAAGCTTCTCCACAATTTAAGCACCAACAAAATAAAATCCCCAGGAGGTAAAACGCATTTTTGTGCCACCCCCACTGCCGCCGGCTGTTTCCTCCAGACGACAGCAGCACCACTGAATGGAGTCTTCTTCTGACTAGCAGTCGCGGTGGAGCAACTCCCTTCTTCATTGCCCAGCCTGTTCTTGTTCTTGTTAACTACAACCCCACTCAAGTGTAATCACTCTAAGTCACCACTTTCAAATGTCTAAACTCAATCATATTTCGATTAACTAAATAAAGCACGTGGTAAAGCTACTACTTCTAATTTTGTTTAAGAATTAAAGTAAGTTCTTAAATGTCAACTCCAAATCGCCAACAACGCGAGATGAGTCACACTCTCCAGCAGAAGAAGTGACAAAATATAAATACCATTTGAA
>Ga0194135_10000658_pt1 | contig 20275 bp, 16 predicted proteins | sample LitLau_LLRF_2013_FD_134024 | JGI IMG/M metagenome (GOLD analysis project Ga0194135, IMG submission 134024) | Freshwater sediment microbial communities in response to fracking from North America - Little Laurel Run_MetaG_LLRF_2013 (version 2) | ecosystem: Environmental > Aquatic > Freshwater >...
GGGTCCGAGGGATATTCCACGGGTCCGAGGGATATTCCACGGGTCCGAGGGATATTCCACGGGTCCGAGGGATATTAAACGGGTCCGAGGGATATTAAACGGGTCCGAGGGATATTAAACGGGTCCGAGGAATATTACACTGGTCAGAGGTATATTTTTTCCGTCCCAGGGATATTACACGGGTGCGAGAGATATTTTTAACGGGTCCGAGGGTTAATCCACAGGCCCGAGGGATATTCCACGGGTCTGAGGGATATTCCACGGGTCCGAGGGATATTCCATGGGGCCGAGAGTAACTCTAACATACAAGATACAAGTCAAAATTAATTTATGTTGTCCCTTTTTGCGAGGCCGTTTCACGGGCTTCGAGGACTAGTATTATAATGAATGACCAGGAGGGTGGAAGGAAGTTTGTACAACAACTACGACTGGAGAAATGTTCATGGATGAAGGATTGCTGTGGCCATACTTGGTCACTAGACTTGTACACTAGACTTCAAGATTTGTACAGATTGTACAGACTTGTACAGACTCGTACGCGTGTGGCTGATTCCTCGATGAAGAATCATTAAGTTGTTTTGTTTTGTGATTAGTCGTAATAAGTTTGTTGTAGATGAGTGGAAGTTGATGGGATTAGTTGGGAATGTTTGTTATTATTGGACAGAGGGGAAAGAGAGCCACAATTAAAGAAACCGACAAGAAGACGACTCTTATTTGATTTGATATGGGATAGGGATGGGGAGTAGTACAGGGGAAAGCCGGGCATGCAATTGTGTGGTTGTGTATAGAGATTTGGTGGTGATTGAGAGAGCAGAGTCGGTTCTCACAGGACAAGTGAATCTCCCGTGACGTCGTCTTTTGTTGTCGGGCTGACCTTTCATTTGTTCACCTGTAATAAAGAATGAGCTCCCTTTGAGAGGTGACCCTCCTCGGACCTCCTTGGCCTACCTTTTTCCACCCAGTCGGGAGGAATCTCCGGAGGGGGTCTACCCGATCTCTCACTTCATTATGTCAGATCGAAACAAAGCGCAAACCTTCATGTGTCACCTTAAGTTAAACCTTTCCCATCCACAGGTCGTCTTCCAGAAAGAGTCGCATGTGGTCAATTCATTTCCTCGTTAATTGTGATGATAGAAATGCTTTTTAAATCCTTCGCCTATTCTCACACGCAGTCTGTACAGAATAAGCACCAGAAGAAGGAGCTATTCATGTCTTTCATGTACTTTTGTGTGCATTCGTTGAAAATGCAAGTTCGGTTCGTGTCGTTGTTGAGACTTGAGAAGAAACAAAAAAGATGAATTTTGAGAATTCCCCGTGGACGGAGATCTCCGCTCTGATGTCTGTGCGTCCCTTTTGACAACTCTGTAATAACTTGTACAGGAGTGACATGAGGAGTAAGAATGGAAATGGGATTCCTTGTCATCGCCACGAGACAACAATGTACGACAGATTAAGAGATACGAGAGCAGTGACGAACTGACGAGAGAGTCAATAGTGGAAATGTATTTGTCATGTATTTGTATGTGTCATGTGTGTATGAAGATGGAGAGATTTAAATACAAATGTTGCGAATGTTACAAGAAATGTGTAACTTGTAGTCTGAATGAATGACAATGAGCATACGAGGATAATCTTATGATGCTAATGTCAACATACATTGCCTTATCATCGCACTACTCTCTCCCAGACTACCCGAGTTTGCATATAGTCAATAATAGTCATTGACTTTGACTAGAATGACTTCTTGGGACGGAGTGAAGAGTGATTTGTTGCAAAGGAAGAAATGATGATAATGACGATAAGACTTTTGGACGAAATCGAAACCTACTCTCCTGCCAAGAGAGAGAGTGATAAAATATAAATGTTCGAGATAAGTGGGTGATATTTATTATTGTGTTGGATATTCGAGATCAGAGCTCGTAGAGTCTCAAGACTGATAAGTGAGTGTGTGTGTGTGTGACTAAAGGAACAGCGAAAGAGTATTTTGCACTTATTGGCTATTGTCTTTCGGAGAGTTCGAGTTGGTTTATTAATGTGTGTTTCATTTAATGACTCGTATGAGTCTCTCTGGAAGAATAAAAAGATATGCCAGATATGCTTTTAATATTGTGGAGGAATCGTGTGGAGAGTGAGTTTGTGATATTTTAAAGCGTCATCATAATTGTAACTCGAGTAATGTATTTTGGCTTCTTCATTATGTGCAAGTACGGATAAGTGTTTAGTGTTGCGAGATTGTAGCGTCGTCACAAGACGCAAAGTGTCCTATTTCAAATTGCTGTGAAGGCAGTTTATCAGTCTTCTCGATCTGATGCTTTAACTTCTGCTGGGCATTTATATTTATGCTTATTTATATCATGGATGGATGGAACTCAAGGGAGGAAGTTTAGTTGGTTGCTGAAAGTCAACTTAATAAGACGCGTCTTCGGTTCTTGCTTAAGGAGTACAAGGGAATATTAGACTTCGAAATACATTCACACTCAAGTTTTACAAGAAACGGAAGGAGATCGAGAAAGAGGGACGCCATTCGAATCTGCTTTAATTAGCTGGGAAACAAATACACAGGTAAGAATGATTTATAAAGTTCAGCAGTTCATCTCTTTGTTAGCAATTAGCACTAATTGTTATTATGCAGAGAGTGAATTGAATAGTTCATGTAAAGTCAGATTACACGAGAGGATGATTGTAATGAGTCAACAGGTCATTGAGTGTGTGTTAATTATGACGAATCGCTGATAGGTAGGTAGGGATATTAGGGTGACAGAGCTGTGCTACTTGTAATGAGGTAGTGCATGGGCATGAACTCTCTGGACAAGTTGGTTAGCATTGAGACATGGAGAGAGGTCTACGTAGGTTCGGGTTAGTGTTTCATCATGGAATTGGAGCGATAATCGGCTTCATTGGATTTATTGATAAGAAACGAAACTGGAGCTGATGGTGATGAGGAGACAAGGCCAGGATGGAGAGTTGCTGGTGCATTTACGAAGCGAGGAATCTCGTGCAAGAACGCATTTCGATTTTGATGTATACTCGATCGTTGTTATCTTTGCATCGACATTATTTCCTCCTCTGCACTGCTAGCGAAATGCATTTCAGTTAGACTAATATCGTCTTGTCATCACTCACATTGATATTGCATTGTGTGTGTCTCACTCTGTGTGTGCAGTTAAGTAGAGACGAATCTGAAACTGCCCCGATCACGAACACGATCTGATTTCTTGATTGATTGACTCTTGTCTCACTCACTCCAGCTATAGCATTAGCATCAAACCACATTGTAGTTCATTGTACACTCATTTCCTACATTTCACACTCATCAACAAAGGTCACAGTTGAGCTTGAGTGAAATCACAAAGCCCTTAGTAATAGAGTAAGGGAGGAGGCCCTGCAATAAGGTAGGTTTTTCATATGACCCTTTACCTGCACATTATTGCCTGTCGCCTTAAACTTACTGACTTGACTCGTGAACAACTCTTACTTAAACATAGTAGGCTCGGCTAGTTACCTTCAGAACAGAAGGTTGTTCTTTGTTCTTCGCGTGTGTGCGTGTGTTTGGATGGCGTGGTTAAGATTATGTTTAAAGTCACTTTCTCTCTCCCCCCGAACAGAGAGAAAGGAGTCCGCATTTAACTTTACAAAGGAAGCTTAAAAAGCGACTCATGAGAAAGCGGCGGCGTTGTTGCTTGGCTGGGATGCGTCACTGGGATTCCCAGTTCTGAAATTCATCTTCTGATTCCCATGCGAGAGAGTTCCTCCATGAAATTGCAGAGAGAGAGGAAATTCGGAGGGAACGTCTCGTTAAAAGTTGTGTCGTTGGCGTTCCTGGAGGGAAACTAATTGCTTATTGCTATTTTTATATTACACGCTTAAGTCGCGGGATTAATCTCTCTTATCGACCCGAATTCGGGACCATGCACATTTACAGTATTACATAGTCAGAGTCAGTAAAGTCAGTTCATTTCATGTTGCACTCTTGGTAGGAGTCATCTCATCATCGTTAGTTGTTGTACAAGTCGCTCCGAGTGAGACAACACTCCGAATAATAATTAAGTGCTTGCCTTTGTCTTTTCATAGATTGGACGAGAGAGGGGGGGGCGTCTTTGAGACTTTCGTTCTGGAAGCTTTTCTTTGTCATCTTCTCGAGAAACGTAAGTTTTGGAAACTGTCTGTAAAACTGGCATTATTGGAAACTATGTTAATTGGGCAGAAACGATTTGAAATACGACCATAATTGCTAATGAATTGTGATTAGGGAAATACCAATAATGGACGAGTGGGATTGGCGGAAGGGACACACCCCGGTGACCCGGACGGTGGGGGAGGGGGAGCCGCAGGGCGGCGTCCTCATTTACATAGACAACTCAAATATCTGGATCAATACAATGCATTACAGTGCCCGGAAGTTAAAATTCATCAATGACATTCAGCAAGATCAGAGAGTAAGATTAAATGTACATCAGATGGTGGCCACCGCTGCCGACCACCGACCTATCATTCGCTGTGTCCTCTATGGATCAGGTGACCTGTCAATTTCCTCTTAATTACCTCCTAATCAATCAATCAATCGATTAATCAATCAATCAATCAATTAACTAGTTAACTGATTGTCTTTGTCCCTGTAGAGCCTCCGCCAGTGGAGACATTCTGGAACAACATGAAGGACATGAAGAACATGGACGTCCGCGTGACCAAGAAGTCGACCTTCAGCAATCGCGAACGCGAAGTGGACCAGAACATAAACGTGGACATTGGGGAGGAGATGGTTATCCACAGGGAACACGCGAATTACAACGGAACGATAATTCTCTTCACTGGAGACGGGGGAATGGCTTCTGCCGTGGAGAAAGCCGTGTCCAAGTACAATTGGAATGTCGAGATCTGGGCGTACAAGCACTCGCTCGCCAAGATTTACCTGGAGAGGTTTAAGGACCAGCCCAAAGTCAGGATTTGTCTCCTGGACGAGTATTTCGACCAATTTTCGTACTACACGCTCAAGTGGAAAGATGGCATTCCGAAGGAACGCTCCTTTGTCTTCTCGTACGTCCAGTTGACCTTACGTTACGTTTTGCGTAAGATTTTACGTAAGGCAATTAAGTTAATAATGTTGTGTTTGTAATTGTGATCGCAGGTTCGACAAATTGGCCAAGAGTGAGCGGCCAGAAGTGCTGAGGAAATTCGTGGAAGCTGTGACAAAGCTAGTGAAGCTGCCAATGTCTGCAAAATACATTCGTGACTTTGCAAGCCTGCCCCAGGATAATAATCATTCTTCGGCTTCATCGGACCCCGTTGGACCAGCTCACTTGGCTCTCGTGTGCAACGTGAGTGCCCAAATCCTGAAGGAGGACTCTCGATTCGACGCACTTCTAAAGGCGAGTCTTCTTCACAATGAAGGGCCCCATAGTCTTAGTAATAATGTCAAACACCAAGTTATTCTGCAATTTAGCAAGGATTATTGGAATAAAATCATTGAAGTGATTTATGGAGATCGAGATATTATCCAGGATTTGCCAAGTGGACTGAAGGACCGCCTGGAGAAACTCATCCTGGAGATATTGAGCATTACTAGGAGCTCACCCAATGCTACGGCGGCGGCGGCCACTCCTACGGATCACGTCCAGGCCAGCGACTTCATTCGACTGCCCCCCCACAAGTACGACTTCAATCGAGATGTATTCCGTAAGGCAGAGAGGTTTCTGGAGAGTCCTCATCTGATGAGCTCTGCCGCCGGAGATGATAAGCAGCTGGTCGAAGAATTGAAGAGTATCCTGAAGAAGCACAAGCCAGTGATAAGATCAATTCCCCAGTTCCTCCAGGATATGAGATTGGACACCATTCCAGAGGTGAGATTTGAAGCGCCATCAAAGGAAGATGGAGGAGAGGATGGATTCCAAGTGGTCACGAGTAAGAGGAGCCTCAAGAAGAAGTTCCAGAAGTACTCGGAGAAGTGTCAGTACGGGTTTCGGTGCAGGAAGGGATTCGAATGCACGTTTTCCCACAGTAGCCAGCAGTTGGAGTTCTTCAAGGTGCAGCCGAATGCGGGAATAAGGTCGACGTACAAGCACAAGGAGTGTGATCACTGGAGCGGAGTTAAGGGAGGGGGAGCTGGGTGCAAGTATAAGGGACCACTCTCCTACATGTGTCCTTATGCTCACGGGACCTTTTGTCTGAAGTGTCAGAAGGATGCCGATGGGGGACATTGTATTTTGAATTGTCCGGACAATCAGACTCAGCCGGCTCAGGCTCAGCAAGGAGTGAGTGTGAGTCAGAGTCATAAGTTGTGGATTCCTAAGGAAAAGGGAGGAGGAGTGCAGATGCCAATAAGAAGAGTGGTGACTCCGACCTTGGCGGAGATGGAGCAGAAATGGCCAAGGAATAATAGCAATGGAGAGGGAGGAGGAGCTTTTGGAGGAGGTGGTGGTGGTGGTGGTTTTGGGAATGGAAGAATGGCCTCGGGAATGTCGTCGTCGGGAATGCCTTGGGGAATGTCGTCGGGAATGTCACCACAGAGAGCGTTCTATTATCATGACCCAGGAAGATATGTTGACGTGGGATGTTTGGATAATGTTCAGAATAGGAATAATAATGACAATAACAACCATGTTGGTGGTGGTGGGGGCGGGGTGTGGCGTCGTCCAAGCTGGGCTCCTCCATTGGAAGAAGATAACTTTGGGGATAATGGGGCAGGATATTATTCTAATACTCCGAGATCGATGTATCCGCCTCCGGGATTCTACTAAATGATCAATATGACTTGTTGAGCTTGTAGGTAAGCGAGATTGGTACTTAATTAAGCGATACGTGTTATAAATACTAGGTTGATGTGACAAGTGGTAAATATACAAGGTTTAAGTACTAAGATAGCTTTTGTTCTAACTTTTGCAGGTGAAACTGAGCCAAATCTTGGACATATCTTCAATTAAAGACAAAGCCACACCTGCCCTGATTAACTGACTGAGGAGATTAAAATCAAATCAACTGTAGAGAAAGAACCAATAATAAAAATGAATTGAAGTAATAATAAGTAAGTAAAGTAAGATGAAATGTAATCAAGTGTGCCGTTTATTGGTAAAATGAATTTCTATGATAAAAATAAATTACTACGGTTAAGCTACATTATACAAATTGAATCAACTAATGGAAATTACTATGAGATTAATAAAATTACTGAAAGAAACTTTTCTACTAGTGTTGTTGATTGTTCGCCCATCATTATTCTTGGTGTAATGTTGTTGGCTGTGTGCTGCTTTCAGAAAAAAACTTTTCTACTTATTCTATCAATATATATTCTAAAGTTGGTCTTAGCTTAACTACTTTCGTATTTATTGGCTTCTAAGAAAGACCCAGGTTGTATATATATATTATATGGATAGGTAGAGATGTAGAAATAATAAATATCAAAGAGTTAGGAGCTCTTCATATTCTCGCCATTTAATTTTACCAAATTTTTTCTCTTACGGAAATGATTTTTAATAATAGTAACTAGTTCCATCTAAACAACAATTCAATAAAAGAGAATAATTCATGTGCAGTAATATACTCATAACTAATAACATACAACTAATAGCAAATTCATCCACGCACGACGTTGGTCGTTTATAAAATTCCAGGTGGACCGACCCATATCCTCGTATAATATATAATAGTAATTTAATATTGTAGTAACAATTCATAGTGATGAGAACAGAAGAGGCGAGAGGAGGATGATAAAAAGTACATATTTAGAAGTAGCGAATTCAGCCACACACGGTATATATGGTCGTTTAGTAAAAAATTCCAACCGTGATTTAACACAATTAACTTAATACATAATAGAGTAGCAGGATAATTACTATTACTTAACATTGTACTATGTACAATAGAATTCTGAAGTTTTAAACTGCACGAGCAGTTATAGTAGTAGTAGAAGTATATACTTAACATTTAACAATTCATTAGAGACCTTACAATACAACAGAATCTAGTAACTCAACGGAGTGCATGAAAACTAAAGGAACAATGGCGATGGTTATAGTCTCTGGAGTGTGCAATAGGGATTATAGCCACCGTCATTGTTCCCTCGGTTATCTTGCACGGGGGTTGATTCATTTTTATTAAGTCCTAGAACGACGTACTAGAATCGAGCACGAATGTAGACAGCGCCAGCATCATGATCTCCGTAGCCCAGACGTTTTGCGTGTTTAAACACTTCATTAGCAGTTGCTGCCAAAGGCAATGGTTGCTCAAGTTGGTGACCCATGTTCAGAGCCAGATTTAAGTCTTTTTGCATGTGAGTGAGGGGTTGGTGGGCTGGGAAGTTACCCTCCATGATAGCTGTACACAACAACAATTATTATGTTTCAATTACCATTTTTGAACACTTCATCTGTGAATTTTTAATGTTAATTGCAAGGTGAGTGTGCCTTACCATTGACTTTGTCGCGGAGCAAAGGACAGCTCATTGATGTTAAATTCAAGATTTCCAAAACATCTTTTTGCTCCAGATTGGCTCGATCAGCCAAAGCCATGCCTTCAGCCAGACCACTCAACATGACTCCTTGAATCAACTGGCAGACCAAGTTCATCTTTGACGCATTTCCCACGTCACCTACAATTACAAAAGGAAGTAGAAAATTAGTATTGACATATACGATGGCGGAACAAGTTTAATTATCGGTGCAGCAGTTTGCATGAACTTACCGAGAAAGAAGGACTGCTTGCCCATCGCTTGGAAAGTAGAATTGCAATCTTCGAAAAGAGATCGATCACCAGCAGCCAAAATGACCAAATTGCCTTCTTCCGCTTCTGTCTTGCTTCCTTGAATTTGAGCTTCCAGATATCGGCCTCCTTTCGTGTTGACAGCTTCAGCAATATCCGCAGAAGACTCGTGATCAACGCCAGTCATTTCAACGTACCCTTTGCTAGTGTCTATCTCTTGCAACACTCCGCAATTTCCAAAAACCATCTACAACAACAACATCCACGATAAATATATATTCATCTTACATAAATGCTCCAAAATCAGGCCATATTTAAGCAGTCAATTTACTTCTTTAGCAGCATGAGGATCGGCAACACATGAGAAAGTTATGTCTGCGCTGTGAATCACATCTGACGGAGTCATTCCTTGATCAGCTCCAGCGTCAACAAAATCCTTGCACTATAAAACAATAAAGAATCGAATATGAGAATAATCATAGCAGTAATAATAGCATTTCATGCTCATGGCGGAGTAAATTGAAGCCGTGGCATTAAACTTGGATTTTAGCAGCCCATTGGTAACATAAAATTCCCTCAACGATTATTCCGGAGTGTTGAGGGAGTTCATTTTCGATTTTGCATGATGCACGCTACCTATTTATTCCTTGCAATAACTATTATTATTCTAAACTTTCAATAGGAATGGGAAGTCTCATTGTGGCAACTTCATTCACTCATAACAAGTGTAACAAAGAAATTCCATCACCTACAGAAATTCCAATGGAGCCCATGAAAGAAAGCCCAACCACCACGAAATACAACATTTTCCTCGAGAGGAATTTTATTGTAACGCATCATCATCATGAGGAGGAAGGAGCGTTTCTTAGAAGAACAAAGTACGGCTGGGCATTTCATGGCATACCAGAACGATTACTACCACTAGGCTAGGCCTGGGTAAAAGTAGGAATAAAAGCAGGTAGGAAAGTGACTCTGACTACATCCACAATATAGAGACAGATGTGGTTGCTGATCTTCTGACTAGGCGCACAAGAAGAGAAGGTTCGTCGGCGCATGGGAATCCACCACCTTCGTCTCTCTTGTTCTTCTATATAATGCAATACTAACCATCGATATAGTAGCAGTTGTATTACTACGAACCACAAAATCCTCGATTTCTACAGACGAGAGAGAGAGACGTAGAGCAGTCTCTCTCCATTTATGCATTATTTGCGAAGAAATCCTCGTTGCTGCAACTTCTGTGTTGTGCCCTTCTCTCTCTCTCTCTCACTCTCGTTCCTCACAACAACTGTTTTATTAACGAGTAGTTCAAATTGTTCAAGCCTACCGTATATTTAAATATACAATAAATATACAAAACAAAACTAACCACCAAAAAGACAATTATTTTATTCCTCTCACATTGATTTCTGACAGCAAGCCATTCAGTACTAGTTACACAATAACCTAAGCTGTCGTCACTTTTCTAAGTTGTTGTTACTTTGAACGGGAGTTTAAGAGAGGATTTCATAATAAAAACAAAGTATTGATTGATACGATAATTGTATGGCGTTTACTAATTGTATGAACTGAAGACATAATAATAAAAGTTGTTACATAATTGCTATTCAGTGAGTTCGAACAATAAGGAGCAACCTTATACATATATAGATACCTATATATATATTATATACGGTGTTAAGTGCACAAGTCTTTGTCAAGTGCTCTCGCCTCTCCGAGTGTGGTTTTTACTTATTAGAAACCGTTCATATATTCTTGGCCGGGTCTATTATTCTCACAGGTAAATCAAGAAATAAATCACTAACAATTTTTCAGTATTTGAAACTCGGTAAATACAAAGATGGTGCAGCAATTGGGAATCTGTTTTGTATGTCCGTTTACTTTCATAATACACGTAAGATCACATGCAAGTCGAGTCTTATTAGTCTGCGTAGGAGGGCACGATAATATTATACCGTTAGTTAATCCTTCCTTCACACGCCAAAATCCTAAAATCGCAAATCCTGTCTGTATGATGACTACTATGCCTTTATGCACGCTTTCACATTAATTGCTCTCCTCCACTCGTTCTCTGATTGTTGATCTACATTCAAATCCTTCTTGTTGTTAGCTGAAGTACAAGGGGTCTTGGAGAACCTCCAACTTACGAACACATTATTTTACTACGTGATAATAATGGCACACAAACGCAGCTCTACTTTTCTTTGTATTGCATTCATTGTCGCATTACAGCTTTACAGCATGATAGTAGTAATGACAATCAATTTTGTTTTCGACATTGTTTAGTGCAACATTAGCACTGTATATGAATACATGTACACCTTGCTATACGCATACTTTATGCTTCACACTGGACTTGGGGAATGCGTTCAATTCTGTCGAAACTCAAGGTTAGAATTAGGTACTACGATGATACCTCTCTTCTATCTTCTAACAACAACTCACCCTAGGTCGCCGATGTCTCTCTCTCTCGTCTTTACTACCCGTCTTGTTGGCTATTAAAGATTAAGGATCTTAAAATAATATTCCTGACATCCTAAAATTGAAGGCCAAGAGATACTTTTGGAGCTCCTTTAGTGCTCTCTTAATACACGGATAAAATACTTCATACAATGTTAACAACAACAGAAATTTATAGGAACACGGGAAATCCTGACGAAGAAGCTTAACATTTAACTGCCCAGTTTCGGATAGACACGCATGGAAGGTGGAAGCTTCCATGTGATTAAAAATGCATTTTGTTACGTTATACTAAATACAGTTGGGACAATGAAGCTTTAATATTAGAACTTTAGACCGTGTGTGGTGATGGCTGGGTAGCCGACCGATGATCTTGTCTTCTTTTTATGTGACAACAAGGAGCACTTGCGATTTAACACGCGTATATTAAACCTACATACATAATTTCCTACACTCTCAGCTTGAGACCTTTCTCTGGCAAGGTTACAAACGGTTTTATATTTAACTCGCCCATGGTTATTAATTTCTTCGTTGTTCTCTCTAACCTATGCGCTTAGCTTAAGTTAAGTGCTTACACACAATCGTTTCATCTCAGTTAGACATTCCGTCACCCTGTCTTTTTTAGTTAGACTACTTTAAAGAATTTGTCGGTTAACACCACCACATCACACAGTAAACAAATCAGTCTTTAGCATATTAAAAGTTCTTGTGCTCCATTCATTAATTATGGATTTTAGACATGACGCAACAAACCCATTCATTTATAGTTGCATGAACAGTTGAGCTAATATTCAAAAGAGATGCTTATAATGGCCATGAACAACACAAAACTATATTGCAGAGCTTCATTAAACATTAATCATGTTACCTAACAGCACGTGATGAATTCGGAGACTAGTTTTTAATCGTTAAATTGCTTGCGTTCTATCCTTCATATCATTATTAGTATGAGATGATGATGAATTGTGTAGGTTTTAGATTGAGAGATGTATCACTTGAATCAGAAATTAGTTTCATTTGCATCCTTAATTGGTGTAGTGGTAATATGTGCGGGTTTTTTTTCATGGCAGCAGACAATTACACTAACTACAATTTGATCCTGACTTATTCCAGTAGGTAATTCGATATCATCGTTTCTCCTTCCTGACGCAGTAATAATAGAACAAACACAATGGAGAGCAGACCTCATAGACGAAGATAATGATAATGTATGATTACCAGTACTATTATCGAGTATACAACTCTCTAACCCATATGAGCCCCTTGTGCTGCTTCAAGGATACAAAGTCCGCATTTAATCAATTGTCGATCATCTACTTCGTTTGATTTCATATACTACTCACTCGTACAACACTAGTCTCCACCACCAAATAATAATATCAGTTCCTGACTTCGTAATGTATCCGATATAGTTTAGTCTTTAGTATACCACATAGTCTGAATTATAATCCTTAATTCTTGGCAACATCATTTCACAATCTGCCTTCTGCCTGCTACACACATACGAGAGTATTCATGAGATTCCAATATTATTATTATACAATGTTGTCTCTCCTCTTAGCACCTGTTCACATCATCATCATAACATTCGTTCTGATTTATTTTAAAAGCTTACGCTTTCAGAGAGGGAATTCCAGTCTCGTAACTTACTTATTCATTTGAATCATTTGGAATTCAACTATGAAGCTATTTGATCAAAAGAAACTGATGAACTTGTAGGAAGTGCAGCTTAATTCTTTTCTAGTTGCTTCTTTTCTGAACTGTCCAAGCATTAGCTAATTCCAAGTAGGAAAGACAATATTATGAAGGTCTGCAAAACTGGAATCATGTCTATACGACGGGTTAGTATACAAACTTGTGTCTATAGGACTCAACCAACCATGACTGCAAGTTTTTGCTCTTACATCTTCTTTAATAATAATTCTGTGTGTGACTTGCAGAATATCCTCATCAGCATGCATGTTGTCCAATACAGCTAGCTACATGTGATCTTCTTCCATAATGATTAACGATAAGGAGCAATCAAATTCTCATTTTTATCCATTACTACGCCCGTGCTTGCATATAAATAAGCTTTGAAGCAATAAAAACCTCAACTATCTTGACTTTCCTTGTTTTTAATTGTTACGTTACTATTCTGTGGACAGTCTGTCCACATGATTAATATTCATTTGGTAGTCCTACATTTTATATGCTTGGGTTGAAGACTTGCTTAAAATTACTCATTGAGGCTTGCTTACTTTTAGTTAATATCAGCTGTGGCAAGATTAGAGACACGATTGAATATATAGTAGTAAGTTGCAAGCGTGAGTTTAAAGTGAGTAAATATGGAATAATAATCTGCCTCGTCATTTAAAGCAGGTCATAAAGTATTCTACTAGCTATAATGATAATACTAGGCATTAAGTAGATATTTGGATTTTCCACTTATCCCTTGAGTTGAAAACATGACAAAAACTAATTTCTTCTATTGCAGACCATGTGAGACCTAATTGGAACTAGAAATGAAGAGTAAAGAAGATAGACGGAATTCATTTGGGGGACGTCGATGACAGAAAGCAAAATGAATGTACTAAAAATAAGAGGAAGGCCGAAGGAACTCCTCGTCTTTATCTTCCTAGCATTAATTTCACTTCAATTCGATGCGGTTACACCAGAAACTGGAGGAGACTTGAGTTCCTCTCGGGATCATCACGAGGACGACTTCATTGCATCTTCTGTCATTGCGGAGAATCGTTTGACGACATCTTCACAAGAATCGTCGTCCACTCTCACTATCTTATCTAGTCAGCAATTAAAATACGTTTGCCTGCCCAACTGCGAGTGCAAATATGAAAAACTCACTCTCACCCTTGCTATTGAGTGTAATAAGAAAGGGCTTGAAATTCAAGACTCGCTCGTATACAAGGCAATCGAAGAAGATTCGTCTGACAACAACAACAAGTCATCTAAAATCAATAGGAGCCAGACAACTCATGTGAATAATTTGATAGACCTTAATAATGGCGGCGGAGGAGTTCGGACACTTAAACTGAAGAATGTCACCTTGGATGACTTATCATCAACTTCCTCCAAGGTTATTCCTCGACTGACACAGAACACCCTGATAAGCTTAGAACTGGAAGATGTGACAGTGGATCCCTTCTACTTCTTCAACTCTCATCTCTTGAGGGAATCGAAGGGAAGTCTTCGAACACTGAGCATTAAGAATTCAAAGCTTGACAGCAGCATTGACCCTGCACGAGACATTCTTGCACGTGACTATCGACACGTACTCAAAGCCTTCGCCTCACTCCAGAATTTCGATAGCCTGATAATTTGTGATAGCAGCCCGCACTTAGCCCAATTACTCCTACAGGCACTACCTCCTGGCCCGAGTCATATCGATGTACTTAATAGCTCCTTAAGTGAAATTTACTATTATTCCTTCTCTCATTTGCACTCCTTGCAATCTCTCAACTTTTCTCGTAACCTTCTGCAAATCATTCCCAATGGACTTTTCGACACTCTCTCTCGCCTGGAGTCTTTAGATGCTTCTCACAACAAAATAACCCACCTCCAGGAAGATATCTTTGGTGGGCTTCAGTCACTGAAGAAACTGAATTTAAGTCATAATGCAATCGAGTACGTGGATGCTGAGGTGTTCACTTTCCTAAGGGATCTCCAAGAAATCGATTTAAGTTACAACGAAGTTATCCAATTCTTCGAACCTTACTTTAAGCATAATGGGAAGTTGAGGGCAGTCTACATGACTAGCACGTGGGTTCCTCGCACCTTCATTGATGAGGCCACTTCATACAGATCTTACAAAGAGATGGAAGGACTCATCAATACTCTCCAGAGTGCTGAGATATTGGATTTACGGGATAACGAAATGAATATTATTCCTGAAACACTATCTCATGCTCCGAAACTCTCGCATGTCTACCTACAAGGAAACCCTTGGGAATGTAATTGTGATGACAGGTGGCTACTACATTGGATTGCTACGACGAATGTTTCTCTCCTTGATGGACGACGTCGTCAGAGTTCACCAAATGAAGATTTACTACTATGTCATACCAAACCTCATGGAAGACAACGTCCGTTCCTGGCATATCTCGAGGAATTAAACAGGCATTGCAATAATTCTAACATCGTGGCCAGAACTCCTTTCAAGTATCATGCTATCATGGGACAAGATAAAGTACTGAACTGCCATCCTACTACAAGACAACCGTGGCCTAAAATTACTTGGATTACTCCTTCCAAGAGCCAATTAACTACAACAACAGTTGACGAAGGAAACAATAAGAATCTAACTCGAGAACAAAAAAACCTTCTTCTTCAGCCTAATGGAGCTCTTCATGTGGACTCGGTGACTGGAGCTGACTATGGATTGTACTTGTGCATTGCTACCTACGATGATGTCAATATCACCCACTATGTTCATGTAGGAATGGATGTGTCTATCTTTGAAAGCGTACGAATTATGAGCATCTTTGCTGGACTGATCTCAAGTTTTGGATTTCTCCTACTGGTCCTCCTTGCTCAGCTCATTAGGTGGCTATTGATAAGGTAAGCTAGTCCAAAAGGCTACTCTTATACAATAAAAATATATACTAATACTTTCTATCAATTTAAAGTGTGCACGACTAATGTACACAATTTTTTATCCATCTTCTTCATCCTCTTTCTTGTTATTTTATGGAAAATTCTAGTTCCTATTTACGCTTTCATTCACAGGTCTGGACTACAGTGTGTTGCTGTTCGTACTGCTAATAATGCACGTCGTGTTAGATCCTTTTTCGATTCTGTTGAACAGCACAAAACTAGTCAGCTTGATTGGCTCCGACAGAATTACCACATGCAAGTAAGTATCAGTATTGAGAATTTGTTATATAACGGCGCATATGGTGTCAAAAAGAGATAAAAAGAGTCGTCGGGGTCATTCATGCTCATTGATTAAACACTGGGTTTTTTCACTGCAGGCACGGAAGATTCAAGACAACTGTATTTCTCAATTGGAGCGTATACGAGAAAGTTACACAAACCAGACGAAGAATCTTTCCGAGTTTTGTGGATATAGTGCACAGCAGATTACGACTCTTCGCGATCAATATCAAGATCAGGTAAGAAGAAGTGAAGAAGTGCTCTTTAACCATTTAACCTTAAGTGACCTTCCATATATATATTAGTAATACTTCATATGCATCCTTTTTAACTCTCAGATCCGAAAAGTTTCATCTTACTCTGCTCACCGGCTAGGAAGAGTTCGAGAGAACTATGTTTTCAACAGAAACAGAGTGTGCAAGTTTAGCAGTCATCAGCTACTTCGACTACGAGAGGCATACAAGTGGCAAGCCCAGACATTGAACAAGATACTTGAGAATTTACCACAAGGTCTCAATTTGGACGCTTGCAGAGGAGTTGGAGCCTGTGGTCGTACCGAGTCAATATATCTAGATGAACTCAGCGAAGTTGCTGGTCCATCTAATCGGTCTTCTGTTCGAACTTGTGGACATAATAGCAGTGGAGATTCATCAGAAGATAAATTGGAGCATATTTCACTTCTTTTGCCACCTGAAATATTGGCATCGTACTTAAACACACCATTGGACTTGCTGGACAAATCAAGTAACGGTCATTTGATCAGAATGCAGCTTATTCCAGGAGTAGACACGATCCGACAAGCAATGGGTGATGGAGATAGTTATTGTGATCATACAGATTTGGATGAGGACAAAAAGAAGGCATCAAGAGGTTGCGTACGTCATCAGTATGCATATAATACTGAAACGGAAACTACAAAAAAATCAACTCCGACAACAAGCAGTATTGAAGAAGATGTACCTACTAAATCAGCTAGCTGTGATTGATTATCTATGCAAAAGCTCTCCATCATAATAATAAAGTAGCAAGACTTACTGTTAAAAGTAACAAAAGAAAACAATTGGGACAACGGAAAGTACATGTAGGCAAAGGCAAGAATCGAATCTGCACTCAAAAGAATAATAACAACAAGGCATTGTAGGATTTGAAAGTTTCAAGCAGATGAAATAAAAAATATCAAAAAACTAATTAAAGTCGTGTTGAACAAAAATCAAACACACATTCAGATAAACAAAAATCAAACACACATTCAGATAAACAAAAAACAATAGCTACTAGTAGTAGTTAAAACATCAAAATCTATTTTAGTGTGTGTTTTGTCATGAAGCATCATCTTATGTAGGAATTTGAAATCCCAAAATATACCTTGGCATCTAAGTGTCTCTTAATCTCAGCTCACAATTAACACGAAATACTACTTACACTACTCAGGCTACTTTGCCAAAGGAATAGAGACAATTTACTTGCCATAATGATAATGAATACAGAAAAATAAACTCCCTCCGTGATAAAGTCAAGTCATTAAAGAGATAATATCATTCAATAATAGACTGCTAAGTTGCAGTTCAAATATACTTCAAATCAAAATAGTAATAAATTGCATTAGTATTATTGTTATATAACTTATGATGATAGTAGTTGAAGTTTTAGTAAATAAAAATGTTGTTAACTTATTGATAAGCGTCAACTGTACGAATTAATAATACATAGAGTAAACTGCTGAACCTATTTTACGGTAGACTGGTCTATATAAAACAAAGGAAATTCTTGTAAGAGAGGATTTTTACGAGATAACACGTAGTTAGAAGAGTCTTTAACGTTTTAAAACTAGTTGATAGGTATTATTATTTGAATACGAATTCACGACTGATCTTCCAAGATACGGAAGTCTAAATGATCTTTTTGGTTAATGTGCAAGTACGAGTAGACTTAAATAGACTTGATTGTTGTAATAATAATAATAACTCAATGTCATAAAATAAATATCAGATTTAAGTAAGATGATGATAGTCCGTCAATGACTGTCAATTACATTTTAATCCGTTTTTAGATTATGAGATAGTCAAACTAGATATTATTGTGATTATACTTTAGGCCAAGTGTGAATTAGTAGAATAAAAAATCATACCAACGTGTATAAAAAACTTTTCTTTGGGATACAACTCAATTAGTTCTAACTACAAATTTTAGATGGAGGGTTGTATCTGCTCGCCTACTAATAAGAGTTTAAAGTTTGTGTTTGATGATGATGATGCAACTTGTATACTTTTTGAATACAGAAAGTCCGATATAAAATTTAATTGCATTTGCATAAAGGGTTTTTAAGTTCATTGTTTTAAGTCCTCAATCAAACTACTATAATTTTTAGCAATTAAAATTATGTATAATGTACTTGTTGTATAGTTACCTATTACCTATTACTACTGATATGTATACATTACAAGTATTAATTACAACTTCGGTTGAAGAGACTTATCTTAAGATATGGTCTTCACCTAAACTTATCGTGATACTTGGAAATAAGACCAAGAAATATATACCTGCACCACATATGAAACCGTTGTGAATTTTAGTTTAGAAATAAACAATAAATTCCACCAATATTGAGAAATTGTGTTTTTTCCTTCCTATCACATTATCCTTTTGTTACCAATGAAGCAGTTAATCTCCGAAATGCAGAGCATGATCATAATAATAAGTTAGTCATTATTAGGATGAAGCGCAGTTATAAGCTATATACTCCTTACCTTATCCGGCGTGCGGTTCCATACAGTAACTTTGTGTCCAGAATTGATGAGGTTCTTAACAATACCAGATCCCATGATTCCCAATCCTAGAAATCCGAAACGGTACGTAGAGGGCTCAATGTTCTTGTCCTTCAAGGTCTGGCTGACGGCACCCAAATTAATCGGAGCAGAATCCTTCAAAAATTCAAAAATCCTCTAATTGATAACTTCTGTCTTTACCCTAAATCATATAAAACAATTTTATTATGCCTACTCACAGGTTTGCTGAATCCAGTTGGGCGATCCAAGAAACTCGCCGCTGCCGATTTCCTAGGTGCATGATTTGTAGACTTAGGAGTAGACTTCTTCTCAGATGAACTTTGAGAGGATGACAACCTCCGAGCCTTTTTAGGGCTTTTGACTGACTGCGGTGAATCTCCATTCTCCGACAACAACTTCTTCTTCCGAGGCGGAACTGAAGATGAGTCCTAATCAGAGAAATATCAAATTGTCAACAATTCAAATTTATAATACATATTAAAATGATAATTAATCTCTATTAAAGAATTCTGAGGCTTACGCGATCTTTTTTTACTTCAGTCAAACTATCATTTGTAACTCGGCGCTTCTTTCCAACAGCAATCTAAAAATGATTTAAAATCAATTTCAAAATGAATTTCAGAATGAATTTAAAAATGAATTTCAAAATGAATTTCAGAATGAATTTCAGAATGAATTTCAAAATGAATTTCGAAATGAATTTCAAAATGAATTTCAGAATGAATTTCAGAATGAATTTCAAAATGAATTTCAAAATTTGAAAATCCTACAAAGTAAAAGAGTTTCAAATTAGAAAGTTGACTGACCTCCTCTTTAGCCTCCCCTTCAGTGTCGGTCAAATCTCCGTCGGAGTCCATCACGAGAGTTGAATCACCTTCGTTAGCAAGTTCATCGTGCTCACCCGCAGAAGCCATCTCTCGTTCTTCCATTTCCGTCTCCACGTCTTCTCCAGCTTCCTTTCTCGTGATGTAATCTTCGATCTCTTGACAAGCCTGCTTGAAGTGCACCGTCTTACATGCTTTCGACAGAGTCTCCTTGAACTGCTGATACGGCTTGATGCTATACTCCTCAATCCAAGCGAAATTGTTACTTCCGAAGAAGAAGATACAATGCATCACTTTGCCGGACTTGGGTCGCTTGATGTTTGGATTCGGCTTTGCCACCTGATGATTAATTCAAAACACAAAAATAATTAATTATACAACCTTTCACACCGACATTATTAACATCAATTGACGTAATGCTTTCTCATGGAACAACTACTACCTTTCCCGGCCATGGAGAAAATCCTTTCATCTTGGCCCTGTAAAAAACCACCGACAGTTCATTATTAACTTGAACTCCTCTTCATTAAAGTTGAATGAAAGCTGCTCCTCACTTACCAGACCAAGTCTCCGATTTTGAGATCCGCCGTCTTTGAGCCGTCACTCATGATAACACGTCGTTTGTCGTGGGGGGAAAGACGA
>Ga0194135_10000659_pt1 | contig 20243 bp, 21 predicted proteins | sample LitLau_LLRF_2013_FD_134024 | JGI IMG/M metagenome (GOLD analysis project Ga0194135, IMG submission 134024) | Freshwater sediment microbial communities in response to fracking from North America - Little Laurel Run_MetaG_LLRF_2013 (version 2) | ecosystem: Environmental > Aquatic > Freshwater >...
TCCCCGTTCCCACTTCATATTTTATTCTTAAGTTGGAAATTATTTTATCTACCCTTCCTTCCTCCTGCTTTGTTATTGTAAACAACATTACCTGAATTTAGCGGCAGAGAACAAGAAGACGAGTGCACAGAAGACGAGTTCGTGAACTAAGGCACAATAGTGTTCACATTCATCTAAGCAAATGAATAATAAAAACGATAGAAGGCAGTGGCTTTAATGATTAGTAATTATGTATTATTTATTGCGTAATGTGTCTCACCGAGACCGAGAGACCAACCAATGCTTGATATTGATTTGCGATGGACAAACAAGATTCACTCTGAAAAAAAAAATGGAGAGATGAGAAGTGACGAGTGACCAATAATGGTGGACAGCTGCTGGAAGCTGGACAAGGACAGAAAAGCCAATTGCCAAGAAGTCGTTGACCCCAGGCAAGGCAGACTGACTCGTTCTAAACTCACGTGTATGTGTGGTATGGCGCTACGCATGCGCCCCGGGTAACGCAAATTTTCCTTTTCCAACGGCGGTGGGTTGCCTTGCCTTGCCTTCCTTCTTGTCTTGTCAACAATCAATGTCAACAAACTGTTTGATTGAAGAAGTCAGTCAGCTCAGTTCGACGTGAGACAGGCAGCTGGTCGGTCGGTCAGTCACTCGTCGAATTTAATTACCTTACTCCGTTTCGTTTTTAGTTTACCATTACGCAGTTTTCCGTTGAGTTAAACTTTATCCTATTCGGAATCCCAAGTACGATTTTTCACCAAGCTTACATAACATTCCAAATTCATATTACTCAAGCGTATCAATCTTGGTCATCAATTTATAATTTAAAATATTAGTTAGCAGCTAGCACTCTGCCTATCTTCATCGTCTTGTCTTCCCGCTGTCCAGCTGCGACCGTCAGTTCTAGCTTCCAGCATGCCGGTTTCGACGACGGAGGTCCTAATGCCACCACAGCCTGGAATCAACCAATCACTGGATCTCCGACGTCATCAAGAGGACGAAAGTCGATGGCTGGGTATCAAGGACTATTCAGTTTTCCTCAACGACGGAGTCCTTCGGTCATTTGGCCTTGTCCAATGTCCCTTCATCACCAAATCAGATGCCCTCTCATCCCCGTCTAGCTCAACTGAAATCGACATTCAGAGCCTCAAAAATTCTTCATCAAAGACAGCGGAACTGCAGGAACGATTGCTAAAACTCTGTAGCACTTCCCCAGCCCAGCTTCGCCGTTTTCACAACTTCCATTTCAACATCTTCCAGAACATGTGGCTGTGGAAATACACCAACGCAATGAAAGTGACAGAATCATCGGACAACTTGAAGAATCCGATTCAACCGTCTTCACCGGGTCTGACGGCGTCCAAACTGAGCCTCCTTCTTCTCGTCCCCCTGCTCAAGTCTCAGGCGACAATTGTATGGGATATAATATCCAGTCTTGCCGAAATGATAAATGGTCATCAATTAATGTATGTTACTAATTTTGCCTGCAGGACCCTGATTTGGCGACTAACACGGCAAGAATCCTACTCGGTTTGTTACTCGAGTTGCCTGCTATGAGTCTTGGTCATGACTTCCAGGCTCCGCTGGACCAACTGGAATCTCTCTTTGGAGAATGGATCCAACAACGTGGAGAAGCCTTTCAAGAAATCGGGATGAGCGTAATGGTGGGACTGTGCTGCGCTCGAGGATCGCTGTCGTCCATTCTCAAAACGATTCGCCTCCTTCAAGAAAACCAAAACGTGGACACAGTTCTCCCCGTTGGAAAGATTCTCCAAAATTTACCAAGTCTGGAAATGAGGGTCGGGAAAGCATGCAGAATCTCTGGTTGTCGACATGTCTCCACTTGGCAGTATGACGACCAGTTGGATCCCTTTGTGGAGAAATCCGAAACAATACCACCACATTCTTCCACGCCTGGAAATGAGAATACTTTACACGTCGCTGAAAAAGTACCGAACTGGCACGGCTTGGCTGCCGACGGGACTTACCTATTTGTAAGTGGGATTCGTGGCAAGGGCCTTGCGAAGATTGGGACCGGGTTGAAAGGCTCCCTGCAAGGATTCCTCTACCATCGGAATAACGACACACAAACTGATTTCATCGCTTTTGGAAATGGACTCCTTATAGCTCGGTAAGAAATTATCAATAATGTGAATTATCCTTTTGCTATTTGGGAAAATACCAATCTTTTTATTTGGATTAGTAGGATGTCTTTGAATAATCCTGAATCGGCAACGGATTCAGAGGTGAATCCGTATGGATTTGGCACTGTCATTGACCAAAACAGTTTAACACCCACAGAGCAGGTCACGATGCGGTGTGAGGACGAGCTCATTGGAAACTGTGCATTGATTGGCATGACGTCCGACGGCTTCTACTTTTACGTAGTTCAGGTCCAGTTGTCTAAAAATGAGATTCCACGTAAGACATTAAGGAATTGCAAGTTTAGTTTAGTGGCTTCATATGTTATTCCGTGAATTTTAAGAATTCTTAAACTTGCAGAGTCGGGGCCAGTGGATATTTACTTGAGCATATTCGACATATCTCGATCAGAAGATGGGACGTACTGTGCTAGGCTGGTGCGCCCGCATATCCTCCTGCAGCGAGAAATTGACCCAGAACCCGTTGTAGAAGTAGACGCTATTCGAAGGTCTAACCGGCTTACTTGTGAGTTTGTTTTATGTACAACATTCCTCCAATACTTCCGCACTGCTCCACTCTGAAAATCTTCTCATATTGAAAGTTGGGATGAAGAACAAACTCGGCATTCTGTTTTTTTTTTTTATAGATTTGGCAGCAACCGTTCAGCCCCAACCCCCGCCTCCTCCGACCTCCACACCGTCATCAAGTCCATTTGCTGATCGAATGACTTCGCTTGGGATCCGACTTCGGGATTTGACTTCGGCCTCTTACATTTCCAACGGAAACTACCTCACCATTTTCACGGAATACACTCCAGGATCTGCTTCTGCTCCTACACCTGCAGCTTCCCCACTCCTTCAAAGCCTCAATAGACATTTTGGCACCGGGCCCAGCTCACTTCATAACCCCAAAGGTAAGTTCTATTCCAATTCCAACTGCTTTATTGTGTTAAGGATTTTTACAGGTATGTACAAGAGTGGTAATATTTAGTTCGTGGTGGTTGGGGCTTGACTTTGTTCACTACGTCAATTTCTTAGTTAGCACGAACAAAAATAGATAGAGCATTGCGGTTGTGAGAAGAAAGTGTTAATTAACTATTGGTTGAGGTTGGTCCAGACTGTTTGTTCCTTTGTTTTGTAATGGGCTTTTGAATGAGCATGTTAATTAATGCATTAGGAAATCAACTTGAGAGATTTGTTCTTTCTTTGCATTTTAAATTGCTTTATAGACGGAGGAAGTGAGGATGAAGGCAAGAATAGTGGTGAAAGGGTTCTGGAAAGTGGTGGCAGCGCTGGTAAAGAATGCTCCATCATTTTTCTCCATATAGTCCTTATTTTCTGAAAATTTTTAGACTTAAATTTTAGACAGATTGGGTTTCAATTGGAATCCGTTTATTTGCTCGGAATTTCTTACCAATAAGAGATGTGGGGATTTCGCCCCCGCGGACCAACATACTTTTCTGGACAAAACCCAAGAGGTTGCTTACTGGAGGCGACGTGTCACACGGCGGGACCAAACCTTTCACCATGTGACCCCATTTCTTTTGAATTACCTAGGATTAATGAAGGAAAATTGTGAGGTGGGTAGGACGTTTAATGGATTTCCTTCCAGTACTAATAAATTCAGAACTACCCCCAGATTTGGACATTTCTCCCCTTCCCATAGGATAATGAATTTGAAATCTTCAAACTTCGGGGTGCACTTGTAAGTCGGGGATGATTGCGGGGTCTGAAAATTTCCACAACATGAATTACTGATTCCAGCATAATGTTTAGTCAAATTAACGAACCTCTTTGAACAGGGCGTGAACTCCAACTCCAAAAAATACGTTTTTGGAATCAACATTGCAATTGTTCTGTATCTCGGCTATGTAATGAGTTCTATTTTCTATAGCTGCTACCACAAAGGTGCAATTTCGGGTTAGAAGGCAGCCATCCACATCCCCAAAGCACGTTTTGGTCTTTCCACCGCATCCAATGTAGATTTCATCTTTCACAAACTGCAACAAGGAAAATCAGAATCGTTAAATCAGTCCCATGCCCCAAGTTAGCCAAGTTTTGGATTTTTACGTCCGATGCTGACGCAAAATGGAGCAGAGTTCCACTGAGGAAGAGAAGAATCCGTAGGGCGGAACGCATTCTGCGTATGCTGTTTAATTCCTGAGTAGAACTTTATTAACAATAAAAATCCCACAGGAAGGAAACTCCTTTCTGAACCAGTCTGACTGGAAGCACTTTTCTGACTGTTCTAGTAAACATAAAAAAAAGAAGCTCTAGGGGGATTTAGGTTGGAAGGAAGACAAAAAAAAAGTGAAGATGAAAGGAAGATTTGGTTGTTTCCCCGCAGATGAATTTGAAGGTTTATTTATGCGTTGGCTTTTGCATCTGTTGGGATTGGGATTACATCGAACGGTGCGGTGTAGCGGCGGTATGAGGCAGAGGCATATAGGCAAGATGACGCCCACGTGCAAAAGGTTATCGAGGATTTTGTTGCCATGAACATGAAGGCATCCTCTGCCAAAAGGATGGGGGCCACGCCACAGCACAATAAGCCCCAAGAAACACAATTTATTAGGTTTATTGCATATACCAAACCTTAGGAAGGAATTAGGGAGTAGGCTTCATGCCAATTCCCCGTCCTTCGGTAGTCATCGATGAAGATGAAATCATCAACCTTTGGTTTTTTTCCCTTGCTAATGTCGTTTTGCTTTACATAAATAAATCTGAATAGTCCTAGTCCACTCCTTCCAACAAAATTTATCAAAAAATCGATTGGAATTTAATTATTAATGAAATCAGAAATGATTATGGTTGCCATAAATCCTTATGAGATTCCCTTTTGACATGCTCAACCTGTAATATCTGAAACCGGGCCTGAAGACGAAGCCACTTTCCAATTTGTTGGGGTCGAGGAGGAAAATCGAAGAAAAAAGCAGCAGAGTCGAAGCGTCATGGAAGTTTATTGGGTTCACTTGTCCAACTAATGAGGATTTTTCGTTCGGAAATGCGGCATACGCTAAAATGCTGCCCTACTACCTTACCACTCTGGCTAACGCTGGAGGTTGGACCAATTATGTTCTATGACTAAAACTATGGTTTACCTTGACACTTATTCATTCATTTTAGTGGGGAAAGGTGCCAAAATTTTACAATGGAGAATGATTTCGTATTTCGCAAACGCATGTGAACAAGTGCTAATTCCTCTATCGCGATAGGAGGGCAAAAGCTACCCTGACTCCCGAACTTAACCTGCAATTTATCATTAAAAAAAATTTTTTATAATAAAAATTTTCAGTGACGGGGACACAAATCCACGTTTGTCTCCATGGACCAACCCCGATTTGCTCAAAGCACCCGTTCGAAGTCCTTCCAACCCACTGCTCCTTCCAAAGAGGATTCAGCACAGTGACGGAAGTTGGATTTGCCTACGATGCTTTCAATAATTTAATTTGGACAGCCTCTGGGAACTATGCAGACAGTTTGTTAACATTTCCCTTTTCCATTGTATTCATTGTAACACATTTATAAAGTGCTTAACTGTTGACAGGTTGGAAGAATCCAGGTTGTATCCCACCCTGGAAAGAGAAGAAGCAACTCATGCTCCAAGATGTGGAATTTACACCTACTCAGGCACCGGAAATTGAGGTTCATAAAGTTTTCAAACTTTTATGGTCACACGTTGGTCTCCAAGCTCATCACTTCCTGGACGGTTGCTTCGAAGGCTCAAAGTCTATTTTCGATGAAGAGAATCTCGTGGATGCATGGGGAATCGTTAGCCGAATGAATTTCAAGACGCTTCATGCTTCTGAACTCACAGCGCTCTTTGTCGTCATACAGGTTAGGTTTTCCGTTTTCTACACTGAACCGACATCAGGGTTGAGCATTTAAGTAAATTTTTATTTCAGACAATCATCTCGAAGGTCAAGGTCCCTTTGCAACTGGAAGAAATTGAGGCCCTATCGGAGATTCGAGCGCTCGCACTTTCTCTCTTTTCCGACACGGAATCCAACAAGAAGTTCGGGTATGTCAAATCGTAGCCGATTTTCTAAGACTAAGTATAATAGTATTTAATAAAAGACTTGTCAATACTTTTGCATTCCATTTTGGAACAGTTCTGAAGTGGAATCCTCAGGTGTTTATTTAGAAGCATCAAAGCTGATTGTCCAGACTTTTGAGCATCTGTCCGTCACTACAACGGAACGTCATCAGTTTGCTACTCAAGTTTTCCAGACGATGGAGAATGAGTCAATGGATCGAAATATTTCCAGCATCTTCAAAACCCATTTCTTAATCCATCTGACAAAGAAACTTGAGGCTGACGGCGTTCTCTATGATAAAGGACAGTCATGGATCCTACCGCAGTGGATTTTGCGAAAGCTTATTGCGGAAGACTCAGTCCAGCACACTTTGGATCTGTTCGACGACTATTCCTCCAGCGAAAAGAATGAAGCAGCCTCAGTCTCAGTAGGTAAATGTTAAATATTCTTTTGTTTTGATGTCTAATTTGCTATTTTGCGAAATATCCAGCTTGTCGCCCCTGCTACTGCCTACATAACTTCCGTGGTCAATTGTCTCTTGAAGTCATGGGCTTTGGGACCCATTCTCAACATTCCAGAAGACCCTGACTTCCCACCCACCGCAGTACAGATTTTCAAGATTGTGCTTAATCATTCCAGGTACCATGGACATAATTTACCAGGGAATATAAACAGCAGGAGGTTTAATCAGTTTCATCCTTTTCCATATTTTACAGCACCATTGTTGACAGAGCGATAGAATTTGTAACGATGCATCCAGTCGACGAATTTCATCATTTCATCAGTGGGTTCAACATCCGTTGCTTCCGCTTGGATTGGCAACCTCTCGGGATTATGAGACCTAAACTAATTTTCGTATTTTTTCTTTCACAGGCACGGAGAATATTCTCAAAACATCGCTTCTGGGAATGACCGTGCCACAGATCTTTATGTGGCTTAGCGAACACAGTTCTAATTCTCATTGCGACCGGGCGCATCCTGTCGGGCATGGATGTCCAGTTGTTGAAGAAGTTTCCGAAGCGTGCATCCAACTTTACGTGGCAATTTCCCATGTAATTACAAACGGGAGTAAATGAATACTGGTTTATGTTCATAGTTGATGCTATAAAGGCTTTCTACGTATCCAGCTCTCAGATAAAATGATGCTCGTCGACCAATCCGGTGGAAGCAGAGGTGATGGTTGGTCATGCCACACTGAAAACGTGTACCCTTTCCAGAATTACAGAACCTACGAATCAATCCATCCCATAAAAGAAAATTCCAAATTACGTGAAGCCATAGTTTTCACTGGAGCAAAGCGTCTCTACGTTAAAATGGACCCACGATCTGCAACACAGTATGACTACGACAAGTTCAGTCTCTTTGCTGGAACAGGTAATTCCACCGCACTCCTACTCTTCAAACCCTTCGGTTTTACATGATTGTGTTATGAAGTCTTATCCTTTCCCCATCCGCATAGGACCAAGTGCTCAACGCGTTGCTGAATATGGTGGGAACTTTTATGGATTCGGGAATCGGAGCGGCATGCCTTCCTATTGGTCACGTGACTTGATCAAAATTGATGGGGATACGGTTTCATACGAAATTGTCATCCATAGTGGAAAAGAGCAGCACACTCCACCGGAAGCTGTCTGGGGTAATGAGTTTTGAGATTTATTGCTAATTTGTTGAGTGAGGCAAACAATTTTCTAAAAATCTAATAAATAAAACCTATTTGTTTCGAAGGGTTTGCCTTCATCGTCTTCCCAGTGTACGACTCTTACACTTCCCCAGGAGCTGTGGTTGATATTTCGAACCGGACACAAAGGACGAGATCAGGACTCGTCACCATGGAACAGTTCTTTATCGACAAGTTGAGCTTGGCAGCAGTGGACACGATGAGTTGTATGCTTGCGAAGCTTATCAACGGGGAGCCAGCAACCAAACTTGAGATCGAGATGCCGTCCCTCTTCTCGAAGAACGAGATTTTCTCCAGGTCCGTTTTTTATTCAATGTCATCTACAAATTGTAGAATAATCACAATATGTCTAATTGATTTGTTCAAATGTAGATTGAATTTCTCTCAACCAAACAACCCAGTGAATGGAAAGGAAACTTTCCTGAATCGGATTTCGAGTGAGAAGGTCATGGAACTAAGACACCATGGGAACTCTGCTGGATTGCCTAGAATGGGGAACACGTATAGGTATTATCTAGAGTGTGTTAACCCTTGTGAATGGACGCCTAACAACCTTCTGTCCTATTTTGCCTCAGAGAAATAATCCACCCAGCGGAGCTGGAGAAACTTTATGTGTTAGCCTGTTTCAAGTGTCTCAGCCCGGCGGACGTTGCCGAGAATTTGGAATTCATTGGTCCAGCTTGGGATTCCGAATCCAGCAAGAGTTCCTCCATGACCAGCCCAGACGTGCTCCAGGAAATGTTTTTCCATGTGGATTCATTTATCCGAAAATTCATTACAATGGCTGAGCTCCAGTCCCGCCTCAAAGAGGAATTAGATGAAGTTCTGCAAGGCAGAAAAGAACTGCGGGAGACTTTCGTCTATACCCTGAATGCTGGAGAGTTCAAAGGAGTTTTAGAGATATTGGCCTTGATTATGAACACTACATTTGACAAGGATGACCTCGACAAGACCGCTTCCGACCTCCGGTATGTTTACATGAATTTGATTGTTTGTTGTTTTTTTTTACATGAAATTGTATACGTTATTTCCAGCTCGAGGATGGAAGCTTTCGCGGTTGAAGGAAGTACTCCGAAATTGGCGACAGTTGAGGGAATGGTCGAAGAAACTATTCTTAAACTATGTTACGTCCTTTCCACGCCGAATCAAGATCACGACTTGTCAGTTTGCGAGGATGGGGGCAGTGAACAGGCAAAACAAACCGTCAACCGACTACACAGCCTTGTATTTTCTCATCTATCCAACCGGAAAGCGACAATGGGCGGAATCATGGAAGTTATTGGTAACCACACCCTCCGCGCATCCTCAAGGTGTCAAGGGCTTCAGTTGCTCCTCAAACTCCTCGATTGTTCTCAACACAACTACCAATCTGTTCTCATGGCCAGTCTCCTACTTCAAGTAAGTTTAATTTAAAATCTGTTTATCGTCATTAGCGCTTTCTCCAATAACTGTCAATTGTTGTTACAGCAGACTAAGCGGACAGAGAATATATCCTGCAGTAGCCTCACTGTGGAGGTGGATGATCTAACAGGACGAGGAATCAATAGTGTTGTTGCGATTGCAAAGTCAAATCCACTCCTGCATAGACATGCCATTGCACTGATTTGCACCATCCCCTACAAGCGGTAAGTCCTCAGTAGTGAATCTGCAATGATGCCAACCAACTTACCTAACACCTAACCAAAACCATGGTTTACTAACTATTATCTGAATTGATTTCTAGGGAGGATGAGAAGACCTTAGTTTCTAACGGACTTCTGGAGTTACTTGACGAGCTTTGCGGGATTCAAATTGAGGAGGTCGACGTTACCACTTGCACCAAATTAGAACGAGGTGTGGAGAGTGGGCGTAACTCGGATCCTGGTACCAACAAGAACACAACATCGTTAGCTTGGGCAGCATTCCAAGTTCTGGCACATTGTTGCTCATCCTGGGAAACGGATACAAAAGGGTTGGATGAATTAGAATGGAAGGATCCTCAGCATGTGGCACTCCCGATGCAAATTTCGCTCAACGTGACCAACCACTTGGCTCGTGCAACAGCAATGACACAGCTCTCGTCAACCCCTTCCAAGAATGGCATTAACGGACGGCAAGCCTGCGTACCAATTCAGGAAGGCATGCAGGACGTTTTGACACTCCTCGACATTTTAAAAGCCACAAAGTTAGGAGGAGAGATACTGAGACAGAGTCCATGCATTTGCCGCCTCTTGGTTTTGCTCTTGGATGCCAGACAACCACCGTTTGTTGTTCTCACGATCATTCGTCTCTTGGGCACAGCCCTCCCACTCGTTGAGCAGCTGGACACGTCTGAATTGCACCAAATGAACATTCCCCTTATCAAAAAGAAAGCTGGTCAAGCCTGGGCTGTAAACGTGGATCCACGCCCCCACACAGTCGTCGTGAGCTTGCTGTTGTCAAAATTGGCAGATTTTCTCGTAGTGAGTGGTGGTAACCAGTCACCGCTGCTGGGTCCAATACCAACACCAACCCCCCAGCCGGCAGCGACCGAGGCAGTTTCGTCTCCGGAGCCTGGACGACATTCCATTCTCCATGCTGCATTCCCACCACCGATCCCCTTCCCCCTACGCACTCCACCGCCAGTCATCACCATTGGACAGCAAGGCTCGAGTTCAGTTACCAAGGCGAAAGTTCTTCTTTCTGAGCAGAAGTGCCGAGAGAAGAATTCTTACCTCCAAAATCATGATCCGGCAAGAAACTTTCTCTCAGGGGAAGTTGCAGCTGGATTGGCTGTGGAAGTCACCAAACTCATTCGCCAACTACAAACAGGTCCCAAGAATTACTCCAGCGCATCCGTGAAGTCATCTCCGAGCCTGGGCAGTGCTCATAACAGCACACTGACCTTGACCTCCCCCTCCAGCGAGCGATTTACGGAGCGTCAAACTTTATGGACAAATGCAGTTGAGCAGGCCCTCGTCTCTTCGTTGAAACCACTTGGAAAACTGACTGGACTTGCCAACCCCTTGTCAGTCTCTCTGGATGCTTATGTACACTCAGCAAGAATGGCAGTTGCAGCTCTTGGCGTCGTTGGGTCCTTGGATGAAAGGATCAAGATTGGATCTGTTGTTTGGGTACTCGGTCCGGACTGGTCCGTGGACAAAGCGGACGTGGATGATCTCAAAATGGAATTTTGGCCCACTCGAGTCCGAGTCGTTAACTTCTGTGAGAGAAGCGGAATGGCAATCGTCCAGTACATCGAAGGAGAGAATGACCATCGGGACATTTCACCAGCCCAGGCACTCCGTGTCCCAATCTCACGTCTATCAGCGTCAAGACTCCCTAGCTCAATACCACCACTTGAGATCAGCCAGTTGGCATTACGAGAGATTTCGACTTACCTAAAGAATCTTTTCATCCCACATGTAGGAGGCAGTAAGCACGCTGAAGTGACTTTTCCCTTGAAGAAGTCACTTCCAACCCTAAACCAAATCCTAACTGCTGGAAGTCCAAACTCCTCTGCTCCAACTGCTGCTTGTGACGCCAAGGCAATGGCTCAACGCATGACAGTTGTGAGACTCATCGCAGAAATCCGGACGAGAGCTGCCCACGTCTTGTCCATTTGGTTGAAGAATCCAGAGTTTTTGGAAGTGTTTTTGGGGGAGACGGATAATGGCAGCGAAGACATTTCACCAGACACCATCATTGCTGTGAACTCCCTCAACGAAGTCGCAAAGGAATGCAAGGCTTCCAATCGGCTCCAAAGCGTGGAAGGTCAAGTTGCCCGACTTCGTTTGCTGTATCGAGATTGTACGAAACCACCGAGACTTCCGTTGCCTAACCAGGCACCCGAGGACACGAGACCTCCAACTGCACCAGCTTGTCTCCTCGAAACTCCGCCCACCATTGGTTGGTCCTAAAATAATTTCCATAATTTCTACAATGTTAGTTTATTCGAATATTTGTTGGTGAAACTTAAGGAAGCATCCCAGGTCAGCCCACCACACTCCGTTTTCGCCGGATTTCTGACTCAATGCAAGAATTGGATCCATTGGTTCCTATGTTGGTGGGACTGGGACAATCGATAGCACTGAATAGTGTCGACAGTGACAGTGAGGTCAGCTTTAGCATCACTGACACAGAAAGTGATGACGATGGGACGTCCGACTATGCCTCCCCAATGTCCAGCCGATCCAATTTACCATTAGAGCCGCTGGAAGAAGGGATTGATTCTGTCGAGATGGACTTTGCAGGGAGCGATGACTCTGAATCGACGATTAATGTTGACGATGAGGATGATGACATTGTACCAGCAGTCGTACCCCTTCTTGCCGAGGTAGAAGGAGCATCAGGGAATAGAGAAGGCGGGCAGATCACGACCCCGCCGAATGTCCCAGCGATTCATACCTCGAGCCAAGTGCATATCGCCAAACCGAAGCCAGAGAATAAGGGTATGCACAGGGCAGTTATATACGAGAACCACGTTTTTAATTAATTGAAACCCTTCTTGAAATTGAATTTCGTTTATTGGGCACAGAATATTCTCCAGCCACTGTTTTGGAATACTATCTCACCCCGTCCGCAACTTATGACATTCGAGTCTTCAGCGGTCCAAACCCGTACTTGTGCCCTTGTTCGACGAAAATGGATTCGGAATCCGACGTTCTGTCCATCGAAGACGACAACAGTGACAGAATGGACTCAATATGGGCAGTTCCAGAGAGGCCAACGAGTGGTACGGTGGACGCGGATACCGTGGAGGATTTTCATGTACTCTTGTTGAGGGCATGGGAGGCCAAAGTCTTTCCAACCATTCGCCGAAGATTTCGAAATGAGTCTGAGCGCAGAGACGGTTTGGAACAGATTCGAAATGCACTGACACTGGGAATGATTGACATTGCGAGACAAACTGTTGAGTTCCTTTATGAAGAAAACGGTGGAATCCCAAGGTTTGTTTCTGAGCTAACCATTAATTTTACTTAACTTGCAAGTTTCCCTTCCGGTTCCTACTCATTCTATTTGTGCAGGGATCTCCACTTGCCGACTTTGGAGGAAGTGAAGGCGGAAGCCTCCCGTGTCACAATGGAAAGAATCAAGGTGGGAATGCGCGTGCTACTTCACCCCAATCCTACAAAGCAAAAGTCCGACGTCCAAGATTCAATCATCCCGAAGTATGCTGTGAGTGCCATGCTGAAAACTTTTGGCCTTGTCGGAGAAGTCCTGGACATTGATAAGGTATTCTTCATGCCTCATACTTTGCTCTGTAATAGTGGATTCTTAATAGTACAAGGTTTCGTTTCAGATGCATGAGCTCATTTTGGTTGAAACATATGTCGAGTCGGATGGAATCCTTCAGCGATTTTGGTATCCAATCAAATCCCTGGAGCGATTGGCTGAGGAAAAGAAACCGCCGAACTCACGGACAGTCAATATGGCAAAGTTACACAGGTAATATAACTCCATTACAAGAAATCTATCGTAGTCTACTATGTGAACTTGTTGATTTTGTCTAGTAATCTGGTTGCATTGGAGGCATCTTTGACCCAACTCTACTGTCGTAAAGCTTACCTTGAAATTATGAACATTGGGTTTCGCGATCAAAATAGAGTTGGAGCAGGTTCATCCAGTAACAACATTTCCACTCCTTCACGCAGCGTTTCATCTCTTTTTGAAGAAGTGGATTTGGGAAATCTTGAGGTGAATACCATTTTATAATTCATTTAATCGCTTATACTACCGTTTTCTAAATGAGAATGAATTTCAGATCCGTTCCGAAGAATCCTTTGCCGAATTCCCCATGAACGGGGACTTGCTCACTTGTAATTTGGGAAGTGGAGTCCCTTCAATGGAATTCTTAACGGAAATGGGAAATCCCTCGGTCGTGTTTTACAAGTGAGCAGAACAACGCTTTGGCTTAACTTGTTTATTTTCTGATTTCAAACTTTTGTTGTAGGGAGTCAGAAAAGCTGAGCGCTGAGCTTCAGCGATCCATCGGAAAAGCCTATCGGCGGAGCGGTGCACAAGGGTTGCTCGAACTGACTTCACGGATTTGTAGTGTCATGGAAGTAAGTAGGAGTACTAATTCTGTCACGACAATGCTAATGATAATGAATAATGTTGGAGTTTGATTTGTTGAGTGATGTGCTGTTTTTTTTTAAATAAAGTCGGCACCTCACAAGTTTCTCTGGCATGAGATTCCCTTGGAAGAGGAAGGTTCTTACGAAGTCCGCTTGCCAGACATGGCCTTCTCCCTTATCACTGTGCAAGGCCCCCTTCCGAAGAAGAATGCACCAACCGGCGTAGCGTTCCTCAACAAAGACCCCTGTGTCCACGTCTATGCCTCCAACGGCGGTGACTTGAGAATGTGGCCACTTGTCTGCTACCCTGTACAAACCCTTGGAGCCTTGCTCAAGGTAACCAGCAGCGCATATGGCTCAACTAATCCTGGTCCAGGAATCCGAAATAGGAAGATGACCGCATTCCCTCCTGTACTTGTGCCCACTGATAGAATTTCATGTGCTGTCATGCATGGGTCGCTTCCAGGTGAGACTTGTGGTTGCTTTTCGGCAACTACTTAGGCACTGGACTCACCCGACCGTTTTAATGTATCCTTCTAAATTCGTCCAAATTTGCAGGTCATCGACTCCAAGTCCTTGGTATTCCTGCCGGGTTCCCATTGGCCCTCCTCTACTGTCAGCAACTTGTCACGTTTCTCCAGCAGGAAAGATCGGTTCCCGGAGAAGTTCCGGTCCACCTCCTCTCAATACTATTTGATTTTCTCGAAAAGACTTCAACGCCACCTCTTTTAAAAGTACGTTAAATTCATCAGAGCATCACTAATTTAATTGCTTCAAGTAAAATACGTATTCGGTTTGGTAGGAATGGATCTTTATGTTGGCCTCAGGGGTTCTATGGACTCCGTCCAACTCGGATTTGCTACAACAATACATTCTTGGAAAATCCGCCCTTGTCAACCGACTCTTTACGGAAGTAGTAGTTCTATACGAACAAGAAACAAAGTTACAGACGAATCTGACACTCAACCTCAGCTTTCCGTTCAGCATCACCACTTCACCCCCACGAAGACACACGAATGAGAGTCCTGGGTTTAGTCGGAGTAATAGTCGGCAAAACAGAAATCGCCCCATGTTGATTCCAATTCAGGTGCTGGCCCAAGTAGCTCATGCTCAAGCTCAGCAAGGTTCGGCAGTGAGTCCAGGGAAAATGGCCATCAATGACGCCCACTCCTTTCCAGTCGTTTCGTCTTATTTTCAATCACTCCTCGAACTGTGTCTCAATCTCACAGAGGTAACGCGCACTTTTAAATATCATTTTCTTTGATTGTAAAATTATGCAGGCAATAACGGAGTTCTTTTGATGGGCAGGGAGCTGATTTGACATATTCACCAACTACCTTGTCCCCGGCCTTGTCTGTGGAGCCTTCCCCAGGTTCTTCACCAGTTGCCAGTAATGCCGTGGTGGCGATGCTGGAAACATCACGCCCCACCTCCCAACCACAACAGCGGAAAGCTCTCAAGACCCTCAAACCATCCCCGCCTTCTCCAAAATCGAACGCTTGGAAGCGAGTGGGGAAAGTCCCACCACCACCACGTCTGGATTCAAAATCTCCAGGAACTTCTACGCCCCCAATCAAGATGGAGGAATTCAAACTCAAGAATTGTATGGAGATGAAATGGTTTTGCCAAGCGGCCTATGCCTTAAACCTCTTGAAGACTTTTGGTGTCGATGAAACTTACGGAAAAAGCAGCACAAGCGTAAGTGTAATGTCCTACGCAGCTAAACCATTATGCTAATGTACTGCTAAAATATAAGCCGTCGCCCTGTCCTTTATACTTTTTCAGCTGGGAAGTGATATCGTGAAGCAATGCCTGAAAGAAATGAAATGGTCGACTAGCCATGGTCGACTGTTTGTCAGTTACGGTGCACCTAATAATATTCCCAATCGGTCCACGGAAACTTCGGTCAGTCGGGCGCTGAATGGGTCTGGCGGAATCTACGGGAACGAACTTTGGTTGTCGGAGGATGAGACTGAGCTCGTTGTAGAAATTCGGACACTGGCTCGGGCTGACGAAGGGTTTGAAGCGCTCCGAAGAAATCTGGCCTGGTATCCGGTAGAAGATTTCATTGTGTATCCATCCGTATCCGTTTTCCGCGTCAACAATCTACTCGAGACGGGGAATCGACGAGCGGATACTGTGCTAATAGAATACCTTCGGCAAAAGGTGAGAATAGTTATTATAGTTATGCGGAGAGCCTACAAGACTGACGAATTTTACAGATTTTCAGCTCCGATAATCCTGAACGCCTCTCTGGGAAAGCGACCGAAGTATTTTCAGCCATTTTTACAAACTGTTATGTCTTCAACGACAATCAAGGCCAGTTTGACAAAGCTGAACTGGACGAGACGGGCTTGTTAGTATTGAAAAAGGACCACATTTTAAACAGCACGGTAAAAACTCACTAAATGACATGCTAAATATTGCCGAATTGGGAAAGGTTGGTTTGTTTTTAAACTCCTTTCTTCGGTATAGGGCGACGAGAATTTAATGAGGCAGTTTGTGGAGGCTGTAAAACCTTCCAGTTTTGAGGTTGATTACTTCGTACAAGAAGTTTTGAAAAAGTTTGGCCGACGGAAGAACAGCGCTGAAAAGAGTTCCTGCTCTGGAGAGTCCGAGATTGAACTTGAGCATCTTCCAGTACTCCGTCACGCCGCTGAGTAAGCCAATTATTTAATGTTCTCAAATTCGTTCGTCTTCAGTTTCAATGACTTCGTAGGCTTAAAAAGTCAACAAAGAATTCCGAAAACATGTCGGAAACTGATGCTCAATCGAAGACGGACGAGGGTTTTGGATTGAGTGAGTCCGGATTCTTGGACTGGTGCACTCAATTAGCAAAGGACAACCTGTGTTCCTTGTGGCGAGCCCTTCTCGAAACTGTAATCTATAATTACCTCTTGTAATTATTGGGTTCAATTTTCAACTCTTTTGATGTAACTGTAATGGCGTTATAAATTATCCATAGGGACACGACATCCGTCTCGACAAATGCTGGGTAGCTGACACGGCCAACCTGATTCATCTAATGACCCAAGGTGGCTGGACAAGAAATCAAGATGCAGCCCTGGTGACGTACGTCAATCAGTTGGCTTCCAAACTGAGAGTCACTCCGCAAATGATCCATCCTCACGAGATATACCTGGAAGAGGCCCTTTTCCTGGATCCTGTTTTCAAACACCTGCAGAACTTACCACTGGAATATGTTCGCACGCGATTTGCCATTCTCCAACATATCAACAGAGCAGTTCACCACAATCTCCTTCCTTTTGTCTCACTAAACTTTGGAAAGGGGACGCAAACGAGCATTGCTTCCCTTCTCCACCACGCCCGCCATCTTTTATTCTACCACACTAAAGTATTTCCTTACGCTTTCGGTTTTATGTATTCATTTATGAATTTTGTTTCGTTTTCTTCTTTCACAGGATGATTTTCTGTACAAAGTATTCCTCAATTCGGCCCATCGAGGACATGAAATTTCTCCACCCGAAGTGACTCTTGATCCAATTAGAAGCATCGGGGACCTCCCTAGCGAGGCTGGGGAGACCATGTTCAGCTCTGCAATTTGCCAATTGAGTCAAGTACCATCGCAAATGTTTTGCGTCATTCCAGCCACAGGATCGGATCCACCACTTCCAATTGTTGTGAAATTTACCGGTGAAGAAGTTCAGGGCGTCAGTAAGTATCCTGCGGCCGTTGGGCTATTAGGACCCTTCCCATAATTTTATACTGTCCAATAATTTTTACTGGAGGATGAAAAACATAATTTTGTTTTGTTTTCTGTCTAGTCGGATCCTTCCGCCATTTTTTGGCACGCACTATTCAGGAATTCCAAGAATCAGCACTCAGTTTCCTCATTCCTTGTCCAAGCTCAGCGGCAGGGAAGAACAAGGACAGTTTAATTCTTCGTCCTGGACCCCTCACTTATGGAGAGGAGAAATTCTTGCAATGCATGGGCCAGGTCAGCGCCGCCATTCTTATTCTTTCGTGAATTTAAGATCCTCTCTATAAGGATCCTCATCCTCCATCGGTAACTTCATGTTCAATTTTCTTCTGTTTGCTTTTTAGTTCATCGGAGTTTGCCTACGATCGGATGTTCCCATCCCAATTTCTCTACTTACTTCCACTTGGCGTTCTCTGCTCAATGTACCAAAAGAGGTGAATGATGTTCGGGATGATCTTAAGGAAGCCGATGTGCTCACAGGAGCATATCTAGAGACTTTGGAATTGGTGAGTTTCCGTCTGCTCGACTATCATTGCCAGATTAGTTTTGGAATAAGTGAATTTTGATTCCTTTTGCAGGATGCTGCAGATGAGCATGCATTCGAAAGACTTCTGGAGAATCAAGAAGGCACAACGTTCGAGTTTATGTCTATGGATGGGACTACGCTCCTCCCGCTCTGCCCTGGTGGTCACAACCTGGGTCTTCGGTGAGAAAATCCCAGAAAATCCTCAGAAATAATTCCTAATTGCAAACAAAAATCTTACTTCGAAATTATCTAACTCTGTAGATTTGCCAATAAGGCACAATTTGTGCGGCTTGTGAAGAAACTTCGTGAGAAAGAGCTAATTTCGTCCAATCGTGTCGCTATGATCCTAGCAGGGCTCTCTACGGTTCTGCCACTTCCCCTATTGAGCACATTTACGTCCTCCGACTTGCGCTCAAGAGTGTCCGGATCCCCAGAAATTAACTTGTCTCTCCTCAAGGCCCACACGCACTACCAAATGGGAATCAACGAATCGGATCGTCACATTCAATTCTTCTGGACTGCCCTCGAGTCCATGACGCCAGAAGAGTTGAGAAACTTTGTCAAGTTTGCAACCAATCAGGATCGGCTCCCTACAAGTTGCCCATGCCAAAACTCACCCAAGCTCTCTACCGCTGTCCATGTCCCACCATTCCCAATGAAACTGGCAATCATTGACATGCCACACGGGGCTACTGAGCGCTACATCAACTCCCGCACAATCCGAGCCGAGACATGCCTCTTCTTGATCCAAATGCCGCCATACACGACCTACCAGGTCACTCGAGATCAGCTACTCTATGCCTGTAACAGTCATGACGATCCGCTTTCCGGCTGATCTCATCATCATCCTATCAATCAGTCATCAATGCTTTCAAAATTATAATCAACGTCGCCGTCTCTCAAATTTCAATTTTCGTGATCAATGCCCACTGCCAAAGCAGATCCAAATTCTTAGTTTAAACTAAAAGAGTTCAAATTAAAAACCAAAAATGTAACTCGAGGTATTTGCCATTTGGAAATGCTGGAAACAAATCTCGTTCTTCCTCATTAGACTTAATTAAATATAATTAATTATTACTGGATGGGGGTTCCACTGTGAGGTTTCTGACTCAGGCTACAGTGTTAATTCTGCGTGGATGTGGAGTTAATTGCACAGCGGTAGGCAGGATGAAAATGATGTCAGGACTCACCCCATTGAGCGTTTTACCAAGCGGTGAGTGATACATTTGCATGTATAGTTATTTAAATAAAAAATGTTGACATTCTGATGTAGAATTTTTGAAACTTCATTGCAGTCGTATGTACACTTTTCTGTGGGTCCATTGCTGTGCTACAAGGAGTCAGCGGTCTCCAAACCCAGGTCACCACCACCACCATCACTGTAACAACGCAGGTCAGCCTAGAGTCCACAGTGCTTCCAGAAGTCCCGGCGGAAGACATTCAACGTTATCGCCAAAGAGCCTCTCCGAGGCCGATACCTCGAGAAAATACCCGTAAGCATTGGGCTACGAATCCGAATTCTATTGGTCTCTGATGACATCTATGATTACCAACAGATTCTGAAGGATTTTATTACCCAAATGCAGCAGCGATACGAGTTTTCAAGAATGACAATTTGCAAGGTATTTAGTGAAGTAATTGATGCTAATGACGAAGTAAAACACTGAGTTAACTCCTACTGGGTCTGCATTCTCAGGGGACAGCGAAGTATTGTTGATTCGTGGGGAACAGTGCCTGAATCTTCCTTACAAATGGATTAGGAAAGTGGGTTCCGTTGACACTTTGGGTACGTCATTCCCACCCAGGTGGAACCAACACAATGGAATCTGTGAAGTTAATGACCTCGACCGTTTCGGATTTTAGGTCTCTGTGTCCTACTTTGGGAGGATGAAGAGTGTAACGGAAATCACAGAGTTTTCCGCGGAGACGAGGATGAAAAGAACCCATCAACTGCCTGTTCCCGTCTAGACACGTTCAATTTCAACTCGCTAGAGCTCTGCTAAATTATTCTTCTTTTTTATGTACAAAATGTCCGTTTATTGAAGTCTCCGAAAAACTCCAGCATTTCCCGATGAGCAATGAAAAAAAGTTGAATAAATTATTAA
>Ga0194135_10000660_pt1 | contig 20232 bp, 16 predicted proteins | sample LitLau_LLRF_2013_FD_134024 | JGI IMG/M metagenome (GOLD analysis project Ga0194135, IMG submission 134024) | Freshwater sediment microbial communities in response to fracking from North America - Little Laurel Run_MetaG_LLRF_2013 (version 2) | ecosystem: Environmental > Aquatic > Freshwater >...
ATAATCTGAGTTGACGTAATGGTCGAATGGTCAAGCCCTGGATTTATATTTATGTAGAGTTTAACCAGAAAGCACACAGATTTATATTACTCAACGAGGTGACATTTTATCTGATTAATCTGCGTGTAATCAGAAATCACTGCTCCCTCTGGTCTACTTCAGATTTATATTCATCATTTAATTAAAGCATGACAATAAAACTGTTTTCATCTCTTTCCCGTTCCCTCAGTTTTAATAAATGATGGAAACTAATTTACACCATGTACAATATACATTTACCGATCCACCTATATATAGCAGATATCATTGCACTGTGACAGTTTTTGACAACATGTCGGTGTCCACATAAAGCGAGAGCTTTACTATTTACCTTGATAGTGTTCCTGTGTGAACCCGATTAAATATTGTAAATCGCTTCTGTACCCATGTTTGTACCTCATTGCACAATGATGTCTCATTAAATATGTGTTACATGTGTGCGGTATCATAAAAGCTCCAAAATTATCTCATCATATCACATGTCACATAAATTACAGGTGTCCCAAGTGGGATTATCTTTTCGGGTCTTGTCATCCTTTAATACCTACTAAATATAGGGTGTTCGATGTCAAACAAGTCAAGTATGGATCACACTGACTATGTGTCGCACATGAACAAATACAAAATATAAAGTAATATAAAACACAGATTACACATTTTATTTTTATTTTTCAGTGTATGTGTTTGATTTTGATTGTCCTGTGTCCACTAACAATTTAATCCTTCAAGCCTTAATCACCCAAAGAAGAATATATGCTAAAAAAACTTAATCTATGCCCTTCTATCCGAAGTTTTTATTATTGAATGCATGTTTTGCTATATTATCCTACACGAGCTAAATATTCTCTCTTGTATTTGCAGAGCATGTACATGTATAATATAATTCCTTGTTTGTGTCAAATTTTTCATCTCTGTGTTTTACAACCCTGTTTTACGCACATGAATTTTACCTTCAACTGCATTTTATGTGTCTATATATTTCTGTGTATTGTGTTTACCTATTGTCCACGGAATCTCTGTCATATATGCATGTACGGTAGAACAAAATAATATACATTTAATAGGCCATGTGATGCACCTAAAGATGGAAATCAACGGATATCCTGCCACTTTGACTCTCTCGCCTTGATTAATTTCCAGATAACGCTTTAAAATAATAAAAATTTATATATCACCCTTTTGTGTCACCAGCACCTTTAAAGCTAAATTACTGAGTGCCCAATGCCCATGGACAATTGCCACACCACCACCACGGTGGTTTGGCTGGAAGGGACACACATTTACAATCCTTTTATATATATTCCCTTTAACAAGTCCTAATTATTTGCATAGAGGGTTATGTCGTTATGTGTGTATGCAAGTTACAAAGTGGAAGTTGGAACAACATGAAAATATATCAACCACCTAGTTTACGCTCTTTATTCTTGTCTACTAAACTGTTTCCTTCCCTTTAAAAAATTACCGTATGAGTACTATTGACTCGTTTTTTATAAAGTAATTTAAAGTCTATCCTGATCACAATGATTATACCGTCATTTGGGACAGCTTTAATTCCAGGATATACGAATGCGATAAAGTGGACACTACTACTGCAACAGGAGGAACTTAACAACTCGAGCCATGTCAACCGTTGAGTGTCTGAGGAACCCTTCTGTCTCACACATGTACATCAACTTCCTTGAATTCTAGACCAGGTGATGGATTAATCAAGAGTCTTTGTCTACATGATAATCGTCCCTCTCAATTTTTGTGACAGAAAGTGCAAGTTATAATGATTGTGGTTTTGTGAATTATTTCAACTTCTTTGAGGACTTTTGTGGTACAAAATATAAATATCTGACAAAACAGATTGCACAATTCTTTCATGATGGTATTACCTTCAAAGTGTATGATCATGAAGTTGACATTACCAGCTTGGCTTAAAATTCTTGAGACAGTCCTTCAAGCACTAATTATTTATTCCACCAATTCAGTTCCACAATTCAATCCACACTTCACTTTGTCTTTTTCACACAAAACACGTGTAAAACCACTAAAAAATCCGCTGTAAACTTTTCCTCTACGAAAACAACCCCGAAATTTTCTGAATTTCTGGAGAAAGCATGAGAACACGATAGAAGAACATGAGAGACCGCAATTCTAAATCGAGTTCCTCACTTGCCTTAGCAGACAAGTCGACTAAGGTTTGTTGAGAACGAGAGGCTCTAGTTTCCCCTAAAGAGAGAGAGAGAAGGTCTTCTTGAGATCCCCAAAAACTGTTGATGATGAATGCAATAGTGTATCTGCGAGATCCGTTCTATCTTTCCTCTTCTCTTCAACTGTGAACAGAGTTTGTGGTTTACTTCAGCAGAGAGAGAAGTGAGACTCTGTATCATTTGCTTTAGGCCAAAGAAGCGAGAGATGCAGCAGCAGTATTAGTGTTGGTGTGTGTGTAGGAGTCTCTTGTATAGTGTTACATGTGTTGTTCTACATAAGGCCAATATTACGATCCGAGATGAAAGGTATGATGCAATGCAGAGAGGGTGGAATAAGGAAAGTCTTGCTGGAGAGAGTGAGAGAGGGTCTCACTCTCTTTCTCTCCATAAGCTTTTAGATATTCCATGTATGTTTATATCTGAAGTAGTAGTAGTAAGAAATTGTAGTGGTGGTGGTTTTGTGGTAGATTCTTGCTTGAGAAAAACAACCCTCACGGAGAGAGAACGGGACATACTATACATAGGGTAAAGATCTACACACAATATTAAAAGTAGCAATACCATTATCGGATCTCTTCTTTGAAGATGAGATATCTCATCATATATTGAATTCTGTTTCTATTAGAAAAATTCTAGGCTAGTAGGGAGAAGTACGAATATGATAACGATTGCTCTGCATAAAATAAAGTATCAAGGGAAAGTCACCCTATATAATATTATTGTATTGAATCCAGTTCAACATTCTTTATAGTTCACATGATTTTTCGTAGTCAGTCTCCGGAGCAGCGGAGTTTGGTGCAGTTCTCACACACATTTAGATCTGGAAAATGGAAAAAAGCTGGAATGATGATGACTGATGTGTGATTCGGAGAGTGCAGGGTGTGTGTTGTGTTGTATTTCGTCTCTTTGAGGGAAACAGAAACATTTTTGGATAGAGACATTATTATTATTGGACTGAGTGTGTTAAGTGTACGGGCATTTCGATATGGATTGTATCACTCATGATGGATGATGACAGTCCCTGGATGCGAAAAACAATCGGGTGTCAACCCACCCAACAGGTCAACTTTGGCTTATGCCATGTGTCTCAATTCTTCTGTATACCGGGACTAAAGCTACACGGTCATTTTAAAGGCTTATCCGTGACTGAAACGGAAGACGGATTGCTTCTCGAAGAGGAGACCAGCTTGAACTTGAAATATAAGTGTTAAAGCCACCCCCTTGGTGGATAAAGGATAAGGCATGGCTTTTTGTAGTCAACGAGGCAATACTACAAACAATATTCCCAGTTAGTAAGAAGTTACTCATCGGATTTGCACAGAAAATAGATTTAGTCATGCTACTTTATATTTTCTACTGTGTACATATATGTACAATAATAATAGTAACTTTTTACATTTTAGTTGACAAGAGAAAGACAGATGTTCTTAGAAATTCTGGGTCATGTCAAAAACAACTCCCGTCAGAAAGACGATTATGAAGCGCATTTGATATGTACTACTAACTATAAGGACTGGTTCCAATGTCACAGCTCAGCAGCAGCATCTTTGAAAGAACTGAAAGAGTTCCTTGAAGAACAATAATTTACATGGCATAGCTAACAACAAGTTTTTGATTTGACTACACTTACATACACACACAAGAGTCACTCACTCACTCAATTATGGGCAATTACTCTCGTTGCAGCTAGAGATTGTTTTTTGGAATAATCCAATTTACAATTTGCCCTTACCTCTCTACAAACTACAAGAGTGTGTATACCCTCTAATTACGAAAAGAGTTATGAATGATGTCAATTTAGAATTTACGTAAGGTATGCATAATCACTGAAAAGTCTTCTGAGAGAGACTTGCCGCATAAAATATCTGTAGTAAAGTCTTGTCGCCTCGTCTCCTTGTGTGACTAATCTATCCAAAGTAGAAGAAGTCGACTTGCCCCCTCTGCGTAATCATCTTGTAATCTCACTCTCTCTGTTTATGATATAAAATATTTCTTCCAGACAACAATAATGATATGATTGCAGATGAGAGAATGTGATGTGTCCCTTCTCCTTAATAGTAGTAAGCTAACCTGTGTGAATTCCTAAGGAAATTTTACGACACACAAGGGTAATTGCATGTCTCACCTTTGAACGAGGAAAATGTCAGCTCAGAGGGATTTGAGGGAGGTTGACTTCGAGAGTCTGCAGTTCTTCTTCTGTAGAGTCTCTCTTTGGAAATAGAAGAGAACAAGAGGGATGAAATGTGAGAGCAAAAATAAATGACTTTTATCCCATTGTCCTAGTAAATCATATTGACTTGACAAAACTAGCCAAGACCCACCTCTGACATTAACCTGGTCATTATTATTTCCATATAGATTGTATGATCACGTTTTTCTCAAAAGATACTATTGTTTGTCACGATGGTCCAATATAGTAGTGGTAGTAGTTTATCGTCTCCGCACTTTTATTCTCTCTGCTCCTATACACAACACGTAATATGACGAAGCACATAAAAGTGAACAAGTTGCCCTTTTAGTAAACCACGAAATGGACCAAGAAGAAAGACCGTGAAGAAATAGAGAAATGGGTTGGTTATGGAAAAATGTCGCCCTCACAAAGATCATCTTGAAAAAGTCCACGCCAAAGTTTATTACTGTGATGGTCTCTCTACAATACAAAGTACAATTAAAGGGATCAGAAACATGAAGAGGGATGGACTCGGCCTACACAGAATACAAATACATCATTATGGGCTTTTTCTAATAATTCTAATATGCTTTGCTGAAAGGACCTCTTGTTCTCCACTGTGTCCGTGTCCACTACACACTTGGCTATAGTAGAAATCACCGTCAGGTCATAAGACATAAAAGTTGACGGGGCTTGTTATAAGGTTTTTGTATAGGCACACACCCCTTGGACATCACCTAACTCCAAGGGACTTCACATAGCAAATGACAACCGAGATTATGGAACACGGAAAGTGACAAAAGAAGTTTGACTCTGTATGTGCAGTGTGGTAAGGAAAGTAGTCCTAAAAGTCCTGATAAGGACAAGACAAAAATTATAGGGGATACTTAATGATTAGGTTTCTTGTTTTCGGTGACTCTCTAAGAAGAACTTTTAAGACATAAGGGTAACGAAGGCGCGTTCTCGTATAGGTATATATAATGATTAATGGAGTCAATTTCATTGGAATCATACAGATCCATTGGGCTTTTCAAGGACATCATCTCACCACCAACGATACTTTTGACTTTATGCGATGTACTTTACAATAGAGTTTCACAATAGATTCTACCAAAACAAGGTGAGTTATTTACTTGTCCCATTGTACTTTTGACTCTGCCGATTGTCCGTATATATTTCAGACTTCAGGTGAATGTTTCCTCGTCCATCCTATTTAAGATGAACTACGACTGGCTGCTCCTGCTACAGGATGGATGAGCAGTTTCCATTATTTACGGTCACTTGAGGTCACATAAAGACCCTCGTGTTGACATTTGGGTAACAAATGGCTATTATTTTGGAATCCTTCAGGACTTTGTTCTTATGCGAAACAATAGAAACTATCATAGCGCCAGCATCATAAGGATGTGGCAAAGTAGTTAGTAGGTGATGATGAGCTTAGTCGGTAATATGTGGCACGGGTTCATTTATTGTAAATCCTTTATATTGTGTATCTCACGCTTTCCTTGTCTTTAGGAGAAACCAATTCATATAGTATGGCTGCAAGTTATTAGTTGTTATCACACCGCAGCTGCTGCTGCAAACACAATATGATCATCCTTTTCTATATGCTCCAATACCAATCAACTTTTCAATCACATTTTAAAACATTTCACAAGCTGCCTTAATGAATCTGATGAAAGCAGATACCTTCGAAACAAAACTGCGTTCATTTTTCTCGATCTGAAGACAGAAATCACCTGGGCTCTTGGTCATTTCTTCTCAGCTTGACTTGATTTGAAACTGGTATATAGGGATGAGGCAGACACCATCCTCACGACTCTTTATCTCTCTCTATTATGTATCCATATACACATCTGTGAGTTCTGTAACAAAAGACATAATCTTCATGCGAGCAATTAAGTCAACGCAATGTGATTTGAAATTAGAAATGTTCAATGTACTCTGGAGAGCCGACTCCAGGCTAACAAAATGATAATGAAAGTTCCTTCATCATCATCAGACACATGCATGTGTTCCATGTTACCACGATCCTTCTCATCTTGACATCACCCTCATCGTCCATTGCTTTTAAATAGTAATCATGAAATAGAAATTAAAATAGTCCAAATCCAGGCATAAGAAAAAGAGTCATTGTTACAAACCCCCAAGAGCGTAATGTTGAGCTGGACAATGTGACGTGATTTTACACCTTTGTCATGTCCACTGTGTAAAAACGAGCGTGAAGGAACAATGTAAACCAATTAGGGAGGACGACAAAGACTCCTCCGTATAAAAAAGTATCCATGAAATCTAAATAAGTATTCATGGAGGAGGATACGAGGAGTACAAGTTCCTATTTGAAATTCGAATGCACAAGCGACAAGCAAAATGCAGCAGCAGCAGCATCCACACTACCATAACCAACTATTATTTCAACACGCTTCTTCTGTTTAAAGATAATTCATTATTAAAGCTATGCTCTTCATACTTTTAATCCATTTCCCCCGTGCTGCAGAGTATGAACCACAATAAACGGCAATTCAAGACACAAACTGAAGAGTACATTTTACATGTTACAGGTTGGACCCTCTTCATTTGTTTAGAGAACATGAAGAAAGCTATATATATGCAGTCTAATAGTTTATGTTGTGTAATATAATACAAACAAGCGCAAAACATAATCCACGTGCCAAGCTTGCCACTCGCCTCAAGTTTATGCAAATACAGGAAAAGTGTAAGACCAGCTTTAATGAATGTCACACCTGGCTCCCCACTAATCGGCTGAATATGCATGAATTTCTCATTTATTTCGTGTAAATTACAGACATGGTTAATCACCACTGCGGAGCCAAAAAGAGCTTTGGAGTTACGTACACGAGCTGTCTGCCACGGGACATTAAACCATGACAAAATCCTATCGTATACTAAAAACGTAAAAGTTTAATCAGTCTCGATTCAAGAATAGATGCAAATAAGAAAAAATTGAATTTCAGCTTAAAACATAATGGGATCATCTGTGAGTCATATAGATATATTGGAGTTGTTCTAACTCTACTTCTGGCTGACTGCTGTTAAGCCGAGTGGAAATAAAAGTTTGATTATGAGAAAAGTAATTTACGATACTGTAGAGACCTGCTTTCTTCCATCGATTGGATTGGATTTACACACAGACTCATATCGAACAAGTATACATACATAGAAAGTTTACAACTCATCACACAGAAGTAGGTCTAGAAGAGAGATGGAGAGAGAGAGAGAAAGTATAAAAGTCCACACGAATAACTGTGATGAGATGAAATGTTGGTTTTTGGCGATCTCAAGAGAGTGGCGAGGGCACTCTACTTGTAAATACTCATTTGAGACAGGACATGAAGAAATACCCGGGTGCTGCATAAGAAAAAAGACCCGAGTGAGTTTGAGGAACTAATTGCCGTTTTTGCGTGTTGTTCCCCTTCTGCCTAGGGAATCCTTTATCCCTCCAGCAGCTACGGAATTCAACTGAAATGAATCCCTTCTTTGTAATTAATGGAATAGAAGCGACCGGGGATCAAAATGCTTTAGTAAAGAGAGAAAGAAGACCCGGTGGATCTCGCTCTCTCTCACTCTTTGAGATGATTTCATGTGTCTTTTCTCTTTCCTGAAAACGTATGTGTGTGTGAAGTACAGATCTCTCTTAGAGTCACTCTCAGTCATCATCATCTTGACCAAGATTCCTTTTCACCCTATCGCTCACTTCAGAGATACATGGTAAGACAGTGATGACATGAGAAAGTAAGATGGGGATGAATTGTGAATGGTCTCTCTCTCTCTCAGTAATGCTTAGGGATGGAGTGAAAGTCTCCTTAAAGAGAGAGAGAGAGAGAGAGTAAAAGATCTTCGACATAACTCTAAAGAGAAAGAGAGGACTAAAGGTATTTCATTCATCCAAATAGGAACTATCAAGAGAAAAGTCTTTAGTACAGAAGAACAAGTTCACTTTACACTTTATTTAACTCCTTCTGTCGTTCTTTCCTCTTGATGACTGTTGTTCTAGCTCTCTTGCGTCCAAGGACTTTTGTGATTTCATTTGGAAAATAGAGAGAAACTCTAGAGCAGGAGCTAATAGCAAGTTGTAAGTGGCGAGGGTGGTAAAGCACGAACTTTTATCGGGATAAGAGATCAACTCGGACTTTCATTTTAATTGGCATTTCCACCAAAAAGTCTCTTGGCACTTGATGAACCTTATCTCTCTGTCTTGGGTGATTTCACTTTCACTTGACAAGACGTGTGGCAGAAGATTGGAAAGAATTCTGTGGGAATTCTGTCCAGAGTTGTTATTCCTTCGGATGGACTCAATATAAAAGAAAGTAAATGTAATTCCTCTCTACACACATTCGTATATATAACTCTTCGACCTGTCTAATCGCCTTAAACGCGCGGTGTGTGCAAAGACGGTAGAAGAAAAGCAGCTTACACATACTTATGGGCGAACGGAAGTCAAACGGTAAACGGGAAGTAGGGTAAAAAAGTTTGTCTGCTTTCATCTCTCTATATACATGAAGGTTGGCTTACTTCCTGAGTGTCTTTGAGAGTACACTGACTTTTTCTTTATTGACTAGAAAAGATATAAAAATTTTCTAAAAACTACATAAATTTTGAGACACTTGAAACTTGCCCGCAGAAGATCATGAACATTCTTTCATATTCCTACAAACGCTTCTTCATCTTTTTATCCGTTCTTCTGTGGTGGTGGGTGTCTTCTGAGAAAAAGAAGCCACAAAAACAGGTGAGGACGAAAGGGGCGACATAATCATCACCATGTATGGCACATAAAAACTTAAGAATGACAATGACAATGATGGTAATAGCTGTGTGTATGTGTGTGTCTGTCCAATAAGCTATTTCATCCCCTCAAATATCATCTCTCGACTCTATATATATTACACACGGCCACACTATTGTCTATATAACATGAATTTTAGGACTATCAGCTTGCGGAGACATTTATGGTATTTTTGTTTCTTACGACGCATTATATACACTCTTGGAAATTGAACCTTTGATTTTTTACTCCACGACAAAATAATAAGCATGTCTCGAGTACGAAGAACATTAAATTGGAATTTGTCCATCTGCTGTAACTTCGTCTTCTGCGTCCTTGTCTTATTGATGATTACCTTTTTGAGATGTATGCCATCCGTCCTGCACACAGTTGATTACACTTGAGATTTTCGAATGTATCATGTCTTGAGTAATATCAATATAAACTCTGTTGACTGTCGTTGCTCAAAATCTCAAAGCTGACGAGTCTTGAGTCTCCTATCAGTTAATTCGTGGAATTATTATCTACTTGTGTATTTACAAAGGATGAAATATTTTATTGCTTTTGTCATTACAGTCACAGATCTCTAGCTGCAATTTAAATATTTTCAGTGTTTCCATTTGAGGGACAGGACGGAAGATGAGAGTACAGACAGAGACATGTCGCTATTTACAGAGCGTCTTTACACTCAAGAGAAGGCAATTTACTTGTATGACATCATTTAGACATCGCCGTGTGGTTGCAATGAGAGTGACCAAAGACCAAAAATGTTTTGTACTTCTTATCATAGGTATAGGTTCGTATAAGAAAGCCTCCCAGAGAGAAGACTCGAGCAGTAAGTCTGATGAACTAAATTATCGAGAAGCTGTGATCTTTTTGTAGGAGACGTTTCTTGTTATGATGGTTCTTTATCGGCATAGGACATACCAGAATTATTTTTAGGTTAGAACGAAGAAGAAGGTCATTTTTAGAAGCATACTGGACCAGCTCCTGTGATTTCAAACGATCCAACAGAACTTCTTCACCATCAAAAATCATATTGGAAAGCGGAACTTCTTTAGTCTTCTTTTTGAAAATCATTATCCCTTCTGCCCCATGCAGGGCTGTTGGAGGGGTTACTATAATTTTGATGAGGTGACTACCCCTGAACTTCAAAAAAAGTAACTCACACAGAGGAAACGCTGCATTCATATTTTATGTTTTCATTTTTTGCTTAAATCAAAATAGTTTCTTAAAGTTTATTAAACAAAGATAATTAACATTGAAAAAAATTTTACACAAATGAAAAATTAAATAGAAGTACAAGATTAAAAATAGTACAAGTCCCAAGATAACGAAAAGGAATCTTGTGTGCTACAAGCAAATGTAAAGTCACACATATTGGACTCGTAAGCCTGTGTGGGTCTTCTTGTTCCTATACGTTGTCCATGATGTCGATAATAGTTCGAGATGGACTGATAGGTAATTACTTGTCGCTTACCCAAACCTAAACTAACCGACAGAAGAAAAAAATGGTTTAAAAAATGACAAGTACCAAGGGAGAGGAGATGATTACTTGTGTAGAAAGAGAGAGATACCTTCAAAGATTAGAGAAACAGAAAGAGAGAGAGAGGACACAAGGAGAGAGGTTGATGATGTTAGTCGTGGTGTGGTGAAGATGATGAGATGTTGTAACTTGATGATGATGATGATGATGATAATGGGTTTGGTTGATGGATAGTTACCTGGTTGGAGACAAAGGACACATCATGAAGAAGATTACACACGAGGAGGGTGATGGAAGACATGTAGGCACTACACATACAATCTTTAATGTATCTTTTCGTTGTGTGGACAATAATTATCAAATTCCCAAGAATGAATAAGCTTGAGATGAGAAACAAACTTCTCTACGTGATAAATTGTTTACAAGGATATAATATAGTTTGCTTTAGTCGTCTTCTTGTTTACTAAATTATACTCTCCGCAAAGTCATTTTGTGTAATTATCAGTTGTAAAAGACAATTTAGTCAAACAAAATGTGTAAGTAACTTCTTGACTTTTTCTTGTAATTTTTAGAAGGGCTGATGACATTAAAAAGTTACTTTATGTTTCCTCTCTTGACAGACGACTATTAAAAGTTCTAATTGGGAATATTTTTCTTGTAACATATTTAATAGCATGGTACAATCTTATTAATTACGTAACTTACATTTTTGGACAAATGAGCACTAATAATTTGTAGAGTTAATTGATTAATCCATGTGACAATTATTTTCACAATTTTCCCAATTCACATGACATGGAGTGTATTCTTCGGCGTCCGATGGGATTCTCATCGCAACTAGAATATTCATACAAACTTCAGGTTCTCCCCCTGTCTGGTATGCAATTAATACTAATTTACCTTCGTTTACACAGCTTTCGTATTCAGTATCACACCATTTGACACAATCCTTCGCATTCGCACTTACAGAATCAAATATGATAAAGAGTAAGCCCAGGCTAATTAAGATAACTGTAATGAGATTGAACGTGATACGAATTGCCATTGTGATTTGTTACGTGAAATGCTTGCTTGCTAAAATACTCTCGTGGGTTGTCAAAAAGAAACGGAAGAACGGAGTGGTTGCTGCTTGCAGAATTTATTCTGGAAAGTACTGGATAGAAATATTTAACTGTTTATTCAGAACATACATACAGATCACAAGCAGTGTGTGCAGTGCAATACGTGATGTCAAATGACAAATGAGTGGATAGAAATAGGAAGTCTTTGAGAAACACATTCAGCATCATTTTATATATACTTGCTTCAGACCAGACGATAATTCCGATGATGGGGTCAAGGCCTGATTTGATCTTCCATCTCTCTCTCGTACTCTCGTATAATTCATCTTTATAACCCCATTTAAATTAAACGAATCATTAAATTATGACAAAAAGAAGAGCTGTATAATGGTGTGTTTGCATTAATAGGTTCGTTGCAGCGTGACCCAATATAAAAATCACTTCATAAATAGCCATATACAACATCTCTTCGCAAGCTCCATTAATGTTTTTACATTCTGTCTTCCATAACTTCCTATATACCATTCCGACTCAAGGTTCATTCTCGAGATATTATTGATCTGTCCTACAGCATTTTTAGCTACATGATGCTATTTATGAATAGACACTGTAGTTCGCTTATTAAACGCAGTGTTTTGCTTCAAGTAATTCTTGCAAAACACATTTCGTCGGCGACTATATAGTACCATGTCAGATTTGAAGACAACTGGCCCAAATTAAAAAGAAAAGAAGTAATTGACGGTTCTCCATTCTTTTAATTTATTAAAATACTTGTGTATAGTCCAATTAAATCCAATAATACTTCTCACACGCGATACATATACAATATACATGTTGCGAGGATGTAATTTTTCCGAGTAGTTGTTTCAAGCTGTAGGTGTGGGACCTTTTGAATCAAATAAGGATAACATACATAGTTCAGGATTCCAATCAAGAGAAGAAAGGTACATGGGAGGAGATAATGTCATGTCCCCTTCTACTCTCACAGCAATCCTTTGACAGATGACCCAGGCTGCAGCTCACATTCTTTGAAAACAAAAACTCATTAAGCTGACCAACCTACTGGGCACGATGTTTATCCGATGTTTGTGCATCTCTGAGAACACTCACAGCCGAGTTAATTTACCCTTTCTTTTTCTTCCAAATGAATCTTTCTCCCCTTTAACTCATCATCACAAGGGTGAAGTCGTCCTCATCAGCCTTTTTCCTGGAACCGCATTCCTCTATACGCGTATGTACACGAGATATACACACACATACATGTCCACCAATCTCACAGACACTTCAAATCCTACACCTCAGAATAAATTAACCAGTTATGAATCATCACCATTGATTCACATATTCGGATATGATACAACAAGCATATACTTTCTTTCAGACATATACATAAATCGTCCTTCCCGGAACCAACAACCAACTAATTGAATCAATTTATTTGCTAAATCAAATTAACCGATTTTGTATGAACTGAGCAATGCATATAATTATAAAACTATCATTCATCTACACAATCTTTTAGCTATCTGTAGGATTTATACTCTACATTTCCTGGTTATTCTGAAAGTTTTGTCGCATCAAAAAAAAGGTCATTAATATAAATTCAATAGAAACAAGTAGGACTCCACTAAAGAGCAATTAAAGTGAAGCACAAACCTACATGTGTACTCACACAGTTGTTGGAACATCCTTTCTATCTCTTCCCTGCCGAAACAAAGGCTCGTATAACAAATGTGCCTCTGTCAAACTTGAAATGATCTCGCGCACATCCGACATAACCTGACCCACTATGAAAGACCTAAAAGCTACATTCTCGATAAATTACTCTTTGTCGCTCGTAAATTATCGCAAACACTAATTTACTTTTGAAAAATCTTGAAGAAAAGAATTGGGTGAGTAAAAGTATTAAAAGAAGTCTCACAAGCTTCGACCAATTTGTTCAATTTGTTCATTCTTTTACGAAAGGACGAAAGTCACCACCAGTGCTCCAAGTTCAATCAACGAGGTGTTTTTTAAAAGAAAAAAATATTGCTTTGTTTCCTCATCGCCAACTGTCTCACAACCGTATTAAACCAGAACACTAGATAATCCATAATAAAGGCTCTTGTTTTCAAGGGACTCCAGACTGGAACGAATTTCATGTAGAGATGAACTTTTACTTCATTAGTAGGTCTGCGGATTTCATTTTTGGGATGTAAAATGTAGTTTTGTTAGCTGCTTGTTTTGTACACCAAATATCCGCGATTGCTGTTCTGCATATTCCATTTATACTCAGATCATTTCTCGCAACACAGAAAATATTTGTCATCAACGTGGTCATCAACAGTAAAAATATTACATAATTCTGCCTCCACTACTTGAAACTTCAAGTAGAAGTGATTTTTGTAATATAAAGGAAAACTAATTTGCAGTCCTGAAGAGTATAACTAAACGAAGATCATTTTCCTTTTGTTGTTGACATTAAAATAAATGAGCGTGGCTTTAATAAATGAGCCATTAGGAAATGTCGACTCATCAAGTCAATCAGCAGGTGGGACGAGACATAGTCAACCGCAACCGCAATAATGTTTGCTGGGATTTGCTAGCCATTTTAAAAAAAGCTACTGGATACAACTGAAATCTTATTAAGTGCTTCCTTACTTAATATACAGTAAGTAAGCTTCCATTTGTTATGTCAGACTGTATATTTAAATTAAAACCACACAAAGTTTTCATGAGAAATACAGAAATTGATTAATATAAATGTATATTCGTGATTGCAAAGGACCATTCAATGATTCAACGAGACAAACAATTGCGTGCGTCTCACTTCCCACTTTATAAAAACTTCTAGTTTGACTCGTAAAACGCATCGTAGACATATGTTCCCCTGTCCACAAGGACGACGGGAGGTCTTGAAAATGACAAAATAGGATCAGATAAGCTGTCCATATTAGCTTTAATAAAAAAAGAAGCAGGAGCAGGCAGACGAGCAATACAAGGGAGATGAGATGAAAAGTGAGTAGATTAAAGTAACGATAAAAGGGGATAAAAGATGAGAGTAAAAAACATGCCACACAATACAAACTACAAATAGGACAGGGGACACACATACAGGAACATTTTGTATATCTAACCTATCTAAACAGAAGCTAAAAAATGCCTCTGAAACACTTCATTTCGCTCATATATCTTCTACAAAATGTTTTTGAAGTTGAACATTTGTATTCTCCAGAACAAACTTTGAGTTTGTTAACTTTTAAATAAAATACACGCGTATAATAACGTGATTTAAAATATTTTAAAATTATCCTCCAATGATCGTTCTCATCTAAACTGAAAAGTCAGATTCCGTTTATGAGGAAAAGTTGTATTGGACAGATTAATATTCTGATCAATCTTCGTGTAGGTCCAATTTTCTTGTTATTAAATATGATGGATCAAGTTGTTGATGAATGATTCGTGAAGAAAGTGGGAATTTGTCTCTATTAGGAGTGGTGGTAGAGTGGTCGAGGACAGTGAATTGTAGAGATTGGTGTGAGATGAACCTTAGACATGTAAGTGAGGGTGTCAACCGGAGCGTGTCAACAACAAATAATATATTGGTGGAGAAAGTAAAGGAAAGTTTTGATGATTGAGATATCATTTTAGTAAATGCTGAGAGAGAGAGAGAGTTAAGTAGTGGAAAGAGGATGAAGAAAAGTGTGGAGATTTGCCAGTTGATTTGACATCATAAATCAAAGTGTCATTTTAGATGACATGACAAGAGAGAGAGAGAAGGAAGGAAGTCGGGATGGAGACTTTTGTGGATCGGAATGAGATCACGAAAGTAGTCTTTTCACAATGTGTATAACAACAACATGCTGGCGCCTTCCATTCATCCTTCGATCTCTCTCCCTGCCTCCCTGTGCTTCGTCCTAATGACTTTGCAAATCATTCAGTGGAAAATTCGGAACAGCACTCACTTTGACTTCTTTTCTACGAAGTACACAGAGAAAAAGAGAGAGACCGAAGATGAACACTTACACAGCAGGAATGGAAAAAGTTACAACATGTATGTGTGTAAGTTTAAAAGCTTAACTTTTGAATCTCCTCTACCGTAAAGAATTCGATACCGGAGTATTTTTAATTGTGTAATTGATCATGTAGTCACTTGCTCGCGATACATGGAACTTTAAAAATTGATGTTGAATGAATCGTCAATTTATCGAAGTCACTGGTGTTTGTGAAAGTGACAGGTTTCTTTTAAGCTTACAACGCTTCAAATAGATCCGAAATTCATTTGTCTCACTCATGTAATACATGTTTGAACTGAGGCTTGCTTATAAACCCTAAAAGGTTTTGGAAAGCTTGTTGTCATAAAACCATATTTCCTTAATTATTTCCCCAGTTGCCTCTTGATCTGTAGAACTTGGATTTTTATGTATCCTATAATCTAATCTGTACAAAAGCTCCCAGGCAAAATTATGATGACAATCAAAAATGACTCTGCGGTGAAACGAATGCAGTATCGTGCATAATACATGTGTAGAGTGATGTGTAAGTATTTTCCACAAAATTAGATTTGGTATTACTGAAGCGAAACAGACTCGCATATCACGAAGTGAGCGGCCTGGTGTGGTAGAGAAAGATTAGAACTTAACATTATTGGTATTCTCGTGTTGTAAGGGAGACCAAAGTTACATAATGTTATGACACAAGGAATAGAAAGAGAAAGCCGGAAAAAATTCCAATGCGGAGAAAGAAAATCAAAGACTTTTGGCATGAGGTTTGTATTTGTGTGCGGTTGTGGTTGTATAAAAACAGAGAAAGATCGTTTGAGGTGACGGTTCAGGATAAATCTGGGAAAAGAATTTGATCTATATTGTATGGCAATTAGCGAAAAGAAAAGAGGGTAAACTAGATTTCGATTCTGAACACGTTCACTCCTAGAACAGGAAGCTCTCAAAATGGCACTAATTGCAAAGTGATAGATTTCTCTTTCACAGACTCATTCTTGAGAGAAAAGAGACTTATGTGTAGTACTGTGTAGTATAGTCAAAGTCAAATGGATCTTGCTCACCGATTTCTACTCTACTACTATTTGAGATTATTAACAAAATCTTTCACAAAGCACGCTGCTACATATTATACCAAAGTATTCGAACAATTTGTAGAATTTACAGAATTCTCTTGTCTTCACAGAACTTTGATTGGGGTTATTATCAAATGAACAAATTCTTAGTGACATTCATTCCTTCAAACTGCGTCCGCAAGTTATATACTATTATTCTGCCATCATCCCCTCGATCACTTCAAGTTTTAGACAAAGCAATGACAAGTGGAGAAACCAACACGCGGACACTCACATTCATTTACCCAGAAGGCACAACTCAACAGACTTATAACACACACACACGAACAGCCAACTCTACAAGGGAAACTGTCAGTTGACGACAGGAAATTGCCTGTCTCTTTTCTCTTGATGAGAGAGAAAACTACTCGAACGAAGAAGCTAGTTCAGAGGGTATAAAGCAGATGAGATATATAGGATGGAGTACAAAGTACAAACCGTGAGTATACCAATGTGTTCTAACTTAGCCCCAAATGTATTGACAATCTTTCTCTCACTCGTTAGACTTTATAGGAGAACATTTCTGGATATTTGGACATTCTTCTTGATACTTCCATGTCTTTCACAAACTCAGGAGCAAAAACAACTGACAAAAGTGGCAAATACTTGAGCCAGACAATGCCCGAGAAATTAGTGGAAGGGTCCCGAGAGATCACCTAACTCTCTTTCAGAACTTCCATCATCACCACAGGACTTTCCTTCCTTCCTCTTATCGTTCATTTTCATTACTTATACCCATGACACAAAGTGTGTGTGTGTGTGCGTACCTTTTATTCTTATTGTCCAGTCCAAATGAACCCAAAAGACTGGACACAGACTAACAACATTTATACACTCTGCTATCTCCTCCGAACTTACTAAACCCTCAAAGAAATTGAAGCTTAACCAAGTGACATTGTCATTATTCCCTGATGACCCGTTACTTACGAGCAAGCAGATTTATTGTTCCAGAAGGTAGACACGTATGTACTAATAAGTCTTTCTCTTAAAATGCTTTGGGGGAGGAGGTGAAGAAATAATATATAAAAAGCTGCACATCGAGGAAGCTGGAAGAGAACCCAAGTTTGTATGACCTTTGTTCTGGAGTGTGGTAGCAAAAGCACCTCTTGCAAAGTTAAATTAGTTCCTAATTATTTTAATAACGATAATAGACCTGGAGAAATATGTGCTCACATGAATTATTGAAGTGACTGCAGAGTGGTCATAATAAAGCAGCGTAGGACTGTATAATGTAACAAAGGACCTTTTAATAGGTATACGCACAACGCACACACTATATCTATGCTGTGCTTTACAACCATTACTTACATGCTTCGACATTCCAGGCATGATAAAAAGAGACTCTCGTATACTGTTGTTATTAACTGTGGGTGAAATTAACTGTTTAGGGACCATAATAATATCAACCCTTGCATTATATATTACTTCACAATTACGTTCGGGAGTAGATGACCATTAATAACAATAATGAAATGAAAGAAGGGATCAGTGAAGGGTTCATGTTCATACCGTGATGTCCTTATGCCGTGATGGTCTTCACACACAAGACATTCAACATTACATATAGAGAGACTATATATATATACACAGTATGTGAAATCTCGAAAACTTTTGGAGAGATTGCCTTCTCTGTACTCTCTCCAGGTCTTGTGTTCTCGCCCCATTGTCAATATCCTTTTCCAAGAGATTGGCATTTAATTTTCTCGTCGTCTCCCAAACCCTCTTACAACTAAAGTAATAGCGGCGTGCTTATGATTACAATTACTATCTATACAGGCTGTATAACTACTACTACTGGTTTAGTACACGAAGAAGCACATATATACAGATAGGAGGACAACCTGGAATCATTTCCATTATTTTAACCATTTACCTTTTGGGTCTTAAAAAATCCATTTTTTATCTAAGCACCCTTATGATGAAACTATACCGGACAAAACATACCGCACCTATCTACTTCTTTCTAGACAAGGCAGTATTAACTCTAATCCGAGAGTTTGTGTGTGTTACTTATGTGTGTGTGCGTTTTGTGTCGGAAGATTTAGAGAGAAGGATATATTCTCTTACGGTACAATAATGTTAATATTATTATTAATAATGTGCCACGATGAGACTTACAAACTTACTTGTATCATCTGTATATATATAACACAAAACACATGCAACGCAAAGATTCCCAAATGTTATTATGATAATGGTCATAGTCTTCACGACATGCCATGCCATCATCATCGTATCGGAAGGACGAGAGAAAGGCGTAACCTTATTTTTTCAAAAAGGAAACTAGAAAAAGTTTCTCATATGGAAGAACCTGCGGTTGTAATAGTAGGCAAAGGTCAGGTCATCCAAATGGTCGCGTGAAAAGATTTCAAGTTCCAGAACTCTAAGAAAATAATTATGGGTTTTGTAGATGAGACTCAATTTTCTAAAGTAAGAGACAATTTATTTTAAAGGCCTTAAAAAAGAGGTGATATGCATGTAGAATGAGGTATTTTTCGAAAGAGGTTTCAAAGACTAACGTGTCTTTTATAAATGTACTCTTGCATGGGCTCATTGCTCATGCAGACATTGCATTGCATGCATATTGAATTCAGTTCTTTATCCTTAGGTCAAAGTTCCAGAGTGGAAATCTCTAAAGATACAATGTGACTTTGGGCGTGTGATAAAATGACACTGGTCACGGTGAGCTGTCATCAGGTCACTTTGTACCTTTTGTCCAAGCTCACCGTACACTTTATCAACTTCTGTGAAAACTAAACCTACTTTGTACAAGTTCTATTGTCCACCCATTGCTAGAGGAGAAAAGAACGATTTAAAATATGAACTCTTGTGGACTCCAACCTGCGTCACACACAAAAGCTTGTCCAACTCAACCGTGTAAACTGACATTTAAATTTTTCCTAAAAATAGGGACAGGTTGAGGAAAGATGAAAAACTTTTTGTATTTTTACTAGAAATTCGTAGTAAATTTTTTGTTGTGTTTTTTTCGATTTCTCCGTAACATCGTCCCATGCAGAGATGGTGGACCTTATTTCTTATTTCTATAATGCGGAGCCCTTGAAGTAAAAATCTTAGGAGTCTTCATCCGACACACGTACACCGGAATGAATAATGTTTAGGCAAAAAAGTTTCCAGAGAGAGATGAAGTTCCTTTTACCTAAAAATGCCGAAATGAGATGGGTGACAGGTTGGAGCTCAGGTGTCATTTGTAGTTTTGTGTTTGGGACAATGTTTCTAGTTTGTGATGTGAATAAGGTCTATTGTAAAGGTCGACACAGAAAGGGGTAGAGTTCACATGCTCAAGGAATACATTGTGTTACCTTCGCCGAGAAGATTTTGTCCAGAATCTCAAGCTTTGCATCTTATATACATATAATGTTCCTTTACCTGAATTCTTATGGTTTAC
>Ga0194135_10000661_pt1 | contig 20216 bp, 21 predicted proteins | sample LitLau_LLRF_2013_FD_134024 | JGI IMG/M metagenome (GOLD analysis project Ga0194135, IMG submission 134024) | Freshwater sediment microbial communities in response to fracking from North America - Little Laurel Run_MetaG_LLRF_2013 (version 2) | ecosystem: Environmental > Aquatic > Freshwater >...
ACACCTACACCACGTACATGCAGAAGTACCTGGTGAACACCGTGGGCATGAGCAAGACCGACTCGACGATGATCTCGGCCGCCACGCTGTTCCTGTTCATGTGCCTGCAACCGGTGATCGGCGCGCTGTCGGACAAGATCGGCCGCCGGCCCATCCTGATCGCCTTCGGCGTGCTGGGGACGATCTTCACCGTGCCGATCCTGATGACCCTGCACACCATCCAGACCTGGTGGGGCGCGTTCTTCCTGATCATGGCCGCGCTGATCATCGTCAGCGGCTATACCTCGATCAACGCAGTGGTCAAGGCCGAGCTGTTCCCCACGGAAATCCGCGCCCTGGGCGTGGGCCTGCCCTACGCACTGACCGTGTCGATCTTCGGCGGCACCGCGGAATACATCGCCCTGTGGTTCAAGAGCATCGGCATGGAAACCGGCTACTACTGGTACGTCACCGCCTGTATCGCCTGTTCGCTGCTGGTCTACGCGACCATGAAGGACACCCGCAAGCATTCGCGGATCGAAACCGACTGAAAACGACAGCGCCCGGGTGCAAGGCCCGGGCGCTTTTTCGCGTTTTGTGGGGAAGCTTTCGCCGGCAAGCCGGCTCCTACAAAGGCTGGACAGATCAGGACAGCTCGGCAGCGCCTTGGCGCGCGTAGCGATTCTGCGCCCAGGACGCACCGACGATCATCACCAGCAGGATCCCCGCCAGTACCGCCGACGAGCCGATGGTGCCGAAGTCCAGGCCACCCTTTTCATGGGGCTTGGTGAGGAAGTCGCCCAGGGTCGCGCCGAACGGCCGGGTCAGCACGAAGGCCACCCAGAACAGCAGCACCGACGAGAGCCTGGTGCAGTACTTGAGCAGGACCACCAGGGCAATGGTCGAGCCGATCAGCAACGCCCCGCCGGCAAAGCCCAACCCCGAATCGTCTGCCAGGTAATCGCCCAGAGCGGTGCCCAGGGTGTTGGAAAACAGGATTGCCATCCAGTAGAACAGCTCGCCGCGAAAGGTCTGGATCTTGTCGACGTTCAGCGAGTCGCCACTCAGGCGCCAGGCGGCGAAGATCGCCAGCAGCATCCCGATCAGGATCAACGAGCCACTGGCATAGCCCAGGCCCAGGGTGCGGTCCATGAAGTCCGACAGGGTGGTGCCGGCGGTACTGGTGGAGAGAATCACGATCCAGTACAGCACCGGGTTGTAGGTCTTGGACCGCAGCTGGGTGATCAGCGTCAGCAGGAACACGCTGATCAGGATCATCGAGCTGATGGCGTAACCGACATTCAGGGTCATCGACAGCAGGTCACCGGCGGTTTCCCCCAAGGTTGTCGCGCAGATTTTCATGACCCAGAAGGCCAGGGTGATCTGGGGAAGTTTGTTCATTGATCAAGGAGCTCCAAGGGTCGCATTCGAAATGGCCTGTCGTGGGTTGCAGGCCTGCGCGAAGGCTGAACGCTCGGGAGTGAAAAATAGGTCGGGGCCGAATGAAAAAACCGTTGATGGCTTTTTTGATCCTTTGCTGCCCGTGGACTGGGCCATTAACGGTCAGTTAATGCCGGCTCCTTAGGCTGCTACTGAATCCAAGTTGCGACTTGGTGCGTATCTGTAGTGAGGCCTGAATGCGCTGATCGGCGGTGAGTGACGCCCTTATACACATCGATAAATTCGATTTTAATAAGCATTTATTTGCGCTTTTTAATCAACTTTATCGGAGTAGGATTCACATCAAGCCCAACGCAAACACCTCAACGAACCCGGAGACACCGCCATGAAAACCAAACTGATCCTCGCCCTGACCCTGTCGGTACTGGCTGCCAACACCTTCGCTGCCGACGGTTACGACCGCACCGGTTCCGCCACCCTCGCTGAAGATGGCTACAACCGCACCGGTTCCGCTACCTTCGCCGCCGATGGCTACGACCGCACTGGTTCCGCCACCCTCGCTGAAGACGGCTACAACCGCACCGGTTCCGCTACCTTCGCCGCCGATGGCTATGACCGCACTGGTTCCGCCACCCTCGCTGAAGATGGCTACGACCGCACCGGTTCGGCTACCTTCGCCGCCGATGGCTACGACCGCACCGGTTCCGCCACCCTCGCTGAAGATGGCTACGACCGCACCGGCTCCGCCACCTTCGCCGCCGATGGCTATGACCGCACCGGTTCCGCCACCATCAGCTGATCGATTCACCTGACATCACAGCCCGGCTTCGGCCGGGCTTAGTCTTTTGTGCTCCGCCAACCGGCTCCACCAGCGGCCTCAACCAGGGGCGCAACGCTGGAATTCGCGCATGACGCACTGCACTATGGCGCCCCTCACTCGCCCCACAGCAGGAACCTTGAGCCATGTCCGACGATATCCACTTCTACCAACCCGCCCTGGGCCACGGTCTGCCCCATGACCCGTTCAATGCCATCGTCGGCCCGCGTCCCATCGGCTGGATCTCCTCCCAGGATGCACAAGGCCGCCTGAACCTGGCGCCTTACAGCTTCTTCAATGCCTTCAACTACATTCCGCCGATCATCGGGTTCTCCAGCGTCGGGCGCAAAGACAGCCTGAACAACATCGAAGCCACCGGTGAATTCGCCTGGAACCTGGCCACCCGTCCCCTGGCCGAACAGATGAACCAGAGCTGCGCCGCGGTTGCGCCCGAGGTCGACGAGTTCGCCCTGGCCGGCCTGACGCCGGTGGCCTCGAAGATCATCAGTGTGCCGCGGGTAGCCGAGAGCCCGGTGTCCTTCGAGTGCAAGGTCACCCAGATCATTCAATTGCAGCGGGCGGACAAGGAGCTGGTGCCGAGCTGGCTGATCCTCGGCGAAGTGGTCGCCGTGCATATCGCCCAGTGGCTGCTCAAGGACGGGATCTACGACACCGCCGCCGCAGAGCCGATTCTGCGCGGCGGCGGGCCGGCGGATTACTTCCAGCTGGGGCCGGAAGCATTGTTCAAGATGCACCGCCCGGGGGCGGTCAAGTAGCGCGGCGAATCAGTCGGCTTTCCAGCTCAATTCGCCGTCCTGATCGACGTCGGCCAACTGTTCGAGTTGTTGTGCGGCAGCCTGGTCGGCGTCATGGGCGGTCTTGAACTTCTGCTCGTTCAGGACTGTATGAAAACGCGGGGCGCCCGATGCTCCGAGGGCTTTGACGGCGATGGCGGCGCTGTAGCCGCCCTCCCCGGGAACCACAGCGGAAACGGCTTCGTAATGTGCAAACTCTTTGCGTGCCATGTTGCAAGTCCTGGCCAATGAAAAGTCGGCCATTCTAAACCTTCAACTGGCCAGCTTGTGCAGCGGTGCGCGCTGCAGTTGCGCGTATTCGCCATGGGCTTGCAGCGCCGATACCGTGCTGAAGGTATGAAAATCCAAGCTGTTGACCACCAGGTCCTGCACCAGCTCGGCAAAGATCGCCATGGCCGGCGAGCTGAAATAGGCGGTCATCGCCTGCTGGCTGCTCCAGAAGCCGGACACCAGCCACAGCTCGGCATCGCACTGCGAATGCTGCAGGGCGAAGTGCAGGCAACCGCTGGCCTGGCGCGACGGTTCGATCAGGCTGCTCAAGCGCGCACCCAACTCCTTGGAACGCCCGGCCCGGGCTCGGACAAAGGCCATGTGACTGACCGGAATATGCGTGGACATGTGCGACCCTCCCAGGGTGTTGTCGAGGCAGCCAGGGACGGGCTGCGACAGGATCAACGATACGGGGCGGGCCCTTTCGCGCGTTAGTCGATTTCTGCCGTTGATTTGCCCAATCCTGCGACAAGCAGGTTTCCCCATGGTTTGGGCAGCGGCATGGGACAAAAGCGTTACAACGGTGTTTCAAGCAAGTGAAGCCCCCGAGCGTCGGCTCATCTTGTCTATCGCGCGCGCAAGCAGCAGGATCAGGCAAGTTTTACGCAGGATTCGCCTACCCGCGACTCTTGCACAAACTTAAGCTGTGCCGATTGCAAACACCCGAGGCGCCCCATGTCATCACTGGATACCCTGCCACCGCCCCTGGCTCCGGAGATGGAACGCCAGCGCGTGGAACTGGCTGCGATCATTGCGCGCAACACTGCCGAAGACGGCAGCTACGCCACTGCCATCGACTCACTGTTCGTCTCGCGCCACAGCAGCTCCCATCACTTCGGCTCGGTGCTGGCGCAGCCGGCGCTGTGCATCATGGCCCAGGGCCGCAAGGAAGTGCGCCTGGCCGATGAAAGCTACAACTACGACCCGCTGAATTACCTGGTGGTCTCGGTTTCCGTGCCGCTGAGCGGCAAGGTGGCGATCGTCTCGCCGCAAGAGCCGATCCTGGCCCTGCGCCTGGACATCGACCCCGGCGAGATCAATGCGCTGATCGCCGATGCCGGCCCCCTGGGCGTACCCACCCGGCCCACCGGGCGCGGCCTCTATGTGGAACGCCTGGATGCGGCCATGCTCGACGCCGTGCTGCGCCTGACCCGCCTGCTGGACACCCCGAAAGACATCGCCATGCTCGCGCCGCTGGTGCGCCGGGAAATTCTCTATCGCCTGCTGCGCAGCCCCCAGGGCCACCGCCTGTATGAGATCGCCACCGCCAACAGCCAGGGCCACCGGGTCAACCAGGCCATCAAGTGGCTCAACGGCAATTTCGTCCACCCGTTGCGCATCGATGACCTGGCCCGGGAAGTCAACCTGAGCGTGTCGACCCTGCACCACCGCTTCAAGGCCATGACCGCCATGAGCCCGTTGCAGTACCAGAAACAGCTGCGCCTGCAGGAAGCCCGACGCCTGATGCTGGCCGAGGGACTGGAGGCTTCGGCGGCGGGTTACCGGGTCGGCTATGAAAGCCCGTCGCAGTTCAGCCGCGAATACAGCCGACTGTTTGGCGCGCCGCCGTTGCGGGACATGGCGCGCCTGCGGGTTGGCGGGTAACCCGGGGTCGCCGGCAAGCCGGCTCCTACAGGGCGCGGATTACGTGTTTGAGCTCCTGGAAGGCTTGCAGGCCCCAGGGGCCCAGTTCGCGGCCGATGCTGCTCTGCTTATAGCCGCCCCAGGCGGTCTGGGGAAAGATCACCTGGGGCGCGTTGATCCACACCAGGCCGGCCTGTAGGGCATTGGCGACCCGTTCGGCATGGTCCACGTCCGCCCCCACCACACTGGCCACCAAACCAAACTCACTGTCATTGGCCAGCGCGATCGCCTCCTGTTCGCTGCTCACGCTGCGCACGCAAAGCACCGGGCCAAAGATCTCTTCGCGCCACAGGGCACTGTCCAGCGGCACTTCGGTGAACACCGTGGGCCGGATGAAAAAGCCCTGGGCCAACCCCGCCGGACGACCGCCGCCACACACCAGCTTGGCGCCGACATTCAAGCCGCGCTCGATGTGCGCCAGCACGCGCCGGTATTGCGCCTGATTGACCAGGGGGCCCATGGTCACCTGCGGGTCGCACGGGTCGCCCACCCGAACAGCCTCGGTCCGGGCCTTGAGCCGCAAGAGGAATTCATCGGCCAATTCGTCGGCGACCAGCACCCGGCTGGTGGCCGAGCACATCTGCCCGGCATTGAAGAAACCGCCGCCACAGGCCAGCTCCACCGCCAGCTCCAGATCGGCATCGGCCAGCACCAGCAAGGATGACTTGCCGCCCAGTTCCAGGCTCACGCCCTTGACGGTTTCCGCCGCCCGCTGCATGACCTGGATCCCCACCGCATTGCTGCCGGTGAACGAGATCTTCGCCACTCGCGGGTCCGCCGCCAACGGCGCGCCCACTGCCAGGCCGGTGCCGCACACCAGGTTGAACACGCCATCGGGCAAGCCGCTGTCGGCAATGATCGCCGCCAGTTCCAGCTCCGCCAGCGGAGTCACTTCCGACGGCTTGTGCACCACGCAGCAGCCCGCCGCCAGCGCGGGCGCGAGCTTCCAGGCGGTGGTAACCATGGGGAAGTTCCACGGCACGATCAGCCCGACCACGCCACAGGGCTCGCGCCGCAAGCGGGCGCTGAAGTCGGCGCTGGGCAGCGCCACCGCGGCGTCCTGGGCCTGGTCCAGGCCCTCGGCCAGCCCGGCGTAGTAATCGAAGGTGGCGATCACATCGTCCACGTCCATCGCCGCTTCGAACTGCGGCTTGCCGTTGTTGCTCGACTGCAAGTGCATCAGGCGCTCACGGCGCTCGGCCACGCCGCGGGCAATCGTGCGCAGTACCCTGGCACGCTCGGCGCCGCTGCTCTGCGACCAGCGCGCAAAACTCCGGGTGGCGACCCCCAGGGCCTGATCCACCGCCTCGGCACCGGCCCCCGCCACCTGCGCCAGCGGGGCCTCGGTGACGGGGTTGATGACCTGCAACAGTGCGTCGCCCGCCGACCATTGGCCGTCGATGTACACCCCGTTCAACACCGCTTGCGCGCTCATGCCGTGACTCCCTGGGTCCAGCGGTTCTGGTCGATCTCGATCAGGGTCGGGCCCTGGCGATCCACCGCCGTGCGCAACGCCGCACGCAGTTGCTCGGCCGTGTCGATGCGCTCGGCGGCGCACCCCAGGCCCTTGGCCACGGCGATGAAATCCGGGGTGTAGATATCGACACCCACCGGCTCGATGGCGCGGTTGACCATGTATTTCTTGATCTCTTCGTAGCCCTGGTTATTCCACAGCAGGACGATGACCGGGGTCCGCGCCTCCACTGCACAGGCCAGCTCCGCGAGGGTGAACTGCAAGCCGCCGTCGCCGATCAGGCAGGCCACCGGTCGGCGCTGGCTGGGCTGCGCGCCGCCGCCGAGCCAGGCGCCAATTGCCGCCGGCAAGGCATAACCCAGGGTGCCGTAGCCGGTGGAGGCGTTGAACCAGCGTCGTGGCCGCTCGGGATTGAAGGTCAGGTTGCCGCTGTACACCGGCTGGGTGGAATCGCCCACCACCACGATTTCCGGCAACTCTTCGAGTACGGTTTCCAGCAAGCGGGTCTGGGCCCGGGTCGGGGCGTCCCAGAGGCGCTCAAGTTCGCTGCGCAGGGCCGCGGCCCGCGCCGGGCCCCAATCGCTGCCCCGGGCACTCAAGGGCTGCCGGGACAGTTCTACCAACAGCGCTTGGGCTGCAATCTGGGCGTCGGCCACCAGTGCCACTTTCGGCGGGTAGTTACGCACGGTCTGGTCGGGATCGATATCGATGCGCAGCAAGGTGCCGGGAATTTCAAAGCCACCGGCGAAGGTCACGTCGTAATCGGTTTCCGCCAGTTCGGTGCCGATGGCCAGCACCACGTCGGCCTCCGCCACCAGGGCCCGGGTCGCCACCAGTGACTGGGTGGAACCGATCAGCAGCGGGTGCGCCGACGGCAACAGGCCCTTGGCATTGATGGTCAGGGCCACCGGCGCTTGCAGCAGCTCGGCCAGCAGCGTCAGGGATTGCGCCGCCTCGATGGCACCACCGCCAGCGAGGATCAGCGGACGCTTGGCGTTGGCCAGCAACTGGCTCATCTGCGCGACAGCCGCCGGGGCGGCCCCGGCACGGGCGATCTGCACCGGCTCGCTGGCCAGCAGGTGATCGGCGGGTTGGACCAGTACATCGAGGGGAATCTCGATGTGCACCGGCCGCGGACGCCCAGCCTGGAACAGGGCAAAGGCCCGGGCCAGCAGCGCCGGCAGCTCGTCGGCGCTCATCAGGGTGTGGGAAAACGCCGCCACGCCACTGACCAGCGCGCTCTGGTTGGGCAACTCGTGCAGCTTGCCACGCCCGCCGCCCAGCTGGCTGCGAGTCTGCACACTGGAGATCACCAGCATGGGGATCGAGTCGGCGTAGGCCTGGCCCATGGCGGTGGTGATGTTGGTCATGCCGGGGCCGGTGATGATGAAGCACACGCCGGGCTTGCCGCTGGTGCGGGCGTAGCCGTCGGCCATGAAACCGGCCCCCTGTTCATGCCGCGGGGTGACGTGATTGATCGACGAACGGGCCAGCCCACGATACAGCTCGACCGTATGCACCCCCGGAATGCCGAACACCTGTTCGACGCCATAACCTTCGAGTAACTTGACCAGTACTTCGCCGCACGTCGCCATTTCATCGCCCTTCTTGTTGATTGGATACCCGGCGAGCACGCGTGCCGGGCGCCGGGAGAGGGCTATTGGAACGGCGCGCCGGTAGCCGCAACAATGGATAAAAAGTCATACTAGCCATGTCCCCACGTCATGCCTTGGCTGCCCATGAAACGCCTGCCTCCCCTGCCCGCCCTGCATACCTTTCTGGTCACCGCCCAGTGCTGCAACTTCACTCGCGCCGCCGAGCAGTTGCACATCACCCAAGGCGCCGTGAGCCGGCAGATCGCCGGGCTGGAAAGTCACCTGGGTTATCCCTTGTTCCAGCGTCACGCCCGCGGCCTGAGCCTCACGGCCGAAGGCCAGGAATGGCTGCCGCGGGTGCAGCAGGTGTTCGAACTGATCAATGGCGCGGTGGACGAGATTGGCGGGCGCAATCGCCACCTGCGGCTCAAGGCCCCGACCTGCGTGATGCGCTGGCTGCTGCCGCGCTTGCTGCAATGGCAGAAGGAGCGCCCGGAGGTGCCGGTGCAACTGACCACGACCATTGCCCACGGGGTGGATTTCGGCCGCGAGCCGTTTGACGCGGCGGTGATGTACGGCGCGCCGCCAGCCCCGACCCTGGGTTCGCGGCACCTGTTCAATGAACAGCTGACTCCGGTCTGTTCCCGGCCGCTGCTGGAGGGCCCAGTGCCGCTCAAGAACCCCGCCGACCTGCAACAGCATTTGCTCTTGCACCCGTCCCACGATCAACGGGACTGGCAGACCTGGCTCAAGGCCGCAGGCACGCCACTGGACACCCTGGGCAAGGGCCAGCACTTCGAAACCCTGGACCTGGCGATGTCCGTGGCGTCCCAGGGCACGGGCGTGGCGATTGGCGACTGGGCGTTGATTGGCGATGACCTGAGTGCCGGGCGGCTGGTCATGCCCTTTGAATTGAAGGTGCCGACGGGGCAGGCGTATTACCTGGTGTACCCGGAGCGCCCGGGGCCTTCGGCGGCCCTGCAGGAACTGCTGGACTGGCTGGTGGAGCAGGCCCGACAGCGCTGAAAGAGCAACAACTGATACCGGTAGAACGCAAAAAGGCCCGCGAGGGGCCTTCGGCACTGAGGGCAACACCCCGGTAGCCGCCCAGAGCGGGCGGCTACCGGGGCAATCGGCCGCTAATCAGTAACCAACAGTGAAACGCTGACGGCTATGGGCCGGTTTTTCCACCTCATCAAGCATGGCGATGGCGTAGTCGGCGAAGCTGATCCAGCTGCGGCCTTCGGCGCTGACCAGCAGATCGTCCTGGCCCAAACGGAAGTGCCCGGTTCGCTCAGCCTCGACGAACTCTGCCGACGGCGAGAGGAAGGTCCAGTCCAGGTCCTGCTCCTTGCGCAAGGTGTCCAGGTACACGCCACCGGCGCTGGCCTCGGCCTTGTATTCCTCCGGGAAGCCCGGGCTGTCGATGACCTTGCCGCCGCCGGGCAGCAGCAGGGAACCGGCACCGCCCACCACCAGCAGGCGCTTGACCCCGGCCTTCTTCACCGGATCGATGATGGCTTGGGCCGGAATGGTGGAAAAATGCGCGGCACTGATCACCACGTCGTGGCCGGCCACCGCCGCTTGCAAGGCGGCGCTGTCGGCCACATCCACGGCGCGGCTGAGCACGCCGGCACGCTGGCCGATCTTCGCCGTGTTGCGAGCGATGGCGGTGACGCTATGACCGCGGCGCAGGGCTTCTTCCAGCAGTTGGCTACCGGCACGGCCGGTGGCACCAATGATTGCGATCTTGCTCATGACATGTCTCCAGTTGGCTAAGAGAGTACAGAGGCATCCGCTCCCGAAAGGGAGCGGGTCAAACCGGTTTCACCACTTCATTTCGCCCTTGGCGACCTTGGCGCTCAGCTCCAGGGAGCTGTCTTCGCCCAGGTCCGGGTAACGCTGCTTCATGGCCGCGATCAGTGCGGCGGAATCCTTGGCCTTGGCCGTCTCTTCATCGAAGGCCTTGATGTAGTCCGCGGTGAAGTGCACCGGGGCCAGGGTACGTGCGCTGTCGCCAAGGAAGTGCCCGGGGATCACGGTCTTGGGCTGCAGGCCCTCGATGGTTTTCAGGGTGCTCAGCCAGTCCGCATGGGACTGCGGCGTCTGGGTATCGGCCATCCACACATGGATGTTTTCCGCGACCACCACGCCACCGACCACCGCCTTGATCGACGGAATCCAGACAAAGCTGCGGTCCGGCTGCTTGCCGTCCAGGCCAATGACGTCGAGCTTCTGCCCTTCCAGGGTCAGGCTGTGGCCCTTGAGCACGCCCGGCACTATGGTCTTGGCCGGCACGTCAGCGCCCATTTTCGGGCCCCAGAACGCCAGCTTGCCGTCCACCGTGGCCTTGATGTGATCCACGGTCGGCTGCGAAGCCACGACCTTGGCGTCGGGGAAGGCGGCGGTCAGGGTGTCGAGGCCGAAGTAGTAGTCCGGGTCGCCGTGGCTGATGTAGATGGTGGTCAGGTGCTTGCCGCTGGCGCGAATCTTGTCCACCAGTTGCTGGGCCTGGGACTTGCCGAACTGGGCGTCCACCAGGATCGCGTCCTTCTTGCCGCTGACCAGCACCGACGTCACCGGGAAGATGGCGTTGGTGCCCGGGTTGTAGACATCCAACTGCAGGCTGGGCTCGGCAGCGGCGGCATGGGCGGCAAAACCCAGGGTGGCGGTGGCCAGCAGCAGGCGTTTGAGTGAGGTGAATCCGATCATTGGGGCAGCTCCGGAATCTGTTGACTGGGTGAGAAGTGGAGCAAGCTTAGTTGCCAGACTCGTTACAAAAAATGCGATGCTTGAACATAGTTTGTTTCTGAAAGCGGGCAAATCATGGATCGTCTCCAAGCAATGCGGGTCTTCGTTACCGTCGTCGACCTGGGCAGCCAGTCGGCCGCCGCCGACCACCTGGATCTCTCGCGACCGGTGGTTTCACGCTATCTGGCGGAACTGGAGGACTGGGTCGGCGCCCGGTTGATGCACCGCACCACGCGCAAGCTCAGCCTGACTGCCGCCGGCGGCGAGATCCTGCCCCGCTGCCGACAGATGCTGGAGCTGTCCAGCGACATGCAGGCCGCGGTCGGCGAGCCTGACGACGCGCCCCGCGGGCTGCTGCGCATCAGCGTCAGCACCTCGTTCGGCCAGTCGCAACTGGCGGACGCCATGGCCGAGTACGTCAAGCGCTATCCGGGGGTCAGCATCGACCTGCAGATGCTCGATCGCACGGTGAACCTGGTGGACGAGCGCATCGACCTGGCGATCCGCACCAGCAACGACCTGGACCCGAACCTGATCGCCCGCCGCCTGACCGTCTGCCGCTCGGTGATCTGTGCATCGCCTGCCTATCTGCGCGAACACCCGACGCCACAACGGGTGGAAGACCTGAGCCGGCACAACTGCCTGACCCACTCCTACTTCGGCAAGAGCCTGTGGCATTTCGAACAGGACGGCGAGCAGGTGTCAGTCCCGGTCCAGGGCAACATCAGTGCCAACGAAGCCAGCACCCTGTTGCGCACCACGGTGGCCGGCGCCGGTATCGCCATGCTCCCCAGCTATCAGGCCGGCGAATACATCAAGCGCGCAGAGCTGGTGCGCCTGCTGCCCCATGCCGAACCGCGCAAGATGAACATGTATGCGGTCTACGCCTCGCGCAAGCACATGCCCGCAACCCTGCGCAGCATGCTGGACTTCCTGGTCCTGAGGTTCCCCCAGGAACCGCTCTGGGACGAGGGGCTCTAGCCACCCGATCGATCCCCTGAATACCTCGCCAAACAGACCGGCCAGCGGTCTGGCAGGCCCCGGCAACTGACCTATGCTGATAACAGTACCCCCTCAAATGACGGGGGTATTGCTTCAGAGGTCTTAGCCATGAACGTCAAGACAAGAAGGTACCTGGCCATCTTCATGACCTGCACCGTGACCCTGGCGCTATACGGTACCGCGGCTTATCGCGTCGAGCAGGCCCGCATGCAGCCGCGCAACTACGCCAGTTGCAACCTGGAACGCTGCATCCCTCACAACGCCACCCTGAACGCCCTCAGGTGAGCGGCGAGGCCACGCCGTCTGCGGCCTGATCGGCCTTGAGCCGATCGCGAAACACCTTGGGCGAGATGCCTTCGCGGCGCCGGAACAGCCGGGTGAAGTTGGTGGGATCGGAAAACCCCAGCTCATCGGAAATCTCGTAGATGGTCATTCCGGTGTAGGTCAGCAGGCGCTTGGCCTCCAGCAACTGGCGCTGGTGGATGATCTGCAGCGCCGGTTGCCCAGCCAGCTCGCGACAGGTGCCATTGAGGTGCGACACCGAGATGCCGAGTTTCTGCGCCAGATCCTCGACCTTAAGATGCTCGCGGTAATGGGCTTCGACCAACTGGATGAAGCCATTGAAATATTCCCGGGCGCGCTGCGGACGCTGACTGGCGCTGCTGCACTGCAGGGCCCGGCGCCCGACCCAGACCACGATCGTGCTCACCAGCGCGTGCATGAGCATTTCCCGGGCAGGTTGCTGTCCCTGGTATTCGTTCTGCAGGGCGGCGAACTGGGCGTTCAGGTAGTGCGCATCCGCCCCGGCCGGATAGCTGCCCGACTTCGCCAGGGCGCTTGCCGAGGCCCCCAACTGAGCTTGCAAGTGGCTGACCAACGGCGCGGCCAGGGTCACGACAAAGCCTTCGATATCCTCGGAAAAACGAAAGCCATGCACCGACAGCGGTGGCAACACCTGGACCAGCGGCTCGTCCAGCAGCCGTTGCTGGCCTTCGACCTGCAACTGCGCCTGCCCGCGACTGATAAACAGCAACTGGCAGAGGTCGGCGTGTCGATGGGGCTTTATTTCCCAATGGTGCTCGCGACTGCGCTGGCTGATGGGTTCGCAATGCAGCAGGTCCGGGGTGGGCCAGCCCAGGCTTTCGCCATAGAGTTTGAACACGGGGATGGGCGCAAGGGCAGGCTTGTTCATCACTACAGTCCAGGCCTCAGAGTAACGGGGGGACATTTGCCCCAATGGGCGAAATGCTCGGGTAACCGCCAGGTTCCACCGGTCAATTGACAGGTTCACCCAGGAAAAATGCAAGCACCGCCAACACGAATCAACATTCGTACAGTCAAGGTTCAGGCTGCTGGCACAGGGCCGACACTATACAGAATGCGTCCCATTACCAGGCATCAGCAAGTGCCACAAAGCGTTTCGCAAACACGCCGGCCCAGACTGCCTGACGCGACACCCCGAGTTGAAAAAACCTGCATGAAAATCGCCTGGCGCCGGGTTTTCCGAGCTATCCGATAGCTTCCTATCGAGTACACTGGCGCCTAACCCCGCCGGCCTTGCCGCACCGGGTCAATTACCGCCCGCAGGTTCCTTCGTGACTCATTTCCAACAACCCGGCCCGACCAAGCCGGCCATCCGCAGCGTGCTGATCGCCCTGATGCTGGCGATCTTTCTCGGCGCCCTGGACCAGACCATCGTCGCTGTGTCCATGCCGGCCATTTCCGCCCAATTCAAGGATGTCAGCCTGCTGGCCTGGGTCATCTCCGGCTACATGGTGGCGATGACCGTGGCGGTGCCGATCTACGGCAAGCTCGGCGATCTGTATGGCCGGCGACGGCTGATGCTGTTCGGCATGGGCCTGTTCACCCTGGCGTCGCTGTTCTGCGGCCTGGCGCAGAACATGGAGCAACTGGTGCTGGCGCGGATCTTCCAGGGCATCGGTGCCGGCGGCATGATCTCGGTGAGCCAGGCGATCATCGGCGACATCGTCCCGCCCCGGGAACGCGGCCGCTACCAGGGCTACTTCAGCAGCATGTACGCGGTGGCCAGTGTCGCCGGCCCGGTGCTGGGCGGCTACATGACCGAATTTCTCTCATGGCGCTGGGTGTTTCTGATCAACCTGCCCCTGGGCCTGGGCGCCTGGTGGGTGGCCTATCGCACCCTGGTGGGGCTGCCGGTGCCCCAGCGCAAACCGATCATCGACTACCTCGGCACCGTGCTGCTGATCATCGGCCTGAGCGCCCTGCTGCTGGGCATCACGCAGGTGGGCCAGGGCCATTCCTGGCGCAGTGCCGAGGTGCTCGACCTGCTGGCCATCGCCGTCATCGTCCTGGCCCTGTTCGTCTGGCATGAGCGCCGGGCCCGCGAGCCCCTGCTGCCGATGCACCTGTTCGCCAACCGCAATGCGCTGCTGTGCTGGTGCACGATCTTCTTCACCAGCTTCCAGGCCATCTCGCTGATCGTGCTGATGCCGCTGCGCTTCCAGAGCATCACCGGCGCCGGGGCCGACAGCGCCGCCCTGCATCTGCTGCCCCTGGCCATGGGCTTGCCCATGGGCGCCTACTGCGCCGGCCGCCTGACGTCGGTGACCGGGCGCTATAAACCCATGATCCTGGGCGGCGCGCTGCTGATGCCGGTGGCGATTCTCGGCATGGCCCTGGTGCCGCCCCAGGCGCTGCTGGCCAGCGGCCTGTGCATGTTGCTCTGCGGAATCGCCAGCGGCATGCAGTTCCCCACCTCCCTGGTGGGCAGCCAGAACTCGGTGGAGCAGCGGGACATCGGCGTCGCCACCAGCACCACCAACCTGTTCCGCGCCCTGGGCGGTGCGGTGGGCGTGGCGCTGATGTCGGCGCTGCTGCTGGCCTTGCTGCAGGACTCCAGCCTGGCCCACCTCAGTGGCGCCGGGCTGGTGGCCGAAGGTCAGTCCGGCAACGCTCTGCTGGACGGCCTGAATGCCGCCCCCGGTCCCGCGCGGGAGGCCTTGCGCAGCGAACTGCTGCTGACCTTCCGGCACCTGCTGCTGGTCAGTGCCGGGGTTTCCCTGCTGGGTCTGGCGGCGGCCATTGCCATGCCCAACCGGCTGCTGCGCGGGCGTGAAGACAAGGCCTGAGGGACCAGCCGCTGCCCGCCAGCGGCCCGGAACCGCGATTCAGGGGCTGTAGTACCCCACCGCAACCAGCACCCGGCCCACCTTGCGCAGATAGGCGTGCTTGTCCTCGACCTTGCCAGTCACCGGGTTCTTCCAGCGGTACTGGTATTCCCCCTGGTCCTGGCGAGCCATGAGCGCCAGGATCGGTTCCCCCACCGGCTTGCCCTGCGGATCCCTGACCTTGGCGAAATCGGTGTTGAGCAGCCGCAGGTTGGTGCCGTGGGCCAGGTAGCGCCGGCTGTCGAGGTCCACCACGAACACATACAGATCGTCTTCGAGAAACCCGCCGCGCAGATCATTGATGGCTTTGAGGGTGCCGGCGCGGTCGCGTTCCAAGGCCGTGGCCGCCCGTTCCAGCAAGGCCTTGGCCTGGTCGGCCGAGGCCCGTGGCAGGTAATACCCCACTGCCAGGATGCGCTCGCCGACACGCTGGAAATACACATGCTTGCGCTCGATCTTGCCGTCGGCCCAGTTCTGCCAGCGGTATTCGGCCTGCTGGATGCCATTGGCCTCGGGAGTCTTCAGCGCGTCCTTGAACGCCTTGCGCAGGTCCGGCCCGAGGACCTCGGAGACATCACGGCCAATCAGCGCCGACGAAGGACCGCCACTGGCCAGCATCACGCCCCGGGTATCGACCACGAACACATAGCGATCACGATCGACGAATTCGCCCTGGCGACTGAACGCCGCGAACGCCTTGTCACCCTGGTCGTGGTAATAGCGCAGGGCCTTCTCCAGCAGCGCGCGGGCCGCCACCCCATCATCGGCCGCCGGTAGCGCCGCCTGCAGTGATCCCATGCATAGGCACAACAACCATCCCAGCCAGGTGGTTTTCTGTACTCGCCTCATCGCTCACTCCTCGTTCCGGTTGGCGTGTGAAGAGCGTAGACGGCGGCAGGATATGGTCGAGTATTCAGCAGACCCGGGCTGGCCCTCCGCCGACGCTACCGGCGGCGGGAGGGCTGAGCCTTCAAGGACGGTTGTTGATCTGTTGCTGCAGGTTCTGGATCTGGCTTTGCAGGGTGTTGATGTTGCGGGTGACCTGGCCACGGAAGGCATCGAACTCGGCGGTACTGGCGCCGCTCTGCGCGGCGGCGGGACGATTGTCCTGTTCGCTCTTGAGCACCACCAGTTCCTGCTCCAGGCGCTCGATGGCGGCGCTCGGGTTGCCTTGCTTTTTCAACGCGGCCAGATCGGCATTCAGACTCTTGAGCTGGGCGTCGAGCTTGCCGGTATCGGTCTGGGCGCCTTTGAGGCTCGCCAGCTCCGCGCTCAGGGCTTTGACCTGGGCCTGCAACTGGCTGTTGGCCGCCTGCTGTTCAGTGGTCTGGGCACTCATCTGCGCCAGGCGCTTGTCCAGGTCGGTGGCCTGGCCTGCAACGCCCTGCTGCTGTCGGCTCTGGTCCTGCAAGCGGTTTTCCAGCTGCTTGATCTGCAGCTTCAACGCTTCGCTGTCGGTGATGACATTGGTCTGGCTGGCCACCACCTTGCCGGAAATGTCCTGCAAGCGTCCGGCGGCCTCTTCGCTGATCCTGGCGAAGCTTTCCTGGGTCGCCACCAGTTGCTGCTCCATCAGCGAGATCTGCTGGAAGCTCCACCAGGCCAGACCGATGAAGGCAAAGAACAGCGCGCCGACCAATGCCCACAAAGGACCGGTGCCGGGCCCCTTGACCTTGACCACCGGGGTGCTGCGCGAATGCACGGTGGTGCGTTCGCGGGCAGCGTGGGTGGTGGGGAAGACATCGTCGTCGAGAGGATCGGCGCGCAGGCTTGGAACGTCATCGAACTCATCGTGTGCATCGTTACGCATGGGGCAACCTTTATGGACCGCGGTGATGGCTGAGTGCGGCGAGTATAAACCGCTAATCAGCCCGGCCAATGGACCGGACCGGGCAAACGGGGTTCAGTCTTTGATTTCAGCTGATGTCCTGAGCCTTCCACCAGGTGCAGAACTCATCCAGGGCGCTCCACAGACTGACCTTGGGCTCATAGCCCAGGTAATGCCGGGCGCGACTGATGTCCAGGGTGAAGTTCTTGTCCATGACCTGCATGCCCAGGCGCGACAGCGTCGGCTCCGGGCGCCCGGGCCAGAGTTTGCAGAACCCCTCGTTGAGTGCCGCGACGCTGTAGGCCAGGCCAAAGGAGCGATAGCGGGTGACTTGTGGCACCTGCATCTGGCGCATCACGTAGTTGACCACGTCCCACAACGGCACCGGCGCGCCGTTGCTGATGTTGTAGACCTTGCCCAGGGCCGAGCCGCCGGCATGCAGGCAACTGAACAGGGCCTCGTTGAGGTTGTGCACACTGGTGAAGTCGACCTTGTTCAGGCCATTGCCGACGATGGCCAGACGGCCTTTGCGCTGCATCTTCAGCAGCCGCGGAAAGATGCTCATGTCGCCGGCGCCGGTGACGAAACGCGGGCGCAGGGCAATCACCTCCAGCCCGAACTCCTGGGCGCCGAAGACCTTCTGTTCGGCCAGGTACTTGGTGGCCGCATACGGGTGCTTGAAGCGCTTGGGCACTTGTTCCTCGGTCAGCCCCAGATGATCGCGACCATCAAAATAGACCGACGGCGAAGACAGATGCACCAGGCGTTGCGCCCGCTGCTTGAGGCAGGCTTCGACCACGTTCTCGGTGACCAGCACATTGCCCAGATGAAAGTCCTGATAGCGTCCCCACAGGCCAACGGCACCGGCGCAATGCACCACGGTGTCGACGTCGCGGCACAAATCGCGGACCAGATCGGCATCGCTCAAATCGCCCGGGATGAACTCCGCGCCACGGCGCACCAGATGCTCCACCGCTTCGGCACGCCGGCCATTGACCCGCACCTCCAGGCCCTGCTCAAGGGCAAAGCGAGCAAAGCGCCCGCCGATGAAGCCGCTTGCGCCGGTAACCAGAATCTTCATGAAATATTCCTAAGAAAAGCAGTGACGAACTACAGAAAAGCAGGGGCAAGCTGCGAGCGACAAGCTGCACGTTAGCCGTTGTCCAGTTGCAGCTTGTCGCTTGACGCTTATGGCTGCTCCCAGGGCACCAACCATTGTGCAGATAAACGGGCCAGGTGCTCGGTCAACAAGCCGAGCAACTGCCCGCCGTTGCGCCAATGATGCCAGTACAACGGCACGTCGATGGGCTTATCCGGCAAAAGCTCCACCAGCGAACCGCGCTGCAGTTGCTCACGAACCTGCAACTCGGGCACCAGGCCCCAGCCCAGGCCGGCTTCGGTGAGGCGGATAAAGCCCTCGGACGACGGGCACAGATGATGCTCGAAACCGCCGTTGACGCCCAGGGAGGCGAGGTAGCGATGCTGCAGGAAGTCGTCGGGGCCGAACACCAGCGCCGGGGTCCGGGCCAGTTGCTCGGCACGCACGCCCTGGGGAAAGTGCCGAGCGATGAATGCCGGGCTGGCCAGGGCCCGGTAGCGCATGGCCCCCAGCAACAGGCTGCGGGCCCCCGCCACTGGTCGCTCGCTGGCGCAGACACAGGCGGCCACTTCCCCGGCACGCATGCGCTTGAGACCCACGGTCTGGTCTTCCACCACCAGGTCCAGCAGCAGGTGATGCTCGGCGCAGAAGTCCCCAACCGCCTCGGCCCACCAGGTGGCCAGGCTGTCGGCGTTGAGGGCGATGCGCAGGCGCTCCGGCAGCCCTTCTTCATCCAGGGCCGGCACCAGGCTTTGCAGGTCCCGTTCCAGCAGGCGCACCTGCTGCACATGGTTGAGCAGGCGCCGGCCGATTTCCGTGGGCGCCGGCGGTGTCGCCCGCACCAGCACCGGCTGCCCGACCCGGGCCTCCAGCAGTTTGATGCGCTGGGAAATCGCCGACTGCGACAACCCCAGCACCTGGGCCGCCCGTTCGAAGCCCGCCTGTTCGATCACCGCAGCCAGGGCAGAAAGCAGCTTATAGTCAAACATCAGTTTTCCTAATGAGCGATCAGCAATATTGGTTTTTCTTATACGGCATGCAACCGGAAAATAGCCAGCCTCAAGCTTCGGTAATACCTCTTCGTTCAAGGATCCTGTTCATGGCCGGTGAAACTTCCCTCGCAACCCTGCTGCGCAGCATGAGCCCGCAGCTCAACGACGGCGAATACGTGTTCTGTTCCCTCGCTGACCAGCGCCTGTTGCAGGGCGCCGAGGTGCTGGGCAGCTTTCGCGAACAGGAAGGCCTGACGGTGATCATCCAGCGCCAGGAAGCCGAACGCCTGGGACTGGTCTTCGATTACGTCGCCGCCTGGATCACCCTCAATGTGCATTCGGCACTCGAAGCGGTGGGCCTGACGGCGGCCTTTGCCGGCGCGCTGGGCCGGGCCGGGATCAGTTGCAACGTGATCGCCGGCTACTACCACGATCACCTGTTTGTCGGTCAGGCGGATGCCCGGCGGGCCATGCAGGTCCTGCAACAACTGGCCGCCGGCGAGGAGCAGTAATCATGTGGCAAAGCTATGTAAACGGCCTGTTGGTGGCCGCCGGCCTGATCATGGCCATCGGTACGCAAAATGCCTTCGTCCTGGCCCAGAGTCTGCGCCGTGAGCACCACCTGCCGGTGGCGGCACTGTGCGTCACCTGCGATGCCCTGCTGGTGGCCGCCGGCGTATTCGGCCTGGCCACCGTGCTCGCCCAGAGTCCGATGTTGCTGGCCGTGGCGCGCTGGGGCGGCGCGGCGTTCCTGATCTGGTACGGCGCCCAGGCGCTGCGCCGGGCCTGCTCCAAACAAAGCCTGCAACAGGGCGAAGGCCAGACCGTGCGCTCGCTGCGGGCGGTGATGCTCAGCGCCCTGGCGGTGACCCTGCTCAACCCCCATGTGTACCTGGACACCGTGCTGCTGATCGGCTCGCTGGGGGCGCAGCAGACCGAACCGGGCGCCTATGTGGTCGGCGCGGCGAGCGCTTCGCTGCTGTGGTTCTTCACCCTGGCCCTGGGCGCCGCCTGGCTGGCGCCCTGGCTCGCCCGCCCGGGCACCTGGAGGATGCTCGACCTGCTGGTGGCGGTGATGATGTTCAGCGTGGCGTTGCAGTTGATCAGCGCTGCATGACTTATTCCAAAAGGCTCTGGAACCTCTATCCCACACAGTTGTTGCGTGGTTAAGCCGCACCCCCGGTGCTATGATCCGGTCCCTGCGCCGCAAAGAGTACAAACTCCCCGGCGCATGTCCGGCCGCCCGTGATCGGCCTTGCGCTCACCGCAACTGACCTGATTAGGAGAATAACCATGGCTTTCGAATTGCCTCCGCTGCCGTACGCACACGATGCCCTGCAGCCACACATCTCCAAGGAAACCCTGGAGTTCCACCACGACAAGCACCACAACACCTACGT
>Ga0194135_10000662_pt1 | contig 20209 bp, 19 predicted proteins | sample LitLau_LLRF_2013_FD_134024 | JGI IMG/M metagenome (GOLD analysis project Ga0194135, IMG submission 134024) | Freshwater sediment microbial communities in response to fracking from North America - Little Laurel Run_MetaG_LLRF_2013 (version 2) | ecosystem: Environmental > Aquatic > Freshwater >...
AAAATACGAAAAAGCAAAGAAAGAAACCGGAAAGAGGAACTAATACAAAGAATTGCGTTGCTTGCTATAATGCAACTTCATCTCCATTTAGAGAGATGTGTTTGTCTTAAAATTCTAGAGAAGATAATTGAATAGGATTCTAATGCAAATGGAGAGACAGGAAGGAAGGAGGAAGTCTCTTTGCTTTCGAGAGAGAGAGAGAGAGAGAGAGGGTTCGTAGTAAATGAATAAAGTGGAGGGGATAAAAAGAATCACCTTCTTCTTTATTTGTTTATTCTTCAATCAGCGATTTTTAATTACTCAGAAAGAGAGAGAGAGAGAGAGTGAAAGCAAAGGGAAAGGAAAAAGTGGGTACAAATTGCACTTCACGTCGGGGAAAAGCAAAAGCCTTCAATTTCTCTTTCCCTAATGCATTCCAACCCACTTTCCATCTTTACTAACACTTTTATCATCATCAACTAAGCTTCTTTTCTAAGAATCATTCTTTCCCAACTATCTTACAACTCGTGGCAGCAACAGACTTTCCAGATTCCAGCACAGGACTCCTCCGAGGAGAGACTCAAAGACCAAAGAAATGTTGCTTTATTACACGTCCAAAGAGTCTCCAGGAAGAACTGGCGGTGGTGGTGGTGAAACTACACAGAGCTAGCAGATATACTGGCTAATACTTATAATGTGTGTTTCATTGGCTTAAATTCCTTATAGACACAGAAGAAGTTGTGAGGACATTCTCTTGCATACAGTTGCATGTGTAGTAACCAGTTGACAATTGGCGAGAGAAGAGACGCGCTAGAAAGAGTTCCCTCTGAGGATTGCGTTTGTGAAAGTTGTGAACACAATAGGAAATAATTCAGGTCCTTTTTTAAAGACTGTGACAAAAGTGGTGATTAGAGTTTTCCACAGGGGAAAGGAAACTTTTTCCAGCAATTTAGCCGTATTGAGAAAAGTAAAACAAGTGAGAACTGCATGAGACCTGCTGTGCTACGTTTACGTTAGGAGAGGCATGTACACACATAATGTATATATATACATATGCAGGTTGTAGGATTGAGTGTAATGATGAAACACACACATACAGTCTGCTTTCATAACGAAGGCCTCTCTACTATATAAGTATACGGTAGCAATTCATCTTTGAAGTGTAGAGAATTCAAGAGTTTTCCTGTGTAGACTATATATTAACCATGTCTATGTATAAGTTCTTATTTGAAAGTTCCCATGTTAGAAATCATCTTTTATCGAAATCAGAATGTCACATCATCATCTCATCCTTCAGGATGGAATATGAGAATGGGAGAAAAAAGAGTTTTGATTTGGATTGAGTGTAGATAGCCTGAGGAAAATAGCTACTCGAGATTCGATTGTAGACAAGAATACTTTTTCCCTTTTTGGGATTTCTGCATATTCCACTTGAGAAATGTAGAGTCAAGTGAGTGTGGGTGAATTTATCTGAGCGAGCTGTTGAAAAAAGTAGAACAACTGCATACGTACGTATATATATTGGTGGTATGTATTTCTCTTCAGTAGTAGATAGATCTTTCGCTCTCCAGAGTTCACTTCACTTGCAAATGAATGGCAGAGATCCAGCAATCCAAAAAGAAGGCATCTCAATCCCAGTCTCCACTACTCTCTGTACATTAGCATACTTTGAATTCAACCCACGATTCATTCCAACACAAAGAACGGAAGCACATATCTTTCGATAAGGTTCTGTCTTTTTAGTTCACCACTAGCTAGAGAGAGAGAGAGAGTGCAACTCTCTCTGTTTCTTTTAATGGTCGCTTTTTCCAGTACCGCATTATGTTCCTGACAATTGGATGATTGTCATGTGACGGAGTAATGGACTCATTAATAATCACATCACATCTTCGATCCTCTCTCTCTGTACAACAAAACATCTTTAACTAACCTTGCTATTTGCTATTGTTGTAAAAACTCCGGGACTCAAGTGTCAAAACAAAGGTCATGTCAACATATCCAGATATATTGGTAGTTTATTCTTTATTCTGTCTACCTAAAATATGTCACTTTATAGCCAACTACTTGGAGCAAGTTATAAAACCACTCAACTCGTCTGCATTGCAATATCCATAATAACTTCGCAGGTGTGTAAGAGACTTGTCAAAACTTAAAATGCCGTGAAACCTCTCTCACGTCTTTTTCCACTACAGGGAGTTTCAACAATTAAATTAGCACAGTGTGATTCGAAGCATTTAGCAAACTCACCTATTCCCTCTTATTATCCTGCGAGAAACCACACCGCATTGTTCTATTTCTTTTCGAGTGACCGAAACAAGATTATGTTCAGATGACCTGCAGTTTTATTATTCAAGAATCGCAAGAACTTCGAGAGAGAGAGAGAGAGAAGTTAAATCAAAAGAAACTTGATCTTCTTTTCTCTGTGGATCCGGTGGATGATCTTAAAAACTTGTGCAGAACCGCAAGACTCCCACAAAGACAATAGGGAATGATGTTTTCGAGTTTTGCGAATGTCTTTTTATATTGCTCTTATTTCCTCATTTCTGTGAGAATATGAAAATAAGTGTTCTGCGTAGGAAACCAAGTCAAAAGTTGGTAGACAGTTGGTTAGTGGTAGAATAAAATGTAACTGACGACCAGACCAGAAAGAAAACGCTCTCTCAGCGTGATCAACATGATCTCTCAGCGCGTCACTGTGCGAACTCACATACTAATTGTCGTAAGACGCTTAATGCTTGTGATTTAACCTTACAGCTAAGCCACTTACAACTAGTGACCATATCAAGAGAGACTTATTTCAGATTTCAGAGTCTCATGGTTCCTCACGTGGTTTGTGCAAGATGAAGAAAGAGACCAAAAGACGCACCAGACCACCCTTGATTTCTATACAATTGATCCCGGATTAGGATAGTATTACACAAAGTCTTCTAAGGAAGTCAAACTCATCAAAACACTAACGTGACATGACAAACTATTGAAGAAAAGTGCAAGTCACTCTGGGTTCTGTACAACATACACCTTGCGCATATTTCACCTAAATGTCATTCTGGATAGAATGCCTTTATATAACGCTGTTGTACTTGTACTATATTGTGGTTTAGAAATTTTTCAGGGACCTTGTGTATTGAAGCTTAGTCCACTCTCTTTCACGGTTAGGTGAATTCTGCTTGGGTGTTAGATAAGTTACTTCAAAACACCAGACAAAAAAGGTCCAAAACAATCTACCAAGACAAACATAAAAAGCTTCTTTAACTTCTGATAAATAATTAATTGGAAACATTTCATCCTCTTGAATTGATTTGGTACGGTACATACACATTTTCCCTACACCCTCATCTTCTTCACCCTTGCACCAAAAACAACGATATGCTTCTTCCCTTAATGAATCTTTTATTTTTACACATTCCTCTTCAGAACCTTATCTAATTAGTAAACCATCCACCTATCTCAGGAGTCTTTTTGTTAGTGTAGAGGATTCCAAAGAGAGAGAAAGAGAGAGAGAGCACTTTGACCGTGAATTCTACACAGAAAAAGTATAGATGCCTGTACACTTGTATGTTATTGTCAGGGAAGAATTCCACACACACAGAGGCAATTCACGTTCAGGAAGCAACTCAAATTTATCTTTGCCGACATGATACAATTTTTATTCCACAAAATGTAGAACTCTCTCGGAGCATGCAACCTTAGGATTTATCTGCAAGAGGAGAGATAGATGGATGAAGGCCTCTCGAAAATTGGTTCATAGCGTTATTCTATGTGTACTCAACGAGTTGAAGACTCTACTCTGCCAACAAAGCATGCAGCAGCCTTTAATAATGATTGCTAGTGAGTTGCACACATACAGACAGATCACTATATAGTAGGGATAGTGTGTGGAAAGAACAAAAAGGACGTGTATAACGGATTAAAATGAACAGCAAGAGCGATGAGATGAGATGCAGAGAGAGAGAGAGAGAATTGCAATCTCTCTCTCTCTCTTTGGCTAGAGATGATTCGGAGAAAGCAACCAACCCGGAAAGAAGTGCAGTGAACAGTTTTCGGGTCGATAAGTTTTGACCATATTTTTGCTTCCGGCCTCTCTCTCTATACTATCTCTACTGCCTTTGTGTATGCCCTCATTTCAGACAAAATCATGTGCACCTTCCAAAACTAATGTTGGCCTAAACTCTAAAACTCTCCAGTAAGACTGGAAATCCAGAGACTTTCCAGACTACCGATACAAAGACAGAGAAAGAGAGAGAGAGAGAGAGTGTGCCGTGAGAAATACTCATTTAACACCTCAATTCACACGAAGGAAATTTCTGGGGAAATTCACAAAGAGAGAAGTGATTGCTTTTATTCATATGTAAGCAATAATAATATTCTCTTTTATGACTCATATTTCCTATGTCATACCTCCTGAATATTTTACGCAATTTCCACCTCCTTCTCTACACAAAACGAACTTCACGCCTTTTCCCACCACACACACACACACTGAACAATCTACCAGAAAAGAAAAAACGAAGGTTTTTCCTTGCATTTATACATCCATCCTTTTGTGACACACACGAGAGAGTATGTTTGGAAATCTCAATTGCAAAAATATAAGCTATATAGCGTTGGTTTTATAACGAAAGTTACACACACACACACACAAATGGCATGAATGTTAAATTACTACTGTGAAAAAGTAATGTATGTTGTTTTTGTATGAATGTAAACTACTTTCACTCTTTTGCGTTTTTATTCCTCGGCCTAAAGAAAATGTAATGTAAAACCCGGAAAAGAAATATACGTTTATATATGTATAGTTTTTTCATAAGGTTGATTTGTAATATTTCATAGGTCGAGAATAATACAAAAAGCAAGTTTAAATAAATGTATTTCGATTTGATACTTCGCTTCCATAATGTTTGCTTGGATTCCATAAAATGCGTTGGTGTTGTTTGGTGGAAGTCCGCACATATTCACGTCATGTATTTCTGCACACAATATGGCAAATCTGCCACTTTCAACTCTTTTGTACAAGAGCCTAAATCATATCGTTTAACATTCACAGAGTTGTTGTGCATTGTGGTGGCCCTGTTGTATTTTATATATTTGGTGTGTGTACCTCTATGCTTATCGTTAGTATGTGTATGCTTAGAGAGAGAGAGAGAGTTAGAAGGCGATGGGATTTATGCTTTTTATCCTCGCTTCCTTTTGTGTCGACTGGACATAGTCCATTTTAAATAAATGATGAGAGAATGTTAGATGGGCCACTTTCTCCTAAATCCATCTTCTCGCTTCCACTAATAAAACTACTTCTTTCACAAAGATGAGTCCCACGATTTATTCATGTTCGTGTGATCCTTCTTTCCATCCTAGGCATAATCTCAACCCTTTTCTAATATGTATATATATTATATATATATCTAGTCCTAGTAGATTCCTTTTGGTATGGAATCAAAGAGTCAATACAACACACACAAAATCTCGCGTTTGTTGAATAACATTTCCCATAGTTTGTACCCTTATTTCACACACACACAGAACAATATTGGACAACATCGGTTCGTAATACGCTCAAGTGTTTGGCATTCACCGGATGTCAGATGACCTACTGACTGTGTGATGGAATCCCATTTCATTCTTCCCATGCGAGCAGTATACACGTATACTATTTAGTTACCTAAAGACAATACCACCACACACCACCAGTATGGGCTTTTCGTGACGGAATATTTTAGAAGATGAGTGACAGGGCTCCAGTGTCCAGCATTTGTTAGTTTTATTCATTCTCTGACACATTTCCGGCTTACAATTTATTTACAGAATCAGATAAAACGACGTCAAACTGAAGTTGACTGAAATTAGACAAGTTCAAGGGATTTCACTCATCCAAGAACACGAACAATGAATAAACGCTCACTCACTTTCTTCTTTTGTATGATTCATTTCGTCATTTTTTGAAATACTACTACTCCTCTTGTTATGGAATTGAAGAAAAAACCTGTCAGGTTTTCAACACATTTAATTATTATTCCTCAAAGTATTTGCTCAACTTGGACGCATGTTACACTGACTAGGAATATCATAAAGCTAAACTGTTTATAATTACATAGAGATGATATTATAAAATGATTGAGCAATTAAATGACAAGATGGTTTAAAAATTCAATGCATCATCGTTAGTCAGTTGGCTATGTCTGTGCGTGAAACAAATGATGATTCTAGCCAACTACATAAACTGGATCATTTTTTATTCCTTGCACATAAATACATGTCCATGTGTGCACGGGTTACAAGGCGGAGCATAGCCTTGAACTCCAATTTAGAAACAAAAGCCTAGAGCATTATCTTACTCTTTGTAATCCATAATTAGTAATTAAACCATTATGAAATAACATCGCAGACTCTGACAGGTTAGAGAGAGAGAATTCGTTTTCAATATTACATAATTAATCAAGTAACTAGATACACATATCTTGTTAGAATTTAGAATGCACAATGTATAGATGGGCACTTGCCTAAATCACCCTTAATTAACTTAATTAGACTTTAAGGTAGCTGAATACATTGTTGCAATTAAAATTTAATAGATTTCCCTATATATATATATATATATATTCTACTATACTTTCATTTGGTGGTGCAGGTGACTTAATTCGTCTCTAAAAGTAGGTTAATAGCTTAAAATAAAGTAGTCTTTTATATCTAAACACACACATATCTATTTATAATTCTATCCGAAAGCTCCGATAAAGTTTTATATAATAAGAAAACCGTCAATAAAACTCGAGCGTAATGGAGGATACATGTATACGCGTTGTGTTTGTCGTAAAAGAAATTGCTTCTAACTTATTAAAGTTGCACACACTGGCTACGTATGCCTCTGCTTCTGCTGCTGCTTCCATATAGCAATCAAGTTTACGTTGTAAAAATGTTGGGATAAAAAAATAGTAAAAAACTTCCGACTTTCAGAGATCCTCTCAAAGGTAGCCGACTATGAGAAAGATGATGTAATGGAATCTGTGTGAATCTCTTCACTTTATTATCTCTTTCCACTTCATACCTAACGAATAAGCCTTATCGTTAGAGATGTAACAAGCGTAGTGTAGCATAGTTTGTTCTTGTAATAGATCTAATTTAATGCTACTTTGTCAAAAACTTTTGTATTCCTTCGCAGATATTCCTTAATATTTCATAAACTTTTGACTTTCCCTTCATCCGAAGAATCCTCAGCTTGTTTTTGGCACTAAATATTTTGCCAGTCATTTAAATTTGCATTCCACTTTGTTTTATAATGGCTGGATGATCTTGAGATGATATTCGGGTTAGCTCATCCATGCAAGAATTAAGAATACCAATATATATTCGTATATATGGTTTCGTATTCGTACATTTGCGTGTGATTTTGTTAAATACACTAGATTGGACATTACAATAATATAAATTACACAACCACAATGTGTGAGATCAAGTATTAGTAAAAGTTGTCGCCCAAGTTAATACACACCCAAAATCTTGTTCGGAAGATATTCGTGTATATGTAATGGTAATGAGAATGTCATTGGCTTCTGGAGTTGAGATAAAATAAGCAGCAGCAGCGTAATAGTTATAGTTGTCTTGTCGTTATATATATGCGCTTGGCAATTAAATCCAATAAAGTCAATAAGTAAGTATAAGTAGAAGAAGGTGAAGAAGCTTCTTAGTGTGGAAGATGGATGAAGAACAAGTCCAAGTTTGAACGTAATATGCATAACTATCTATTGAATCCACCTGACGAATGAGTCTTTTTCGGGTTTGATGTCACCTTGGACAGATAAAAAAGTTGGAAGGCAGAGAAACCAGAGATTCCAGTTTGGTAGAGATGCAGTGTGTGTGTGTGTGTTGTGTATAGCTTTGTGTAGTTGCTCGATCGACAGCTCCAATAAAATCATCTTGAACAGGTGTACATAAGTGTATATAAATGAAAGCATATATAGAGATTGGAGGTTGTAAAGAGTATTCAAGAACTATTAAGTCTTAAGAACATTCGGTATGAAAGGTATTGAGAATAAAAGCCCGGAGATTAAACTCATCGATAAGAGACAACATAGTTGGCTGATGAAAAATAATATTTGTACTAATAATGTACGAACATTTTTGCATTTGCCAAACCGGTATCTCTTGGATTTTGTATTACATAGAGTCATATAACTCTCTCTCTCTCACTCTAATATATAGTTCATGTTCATACAATAATGCAGATCATGTTACGAGGACAGATCTTTTTTCATTCTAACGCATCTTACATCAAATCCAGTCACCACACGAATAATTCATAAAGTGTAATCTTATTCCAAGCTTGTATTATATGGTGTTGTTGTAAAAGGTAAACGTAAATTCTGATGTACACGTGTCTATTCTTGGCAAAATTACAATGTCTATTATGTTATGTTGTGTTATTGCTCTTCTCTCAGGAGAGAGAATGAATTGCTTCTTTGCACTTTTGCTTTTTACACCTTTTTGTTCTCTACTGTAATGCCTTCAATCTGGCATATAAAGTAATTTACTCATTTTTGATTTCCCAGCAATTCTATTCGGCAAGTACATTGCTGGAAATGATGAAATAACAAGAAAGTGTACTTTTTAAATGAATAATTCAAAAATTTATTTACTCCTTTGTTTTAGTTGGACGTGAGTGCAAGAAATCTGTTTGAAATCTACTGCACAAATGACTCACGGAGATATATCTAAAATTCAACCATGTTTTACTATCAAGACTACGTTTAACATTGTGAGAACACCTGAAAAACTGATGGTTTCAGACAAGGACACGAAAAGAGCAAAAAGTGACATAGCTAAAATCCTCCTTGTTTGTACACATTCTCACACTTGTGAAGAGACGGTAGTAGTTTGTAACTTGTAAGTAATCTGTGGTTTACATTGTTTGGAGCAAAGTGGCACGGAAGCCAGAGAAAAAACTGCTTTGTCACTCCATTTGATCCTGACTTGTTAAATTCCATTTCTCACACAAATACACGAGAGACGAGATAGTGTACAACTCCCTGCGAGAAAGACCAACAAAGTACAAAGTAGCCTTCTAAAGCATTTTATTTCTTTGCAAGAGAAAGATCCAAGAATCCGTGATTCGTGACTTTAATTTATGTAACACGCTTTTCTCTCTACACAAGAAGAGAAGTCAACCGAATTCCGTGTTGTCGTTCTTCTCTACTTATTTGTTTCTCTTATATATATTCTTCCTTACATAAATCTCGTTATTTCGCAAATAAAACTAAGCTCACGCTCAAACAAACCTTCGATAACTTTTCCAACATACAATAAACATTTTTGCATAGAGACACTATATTGTACAAGTTATGCAAAACGTAATTACAGATGAGGTTTTTAATACGCAACTCTATAAAGTAGGCAAATCATACACTCTAAGGGAGAGACGAGAGACTAATCCTGTAACATCTGAATAATAATACCTCACAAAGAAACCTACGTCTTTTGTTAAGTACACAGCAACACAATAATAGCAATAATAATGCTAAGAGTTGACTTTATTTTCTACAAGTACGTTATTTGTATGATGAACTCAAGTACACACAATTCAAATCCAACTCACAAGTCACAAGTAATAATCCTCTCTTTCTATGAATATGATAAAAGAAAACTGTGAATAATATTGAATGTCTCCAGTCTATTCAATTTAGAATTTAGGAATATAATGTAATTACACAACAACATTTCACGTGTGTACACGTTTGACTTTTTATGTATGCCAACAACTTCATCCAAACAGTTTTCAATGGACATGTCACCGGAGTTAGAGAAGTTTATAATAATAATATTTAAATAACCGTAACCGAATACGACTACACATACATAATATCTCTCTAACAAACAACCCACACACAAAGATGATGATTTTGACAGAGTCGCTTCTTTCTTCACGTGGCCTGGCCTAAAATTCACCTGTCAACTTCTTCACAAAACATTCAAGCATTATTTGATTTAAGTCAACAAGTAACTCAAACCAAGCGGAATAGTGTAATACTACAAGCGATTTATTAGGGATTTTCATCATTATTCAAATAAACCTATAAATTGAGATGTACCAAAATAAACTAAGGAGATATTTCATAAGAGTTCTTTTAAAAAAACACACGTATTACTTCCTGAGCTTTTGATATCTAGCAACTGGCAACCGTCGATCACGTATCATCATTTTGAAAGGGTAAATATTGGTAAATACTCTGCTAACAAGAGACGTTGTCAGACGTTTACTTTAAAATTTACCGATACTCCTGTGTACGATATTCTAAACTGATTCTAAAAAGGAGTACCCACAATTCAATGATGGATAAGTTAATGATATGAAACATAGAATAATAATAAGTGGAAGAGTCCTTAAATGATTATGGGAAACTACGTAGAGAATCATCAGAATCTTATTCGAGTAGACGGGGGAGGAGGCGATGAAGAAGAAGGTAATGATGCAGAAGTTAACATGAGAAACTTGAAGTTATAAAGTCAAAGTCATGATTTAGCTCTTATCGTATAATTCACACATGTTGTTTGAGAGTAGCTTCCACATGAGTCTAATGATAGTAATCCTATTTGGAGATGAGTGTTCCTCAGATAAATAAGTACCTTCTTTTCTTAACGCACCTGACGCCTCTCTCTTATGTGCATCTTTTACAAGAGAACAACAAGAACACCAACTCTTTCATCTCTCTCTCTCTTTAGTAACAAGTCAAAGACAAAAAAACTATATGAGCTTTACGCACTGAGCACAACTACCCAAATACAAGAAAAGAGCAACTCTATTATCTTCCGAGCTAAGGAAGCGAGTACAAATAACACACACACACACATCAAACCTATTTTCCCAGAGTCTTCTTCAATTTACATTTATTTTTCTGGCTTAAAGGTAAACGGAAATAAAATGAGCTGGAATTAGAGACCATCTCCTTTTACTCGTTTTATCCGATTTCGCTCTAGACTTGCGTAATATGTAACAACGCGCGCGTTGTACGTATAAAATAATCTCTGAGCTTCTTGCACACACACACACACACACAAGTAAACCATTTCTAGGCCTATTAAGCGTGTTTGTGTGTAAGTCTGAAAGAAAGTCCGTTAGTAATTCAAGACCCGAAAGTCGTGTGTGTGTGTGTGTGTGTAAGTTCCAGCTTTCCAAAGTTTTGGGCAGAATATCTAAATGAGAATAGCCCAATCTTTACAACTATCAAGAGTTTGTACAGTCTCCGAATCTTTGTGGTAATGAGACGGTAAAGAATTCATCCATTATTAGACGAAATTCCGGATTAGACGTAAATGTTTTTCCGCATGTGGAACGCTAATAATAAAGACTGATCATTAAGCTGCATACAAAGTATAAAGTAACAAATATAAAAGAATATAAAACCTACATGAAGCGAACACACAAGCATGGAATGGCTAGTCTAACCTGCTCTCTCACTCTCTCTCTCTCTCTGTCCATGAAGAGAGAATGAAAAGTCTGATGGTAAATGTAATGAGTACAGTTTTTGGATGACATTAGGAAAAGTTCAGTCCCGAGGTCCATTTTGTTCTCATTAATCGTGAACATAAAAGTCAATGGGGCAGAGTTTGTAACGAATCGATTTGAATCAGAAAGACTAAATAAGAGCAACTTTTTACATTTACAAAGTAACCTTTTGTCTAGTTTTGTGTCAGGCGAATAAATGAAGGTAGAGGTGGTGGTGGTGGTGGTGGTGGTGGTGGACACACACTCCATACATTCTTGTATAAAAGGGCAGCTCACTGCCAACTACAAACACATAGTGTGTGAGTATTTTAATAGAATGTGTGTCTGTGCTTTCTCTTGCCTGCGTACACATTATTACATGCTATCAAGAATCCACAGAGAGAGAGACAGAGGCTTCCTTTTACACTGACTAATTGTAATCTAAAAGTTGAAGCCACAATACAATTAGAAGCAAAGTCAGTTCAGTAGTTGGACTAAAGTGTAAAATGTAAATTTAAACGTGTGGACGAGTTTCGTACATTCTGTTCTTGTGTTTTAGAAACCCAAGCCTTGTTCATTGCTCTACCTGAATTAATATTGCTTTTATTATTATTTAAAGGAAGATTATATGTACACGGAAGGGATGCCCACCTATGAATAACGCAGTATGTATTATACTAGAGAGAGAGTATCAACTCACCCTGTGTGAAAAGTACTATAAGACTCCGTATGGTCAATACACTAAAAACTAAAACACAAGTATATCCAACTATACCTGTTCCATGATGAGATGAAACAAAAACAATTTTGACGTGAACATCTCGTCAATTTTCGAATCTCCAACTGGTCAAACTGGTTACCAATTCTTTTCTCTAATTAACTACCTATCACTTATTCATATTAAAACTGGCCATTACAAATCCCACTTTCCGATAAATGCGATCCCTTCAGAAGAATCCTTTCAAGGGTCGTTCCATAGTCTGACTAATTATATATAAGAACCAATCTATATTTTATACTTCTTCTGACATTGCATACAACACAACAACAACACAAGGAAATGTGTGTATGCGGTTTTATGCATATTGACGAAATAATGAAATGCACCTAACTAAGCTTTCTATGAATACTAATCTCTCTCGTCATAGCTTAATGGTTCTGAGTGTGCATAGCTTCTTTTGCTGCCTTTTCTGTGATGAAATTATTAGTCTGCACCAGAGATTATAAACCCTAAGCAGATTGTACATAGATACATATGTGTCTACTATCTTTTTTACAAGCCACCTAAATCTGCACATAAAAACATCATCATACAAATTGGATTAGTGCAAATGAAACTGCAACTGGGTGATGCTAAGCAGAATGAACGGTGAACCTGATCCCCACCTTAATAATGCCCCTGCTTGTGTGTGTATACATCTTGTCATAAAATTCTAAGGAGGAGTAATAAAAGAACAGGATTGTAAGGAGATTTTTATGGGAACTTATTTTTATTTTCTAATCTCACCGCAAGGCATTAAAAGTCTATTAACTCATTCTGTTTCACTCATGTCGTCAGGTGTAATTGGATATATTGGATATTTTACACACACACACACATACATACAGGTTGGGGGTGAATAAAAAGTCCGTATGAGAAATGATGATTATATGCCTGTGTAAAATTATTATTATACTGAGCTTACTGTGCTTCTATTATGAAAGATTGATTGCAAAGTTCAAATATCAAATGGGAAAATTCAAAATAATCGAAAGGAGTGTCATCGCATCTTTATAATAAAGTGGAGATTGTGTGCGATTCAAAGACAGATACGGATTAGCAGACGTATTACTTATTTACTTATGGAAATTGTAACTCGAAGGGATCATAAAGCCAATCCTTAGTCTGACGCTAAAAGAATTCTTATTCCTTCAAACAAGCAATAAACACCTGTCTCATCACCTTCATCTTCTTCCGTAATCCCGTTCTCTCTGCTTTTTCCGAACGAACAACTCTTCTTCGAATCATCAGTTTGATTGAAAGAGTTCACATTTACCTGAAAGATAATCTGATGCTGCTCTTTCTAACCCAATCAAGCAGGAGGCCTAAACACGAAGAAAGATGAAGCACAGGTTCATCTATACACATGTATATTGAATATACTATACGGTTGGTGTGTAATCTAGAAGAAAAGTTGAATTGAAGTTGCATCATCATCATCATCATCTCCTTCATCTGGATCTGGTCAAAGCAGTCCAACATACACAATAAAGATGGATTGGTTTTTTTGTCAAATGGCTAAACCTCTCGCGATAATCGGGATATTATTCATGTGGAAGGATATACGGAAAAATGAAGAAGGATTTTGACCTTTGCATAAGTATATATAAGCTTATAGAAACTGGAGTGAAGAATTCAATCGATCCACCTTCTCACCACACTTGGCTACATTATATACACACAACTGTACCACATTCATCAAACCACGAGTGTATTATATCAAACGACGCTCTACCTATGTAATTCAGTTGATTGCCCTCTTTCTTCATTCCTTTGGTCACTCCAATTAAGCCTTTTCTCCTCATTCAAGTGGGGAAGGAATCGGATTTTACCAAAGTTTTGTGTTTTTAGCCAACCTTTTGCACAAATCATGATGGTCAGCATCATCAGCGAGAATAAATCCACACAGTTTCCTAATTTACAACTTTTCAATGCTCAAAATGAAATGTCAGTGAATCAGAGAGAGAGAGAGAGTATATCAAGGTTACTTCGGGGAGTGTAATGCAGGTGGTTCCATGATTATCTCGAATGGGTTCGGCTTCGACTTTACCAAACTAATCCAGTTGATAAATGCAGACCACATGAAATCAACAGCTCAAAAGGGTAAAGATAGTAATCACAAGTATGAATGCGTGGAGGAATTAAATTTGCGTGGAAGTTGAAATATATATCTGTATGTACTTCTTCTTCCAATAATTTCTCCAAGATCTGCACACCTGAATGAGCGAGAGATCTGTACGCAAGCACACATAAGTTCATCATAATCTTCGGGACGGCACAATTTGCCAAAATTCCGCCTCAAAAAGTAATTGCTACTTGGGAATAAACCTTGTAAGGTAATCTGCTCCACCTTTTTGTTAATGAACACGAAAAGGATTCTCTCTTCCCCTTTTAATTACAACAATTATGAAATAAAGACCCATAGAAGAATAAAACATCAAGACAAGTTGCGGACTTGCGAGTTTTCTCGAACAGAAGTGCAACTCTGACATTCCCTATGTGTTGTTGTTAGTTGTTGATAATCCTGATCTTGCTGCTGCTGCTGCTGCTTCTGCTGTTCGTGAAACAAAACCCTCAATAATTTAAGCCTAATGTTTCAACTGTCCAGAATGTAAACCATCAAGACAAATTGTCCTCAAGCTAAATTACAATCTGGAAATTCAACCTGAAATGTTAATGTCTTGAATAGATTGCCAACTAAGCTTGCTGTGTGTATATTGCATGGGAGGAGGATATTGAATCTAAACAGACACTCTCACAGTATGTGATCATCATTCCAACCATCAACATTCATCTCTCTCTCTCTGCAAACAATGGCTTATTCATGTGTGTGTGCAAGTTGTTAACTAATATATATAAATATACAATGTATCTAGGAAATGCTTCTGATTAAACGTCCACACACACACAATAGTACAATTGACTATATATCTCTAATAATGCCGGCAGGTTTCTTTCACCAAAATGTCAGCATTACTTCATTAAGTTAGCATATTATCTTTATGACTCTTGATTTTAATGGATTCATCTATTCCATCATTACCCTTTTGTTTTAACACTAAATACAAGTCGGTTGTGTTTAAATCTCTTGAAATGCACTTGAGTAAGAAGAAGCTCACCTTTACAGTATGTATGTATGTTACATCATATATATACTTATCAGTTTCAGTTGCAATAGAACAATCATATAGCTCTTTAGTCTCTTGCAAATAATCTCCGTGAGTATCACCCTAATAAAGTCGTTTATAATCCACTCTCTTCTTCTTCTTCGCCTTCTTCCAAACGAGTTGAATTCAAATAAATAATTCTCAATCATGAAGAAGCAATTTAGAAAATGTAGCCTCAAAACTAATTTCCACAAATGTGATGATGAACATAAAAATATGAAAGATGTGATTGGATCAAGGTTGTTAAGATGGTAATATTGATATGAAAAAATTGCAGGTAGACTTGGAAGCAGAAGAATGTGCAGAGGGATGAAAAGGGTGAGGCATATTTGATACTTGCTTTTTGATGGATACTCTATTATCATGTGTGTGTCTTTATTCTCCTATCTTTTATGTGTGTTTGATCAAGTTCAAGAACATCATCATCATCGTCATCTCTATCCGGCCTTATTGCAGGCATTTTTTATCAACTCCATGTTTTGACATTACCTATCCGTCTATTTTCCTCGTTTGGCACTCTCTCATTATTTATGTAATGTACAATTATTTATATACCCGTTAGCGTGGGCTTTGCTCCTTTGTGTTTATAAAATAGTCGAAAGTCTCTGTAGGCTTCACTCTAATCTTTGGCTTGTGTACGAAGATGTGTTTTTTCGGGGAGGTTTAGGTAAGGAGATTGAATTATGCTCGGAAGGACGCACATACAACCTTATACATGCATTACCGTTGGAGTTTCCTGAAGGAGGAAGATATATAGAGAAAGTCTGGAGAAATGGTCAGAGGGTCCGAAAATGTATAGAGCGTGATATACCACCCATTTATATGTGTGGGTGGTTTGCGTGAGAAGTGGATAATGGACATTTAAGACAATTGGAAGTGAAAGCAGAAGGGGAAGAAGGACGGAAATAACTCCGAGATGTGTAGTATAATCTCCTTTCTAGCAGTTCTTTTGGCCAGTCCTGAATTTATTCTTATGCATCCCCGACTAACAACTAGATGACCACTACCGCAAACATATGCCAGAGCCAGAATAATCTTAATCTTATCAAAATGACCGTATGATGTTGTACTGCACATAAGGATATTCAGTTCATTGTCTTTCCCAGCCAAATGTATCATGAAAAGTTGGACATCAGACGAGATTCTCAAGCAGAAAATACGAATACTTTGAAACAAATTTAAATCTAGAGTATTTTGGACCCAACTCTTTGTAATTTACCAATATTGCACGGACCGCTACCCAAGATGAGTTATCTGATACTATATATGCAATGTGTGTGACAAATACTACTGGAAACGACGCATTGATCTTGCAACCCATATTGAAGCAACATGGCAGCAAGTTCTACAGCATCCCATCCTATAATAATTATTGTCATCCACTTGGAAGTTTAGGAGATTCCAACTATTTGCTCATCCATCTTTTTCATCCAATTATTTTTATGTCATCAATGCAAAATCATTAAACAAAAAACTCCTACCAGTTATTTACTCCTACACACAGACACATACACTTATGTAAAATTCACCAGGTAAATTTTGTCTTGTGCTTGTCTCTCCACAGATCGATATTTATCTGCCATTCACCCTCTCCCGTACATAAACTTCCATTCAGAAGCATTTTAACTTGTTTAAAGTAGCAGAGCAAAACACTTATTGAGCCTACCTTGTCAAAGAGCTTCTGTATATTCCAATCCGAGATGAATGCGTATTTTCATATACGTAGTAGACATACACTTACACACACACCCTCCTCCTCCAAGGACAATTCCTAATGATTTGTAATAAACCTGGAGAGGACCAGGAGAAGCATGAACGGAATATCAATGTCAGAGTAGATTTACTTTCTATCCTTGTTGTCTTCTTCTGCAGAACTGGGAGATTTGTGTAGGTGGACAGGATTAGACGACGTCTTACTTTACGATCTCTCTTTACTCAGCAAGTCAGAAATGCAGTCTATCAAAGTGTCTCTGTAATAAAATACACAACGCATCATCAGTAAGTATTAAATTCATTGTTAAATTTTTCTGCGACAATGCATACACAATATTTCCATTGAGTTTATCCTCTTCACAACAATAAGCTTAACTAACAAGTTTTATGCACTTTACGTTGGAGATGCAACTTCTGTGAAAAATGAAGAAGCTCAAGAATGAGGAATTATAGGAGGCGAACCCCTTTTAAGGAAAAAGTAAATTGAGCTCTAATCTCGTTTTTGTACGCACTCTGTTTTCGCTTTCTTTATCATGTTAAATGTTAGACGCATCCGTAATGGACTTAACGACACGACAAACAATAATACTAACAACTTGCAAGTAAATATATACACACACACATAAGAAAGAGAAGAATCGAGTGCATAAAAACCATTAAACTAAGTAGCAAAGCGAGTGTAGTGCAAATACGTGTAAGTTTGAAAGAACATATACACATACAGTGGTGCACACACGTCCTCCTCGTTGTTCTCTTAGCTAAAAGAAATATAGTCAAATAATGTGTCGATAAGCTTAATGGGTATTTGTGCACACTCCACCGCTGTCAATTTGTAATCAGATTTGAAAAGAGATGAGCGAGAGAGAGAGCGTGTGTGCATATTGTTATTGAGTATTAGATCCCAAGAAAGTGGAGAGGGTGAAAGTAAACGATAAAAGTCTACGTGACGGTGTTTGGGTCTTATATATATTTATCCTGTGATGGTATTTATATATAAGGACGAGTAGGCTCGTTCACATTTATGTGTGTAGTGCATTAGGGATTTAGTTTGATGATGAATAAGAAGGCTTAGCATTTCTCATCCGATTTTCGTCTGCTCTCTCACTCTCTCTCTCTCTCCTTACAGAGAGATTTAAACTATATCTCTTTGTATAGAGAGAGAGATATTGAATGCCACTTGCCACTTCTTCACTATGATTAAGAGCAACCGGAATATAATCATTTCTTGTGTCTTGCCAGACTTTCACTGCTGATTTACCTTCTACCTTTAATATAATATAGAATGATAGCTACACTGCAATTCCTTAAATGACTTCACTCTCTCTCTCTACACTTCCTCTAGGACTTCCAGTTGTTAGTGTGGTATCTCTGTTCCTGTCGTCCTGTGTGTATTATTACTGCTGCAACCCTTATGTGTCAAGTCAGCAACTAAGGACGACGATGACGACGTCACCGAGTGTGATGGGGAAAGCTATTTCCTCTCTCCCCAGGAGGGACGACGACGAAACTTTGATACATTTGTTTACTCTTATTATGCAGACAAGACAATTTACCTTGAACTTAGGACCAGCAACCTCTCCTTTTACTTTTATTCCGCATGAACAACCTCTAGCAAATCTACCGCGGCTGTATGTATATATTCCTTATTCCGAGGGCACATTCCACTAATTGTCCCTTTTATTTCTAAACTCATCTGCATTATGGATTCTAGTCTCTCCCCTTCATTAACACTCATATTGTTTAAGATTTAATAGTCCTACGAATTCCATGAATAGGACAAGGAACACTGCTAAGCTAATCATGAAACATTCATAATCATCGTAGTCTTTCTTCGTGTGATCTTTCGAAAATTATCTTTTGAATATATTCCACACTATGCTTCAAGGACACAGCCTTAATAAATAAAAAGCAATTGTTTCAAAATCTACTACGTGTCTTAGCTCAGAAGATGAAAAATTAGAAAAGGAACTAACCCCAAGTTTTGACATGAAGATATGATAAGAAAAGACTCAAGTTTAGGATACAAGATAAAGAGTTGTACTCTCTCTCTCTCTCCCTGAAAAGAACTTAAAGAAACAAAAGAAAGAAGCGTTGCTACTGTGAATACTGTTTTCTTGTCATCTCACAGTTTTTGTGTCGGCATTTTTGGTGAATAAATCCTGTCGGCACCTTCCTCTCTTACTCTTATATCTGTATAAATATATTCTCTCCTGTATTCTTTTCTTTCTATTGTCTTAGTTATCTCTTTCCACTCTCTTCTCACACCGAGTCCCTCACATATAATATCATCCATCTCTTATCTCTTCCTGACTAACTCTTCCATCTCACAGTTTTGTTGCACATTATGTCACTCTCTCCCAGGGAAAAAGTGTCAAGTAAGGCCAATCAGAACAAGTCTTGAGAAAAAGTCTTCTTCAGAGGCCACAACGGAACATAATACTACTAACAATAGTACTACATTGGAACAAAAAGAAATCTTCCACAGTTTTCTGTGTAATGTTATTTTACACATTGTGAGGTTTTTGTTATTTTGACTACGAGAACAATATGATCTCATGATAACACTCCATCGTACTTTGTTCAGATAGAACTGTCACCGGGACAGTAGCAAAGAATGACTTTATAGGTCTCCTTTAGATATACGGGAATGGGGAATCAAGAACCGCATGAATGATGAAAAATGTCTGAGGAAATGTTCCTATTTGAATAAAATACACGACGAGTTTTGCGTTTGCTTGAATACTTTATATACTAAGTATAGGTAGGTATGAAGAGACGTTAGAGAAAGTAGCATCGATAGGTGGATGATGACAATGTCATGTAGTTTATATATCTATCGGAATATATTGAGTGTGTTCATCTTGAGAGAAAGCAAAGAAGACAAACGGAAGAATAGCAATAGCAATGCAGGAGCAGATGAACAAACAAAATCCTTTTCACGCAGAAACATATATGCATGTATGTATATATGTGTGTACGTATGCATGTATGTGTATATATATAAAGGTAGGTGGTAGTTCACGGAGTCACATACAAAAAGAGCATTTTGAGATTGTTCCTCTTGAAGTCACAAATATTCTGAAATTTCCCTCAAGAACACGTTGTGTTGGGTTGAATTGA
>Ga0194135_10000663_pt1 | contig 20166 bp, 2 predicted proteins | sample LitLau_LLRF_2013_FD_134024 | JGI IMG/M metagenome (GOLD analysis project Ga0194135, IMG submission 134024) | Freshwater sediment microbial communities in response to fracking from North America - Little Laurel Run_MetaG_LLRF_2013 (version 2) | ecosystem: Environmental > Aquatic > Freshwater >...
CCCATTTGGGTCACAACAGACCAGTGTATGGATCCTTCTGCTACATAACTAAGAAACGAGATGGCGTCAGGCGGAAGGTCCGAAGCATGCATGCTCAGCCCAGGCTTATCACTACACATTTCCCAGTCCTTGGATCTTCCACTACTGGGACCTTGGCCAAATTGACCAAGGTGATTGAATGTGATAGGGGGAAGGACGGATGGAGAGTAGCCATTGAGGGGACCAAATCCAATCCCTTTGTTTGGTACCTTACGGAGAGAGTCTTTCACCTTGCGAATTGTGCTGCCAATTGATCCACCGACGTCTAGAATTACAGGAAACATTGACGTAAACCAACCCATAGTCTTGTTTACGTCCAGTCCCTTGATTATTTCCTCTCGTCCATGCCCTTCTAAAGTGACGAACTGGTATTTCGTTTGGGTGAAAATTTTCGACAGCGTCAAGGCAACTCCAGAGAGGAGCAGGTCATTGATTTCCGTATTGTAGATGGAGTGACCAGTTCGTAGAAGAATATGCGACTGCGCAACTGATAGGGCAAATTTAGCCGCCGTTTGACTTCCACTGAGCGGAAATTCTATTTTTGCTGTATTATATTTTTCTACTACATTTGCCCAGTGTTGTTTCTCCTCATCAGATGCCTGTTTCCCATACCTGGAAATCCCAGAAATCCACTCCCTGTAACTGGTTCCTTTTTCTCCAAGGGATTTCCCGTTGTAAAGGGTCTTGAGATCCTCAATCAGGATTCTCCAGCTTACAGCATCAACAATCAAGTGGTGGAGAGCGAAATGGAGCCGGATTGAGCCATCAGCAAACCCGTAAACGTAGCCAACGGTCCAAAGCGGGCCGGAACTTATGTCAAAGGAAGCTTGCCAGGCGGTGAAAACTTGTTGCAAGTCGGCAGTATTTTTGAGTGTCCCAAGATCAAGTACATTAAGACGAGCCAATCCAAGTCGACCAGAGAGTGGTGGAACATACTGCTGCTGGTGGTCAACGGAATTAAAACAAAGGCGAAGACAATCATGATGCGATTCCAGCATACATAGGCTGCTGACCAGTCGTTGAACGTTTAGCGCTCTCTTGCATGAAATGACAAAAGACTGATTCCAATAATGGCCCCACTTGCGTGTGGAAGAAAAAAACCATTTCTGAATTGGAAGAAGCTCAAAACTTCCGACCAAAATACCTTGTTCTCCTCCAGTGTCGGCGCGTGCGTCAATGAGTGTGAGGCAGCCCGAATCTGTTAACCGCTTAATACATTTTTGCTCAAAAATGTCCCTCACAGTGAATTTGACTCCAAGTTCCTTCTTAGCCCTACCCACAATTTGAATACTCAGAATACTGTCACCACCTAACTGAAAGAATGAATGTGTAATCCCAAGCTCAGAGATGCCTAACACTTCCTTCCAAATCTGCACAAGGCCAAGCTCTTCAGTCGTCCTACCTGGTACAACTTCCTCTTTATCCTGAATGTCAAAGGTGGGTCTAGGAAGAGCCTTGCGGTCAATTTTTCCTCCGAGAGTCAATGGTAGACTTTCTAGATGCACAAAAACAGATGGGACCATGTAAGGAGGGAGGTAATTGAGACAATGCTCTTCGAGCTCCGGCTTACTCAAACTTTCCTCTCCCACGTAGTAGCCAATGAGGACACCTGATTGGCTGACCCCAGCATGTCGTTCCACAACACTGGCAGCCCCTTCTTTCATACCCGCAAATCGGCTCATTACCTCTTCTACCTCTGCCAACTCAATACGAAATCCACGAATGTTAACTTGCAAGTCTCGGCGACCAATGTATTCCAAATTACCCTGCCCTACCCATCGCATCACATCACCCGTTCGATACAGTTTTCCTTCTCCAAACGGACTCGGAATGAAATTCTTGGCTGTTTCATTTGGTTTATTCAAATAGCCGCCGGCTACCCCGACACCGCCGATATACAACACTCCCAGAGATCCAACTGGGACAGCACGTCTCACCTCATCCAGTAAATAAAACTTTTCGTTCACTAGAGGGCGTCCAATACAGTTTGTGTAATCATCCAGAATTTGATTTGCCGTATTGACCACCGTTGATTCGGTTGAGCCAAACATATTATAAAACCGTAACTTTTTTGACCAATAGCGTGTAAGTTCGGCTCCGCAAGGCTCCCCACTAATGGCGATTGCCTTTAGAGTCGGGAAATCTTTTCTTGGGAGAGTGGCTAGGAGAGCGGGTGGAAAGTATGCAAAGTTGACTCCCTGCAAGTCAATGTACTCACTCAGAAAGTTTGGATCGAGTCGTTCGTATTCAGTGAGCATGTGCACTGTGCCTCCTCCGGCAAGCGGCGTTATGATTTCAATAATCGAAGCATCAAAGACGTACGAGGTGAGAAATGGGCAGTTTGGTCTTTCCTCGCCGAAACAGGGCTTCATGATAGAATCTACCACGGCAGCCACTCCGGAATGCTGAACAAGTACGCCTTTGGGATCTCCAGTGGTTCCGGAAGTGTAAATGCAGTAGGCGACTTGCTCCTTCCGCTGAGTGGTTGTGGTATTACTCATCGTCTCACAATTCAAATCCTCATCAATAGCTAGAATGGACACTGACAGTCCCTCACTTTTACACAGAACAGAAAGTCGACCAACATGACGTCCGTGCGTAAGGATTACACCGGCTCTCGTGTCCTTCAAAATGTATGCAATCCTGCCAGTACCAAAATTCGGGTCAATTGGAACGTAGGCTGAGCCGTAGGTCCATGACCCCAACATGCCTACCACCATCTCTACGCTGCGTTCCAGAAATAGGGCCACAAAAGTTCCAAGCTCCAAACCATCTTCTCCTATTTGCTTCAAACTATTAGCCAATTTGACACATCTGTTGCCCAACTCTGCATAGGATACTTTTTTACCCTTGAATATAAGTGCAGTCTCTTCGGGTTGGGAGTTTACTAGGCTCTCAATTTTATTCAAAACGAAGGTAGTTGGTGGTGGTGGGCCAGGGGTACTACTCCAATCCCTTAAAATTATATCTGCGTTGACGGATGACAGGAATGTAAGGGCAGACGTCTGTAAGTCCCAGTTGCTTGAGATTTGGGCCAATAGTATTAGAATAGTGTCCAGAGCTCCCTGGACTGCCGGCTCATATAAACTCTCTCCCGCGTAGAGTAGTTTAATTTTGAGGCATTCATCCATTTCGTAAGCAATGAGAGCCAAGGGATAGTCCAATTGGCCCCAAACATGGTCTAGTACTAGTTCCCACCTTAGCTCATTCTCAACCGATTTCTGTGGGAAATTCTCATAAGCAAAGAGAGTGTCGAAGAGTCGAGTTCCGGAAGGAGTTAACTGGGACAACTGAACGCAACTTCGGGAGTTCATTTCAACTAAATCGGACTGAATGCCCGAGATGGATTGTCCCAGACTCCTGTCGGCCTTTGAAGAATGACTCACAACCAATGGGAGAGTGTTGATAAACAGGCCCACAGAACTCTCAATTCCGTCTATGGGCAAATGTCTCCCGGAGACAACTGTACCTGTAACGGTAGTTGGAGCCAAACTGTATAGATGGAGCACGTCATGCCAGGCCCATTGCAAGAATGCACTCATTGTGATCCCTTTCTCTCGTCCAAAATATTTCAAGCTCTCTAGGAGGTCCCCACTCAAATTTACACTCAACTCCCTAGAATCTAACACCTCTCGCATTTCCGACATTCGTTTCTGAGGTTTTGAACTTTTTGGAAACAAGAATCCAGATAGCTCCATCCTTTCCGGAATCAAGCCTACAATGCGTTGCCAATGAGGCAAGTGATCTTCCTTATGAGCAGTAAGATACTGCTGGGCCTCAATATAGGCCACGTCCATGCCAATCTCTGCAGAAGCCCCAGAATAACTTGTATGGACTTTATTAAAGAGTAGGCCGGTACTCCAACCATCCAGAATAGAGTGGTGAGCACTAAATAGACAGTAAATGGAGCCTTCAAGGGTCAGTATGAAGTAAATTCGAAATAGTGGACCCTTGTCCAACTTATACCCTTCCTCTCGATCCCGAGCCTCGACTTTCTTGATGTCCTCAAGATTTTTCACCTGAACCGAACGCCAATCTAAACTTGCCACCTTTTGAATTACCTGAACCACACTTGCGGTTGACCAATCAAAACTGAGTCGAAGTGCGGGAAAGTGATGCATAGCATCTTGCCAAGCTGATTTTAGCCTATCCTCATCAATAATCGAGTTGTACTGAATGAGGAGTTGAAGTAAGTATGAATGGTCTGTCTTGCTTGCCCCCAGATAGTGAAATATGAAGCCCTGTTGAAGACTATTGGTTGGAATTCTCAGCTCAGCCTGGTGGAGGTCAACTTCAAATTTTGTTTTCGCTGACCACTGAGGTTCGGTTGGAACCGGCAGCAGCTCGAGTGAGCTAGCCATTCCCTCAATTGTTTTATACTCAAAAATTTTCTTGACGCTCAACTCAATCCCATGCCGTTGGCGGAAAAGGGCCGAAATCCGTATGCTACTGATACTATCTCCACCAAGCTGAAAGAAATTGTCGGAAATCCCAAACTCGAGTTCCGGTATCCCGAGCACTTCCGACCAGATTATGAGGAGATCCTTTTCCAACCGATTCCTTGGGTCGACTCTAATTCCGTGGCCAAAAAAATCAGGTCTGGGTAAGGCCTTACGATCAACTTTTCCACCGACGGTGAGGGGCCACGATGTCATGCGGACGAGCCTCGTTGGGACCATATATGACGGGAGCATCGTTTCCAAGTGTTTTAAAATTTTTGTGCTCTCGAGTCCCTGCTGACTGACGTAGTAGCCCACGAGGACTCTGGTTGCACCCTCTCCAACCCCTCTCACTATGGCCTCGACCACTGATTCCTCGATACCTTGGTAAGAAAGGAGCGCATGCTCGATCTCACCCAATTCGATGCGATAACCCCGAATTTTGACTTGCGTGTCCGCCCTGCCAATGTACTCCAAGTTTCCATCCAACTGAAGTCGGACAATGTCACCCGTCCGGTACAACAATTCACCTGCTCGGAACGGACTAGGAACAAACTTTTCTGCCGTGACGTCAGGTTTATTCAAATAGCCCCGAGCAAGACCTGGGCCCCCGATACAAAGTTCACCGAACGCCAAGGGAGGAACTTCTCCGGAATATTTATCCAAGACATATGCAGCCACGCCCTCTAGCGGTCGCCCGATTATTCTTACATCCTTAGCCTTACAAATCCGCCTGCCTGTATCGACCACGCTTGTTTCAGTGGTCCCATGGTAATTGTAAAAGTCCACACGGTCTACCCAGGTCTCGGCAACAACCTCCGGGCAACTTTCCCCTGAGAAGACAATCCCTTGAAGGAATGGATACTTAACTGGCGGGAGCGTTGCGAGGAAGGCGGGTGGAAGGTAGGCGTAGGTAATCTCATGTTCTAGCATGTATTCACTCACCAGTTGGGCGTCATGACGCTGGTCCTCACTCAGAAGATGGACTGCCCCACCGTTGAAAAGGGTTCCAAATATTTCCAGTATGGAGGCATCAAACATGTAGGAAGTAAAGGCAAGCTTCCTGATTAGGACCCCCGGAACAAAGATAGATGAGTAGGACAAAAGGGTATTCACGACCCCTCGGTGCTCAATTAATACTCCCTTTGGCTTTCCGGTGGTTCCAGATGTATAAATGCAGTAGGCCAAGGCTCGATTCGATCCCGGGAAATTTAAATCCGATCCATCCTCCACAACAAGGTTGGTCATTACTGACTCAACAAGGAGCAAGCTTGTGGGCTGCAAGTAGGTTGAAAGGGTGCCCATATGGCGTTCGTTTGTTATCACCAAGGAAGTAGCGGTATCGGTCAAAATATACTCGAGCCGCTCCTTGGGGGAGTTTGGATCCATCGGTACATATGCGGCTCCGGCCTTTAGTACTGCAAGCATGGAAATGATCATGCACTCATTTCGATCCAGAAATAAACCAATCAGAGCATCTTCCGAAACCTGAATGGTTGATCGAATAATTCGAGCCACCTGATTGGTTATCTGATTAAGTTCGGAATAGGAATACCGCTGGGATCCAAATACTAGGGCGAGAGAATCGGCGTGTTTGATAACCAAGGATTGAATATGTCCATGAATAGTCTGAACTGGAAGCGGACTAACAGGCGGCATAAGTATGCTGGTATTGTCTGACAACAAGTGAGAGGTGAGTAGACTCGGCGTCCGCGCCAGGTTCTCTACTACCCGTTTCAGCACGCCCAGAGCATTGTGGATTGGTCCAGAGTCAAACAGTTGAGAATCGTAGCAGAATTTAAGTCGCAAGGTGACGGGGAGTTCTAGAACGGACAAGAGAAGAGGGTAGTTAACCTTTTCCGCCACATCTACTAGGTGCATGTGCAAGTCCTTATCCCTCTCAAATCCAAGAATATCCGGGTAGTTTTGATATACAAAAATTGTGTCAAAGATCCTTCCGCCTGATAACAAATTTGAAATGTCTCCAAGTCGGGCTGTGGAATGTCCTTCGGCCTCGATTACTTTCCCCTGTATGATCTGAACATACTCGACAAGTTGTAAGGGCTTGGAATGATCACAAACGATTGGTAACGTGTTGATGTAGAGCCCGACGGATTCATGAAGGCCACCAATAGGCAACGATCGTCCTGAAACTACTACACCAACCACGGTAGTCTCTGCCGTACCAAATACCTGCAATACTTTGTGCAGGGCATACTGGACCATGGCACTCATCGTTACTCCATACTCCCTACTGACCCCGCGCAGTTTCTCCAGTAGCTCTCCGCTAAATTCGAATTCCACTTCAGCAAATTCCTCCACCTTTGTTAGCTCATTTAGGCGTATTGCTTTTGACCTATCTGAAAAGAATCCTGGTAGTTCATTTCGATCATCCACGACGGCCATTTCTGATTTCCACCATTCCAGATCATCCGCCTGTCGCTCTTGGTTCAACTTCTGTGCATAAAAGTACGCAACATCTGTCGAGTTTTCTAGCTTGTCCCCGGCTAGTGCACGCTTATAAATTGAATGTAAATTTGACAGTAAAATAGGAATGCTCCAACCGTCCAAAATAGCATGGTGCGATGTGAAAATACAGCGAGATTGGTTGGCCCCTAATTCGACTAGCGTAATACGAAAGAGGGGACTGCGGCTCAAGTCAAAACCTTCGGCTCGATCTGCTGCTCCGAATTTTATGAATTCCAACGCTTGTTCTCGAACGGTGAAATGGCGCCAATCGAGTTGACGCCAGTTCAGGGCCACCTCGTAGTCAATAACTTGTACCATTTCTTCCCAACCAAGGCGAAGGCGAAGGGCGGGGTACTTTCGTACACAAGCTTCCCAGGCGTAACGCAAGAGCTCAGACTCAACCCTAACCCCATAATCCCAAATATACTGGACAACGTAGGCATCATCCCCATCCTCAGCTCTCATCCAATGGGAAATAAACCCTTGCTGAAGACTTGTAGCACTGAAAACAGCCTCAACTACCTGCTCTGCTTGAACTCGGTCCAAGTAGCCTGCACTCAAAACTTCGTTCACGTCGCTTGGTGTCAAGTAGGTTCTCCTTATACCATTCAAGTACCCAAGGATCTCCTCCAAGCAACATTTGAAGACACCCCCAAACTCCACACAACTCCGCACTTGAAACCTGAGCTTATCTCCAAAAACGCCTCCTACCACGGACAGATAAGGCTGAGCGGAGTCATTAGCCGCATGTATCGCCAACCCAGGTGAGTCATGACGGAGGGACCATTCCTGCCCACCATCCTCACTACCGCCCATCACGCCCAAGTAGTTGAAAAGAATCGGCGGAAGGGGTTTGGTTGGATCATAACCAATAAAGTGTCCGTACCCGAACCCATGAACTGGAATCTTGCGCAGGGATTCCTTGATACTTTTTAATATTTCCCCCAAATCAGGCTGCTCCTCGGGAATGGTCAGCCTAATTGGGTATTTTGTTGTGAACCAGCCTACAGTGCGTCCCGTGTCCAGTGACCCAATATCCTCTCTTCCATGTCCTTCCAGAGTGATGAAAAACTCATGACCGGGGAATACCTTTTCAAGTGCCAATCCCAACCCAGTAAGTAAAATATCGTTTATTTCCGTGTGGTATACTCGGTGAGAGTCTGACAGGAGAAAGGCCGTCATAGCCGAGTCGAGCATAAACGTACTCATAGACGGCGTTCCGGAGCCAAGGTTAATTTTCCAAACTTTTGCGTTTTCAGCTAATTCGTTCCAATATTGACACTCTAATGGATGGGCTGTTGGATAGGTCGAAGCAGCTTGGACCCATTCTCTGTAACTGGCCGTTTTCGGCGCTAAGTTCTCAGCCTTGTATGCCCCCTGCAAGTCTTCAATTATGATTCTCCAACTGACGGCGTCTACTGCTAGGTGATGGGCAACAAGAAGTAACCTAGCACGCCCAGACTCGAATCCGTGGATGTAACCAACACTGAAAATAGGCCCCTCCTCCAATGCAAAGGAATCTTGCCAAGAAGTTAAAATTTTCCTAAGCTCGTCTTCACTCGACATGTTCTGGATCTTCCGAACGTCAAGGACACGGAGCACAGCCAACCTCCTTTCATTGTACGTTTGGGTCTGGTGAGAAGGAAATGTTGAGCTCAGTGCATCATGATGACAAAGCAAGGCTTGGAGAGCTTTAGTAAAGGCTGGGATTTCCAGCTCCGGCACGTCGACCATAAATGCCTGATTCCAATAACCAGGAAATTTGAAATTATTTGACCAAAACCAAGACTGGATGGGAAGGAGTGGGAACGTCCCAGTCAGAATCCCGGTTTCTCCTAAAGGTTTGGTTGTCCTTACTGGACTTAGCACGTGCAGGACGTTATCGGACAATGCCTGGATTGTTCGATGATCAAAAATGTGCTTGACCGTCAGAGGAATGTGAAGTGATTGTCGAATTCTTCCGGCAGCCTGGATACACAGAATACTATCTCCACCCAAATGAAAAAAGCTTTCCGTAATACTAACTTTCTCAACCGAAACTTTGAGAAGATTCGCCCAAATGGATGCGATGTCCAACTCTGTCTGATTTCTCGGGGCAACGTAACATCTCTCCCTGGAAGCCACGTCTGTAGCGAGATCCGGATTAGGCAATTGTTTTCGATCTACTTTACCGCCGGCGGTTAATGGTATTTTCTCAATCGAAATAAAAATGCCAGGAATAGCATATGCCGGGAGATGGCGCCCCAGTTCCTTGCGAATGCTCTCTTCAGTATACTCACCTTCCAGACTCCACACAAAATATCCTACTAGGACACTCCGTTGTTCCTCATCAGGGGTCGGTCGATTTCGGGCATCAACCACAGTTTCTCCGATCCCTGGGACCAGCCTCATGAAATGTTCCACTTCGGCCAACTCGATTCGATATCCGTTTACTTTTACTTGGAAATCCTTTCTACCCACAAATTCTAGATTGCCCGTTAGAGCGTCTCGTACGACCAAGTCTCCAGTTTTGAACAGGCGCTCATTTTTTCTCATCACTTTCTCTAGCGTGCCTTGAAAGGGATTCTTGATGAATGAAGAAAGAGTCAATCGTGGCAAGTTGAGATATCCACGGGCCAAGGAAGAGCCACCGATAAACAATTCTCCTATTGCCCCATCCGGCACTGGAACTTTCTCCTCATTTAAAATATAGAAGCTGTTATTGGGCAGAGGCTGCCCGATCACATGGCTTTGATTTCCTACTAACTGTTGATTGGTTACACAGACTGAGGCTTCTGTGGGACCATATCGACTCATTAGTTTTACTTTATCTGACCAATAGGCTGCAAGCGGTGGGCTCACAACCTCCCCTCCGATCACAATCCCCTTCAGGTCTGGATACGCCAGCCTGGGCAGGGAATGCAGGAGGGCGGGCCGAGTATGAAGATGCGTGATTTTATTTTCTAAGATGTAGGCGGAGAGTGCAGGTCCGTCAAGCGCAAGCTCCGTTGGCAAGAGATGAACTGTCCCGCCGGAAAGAAGAGATGCAAAAATGTCGAGGGTGAAGGCATCAAAGGCATACGAAGAAAAACTGGTCGTGATTGGAGGGTCACCGGAGGACCCGTAAGTAGAGGCCTGAAATGCTCTAACTGTATTTACAATCCCTGCATGCTCGACTAGAATTCCTTTTGGGGTGCCGGTTGTTCCTGAAGTGTAGATACAATAAGCAATGGAGGATGACGGCACAGATGGCAGCCCAATAACTGAAGCTTCCCCCGTAGAATTGCCCGCTCTGACATCTAGCGGCAAAATCTTGGAAGAAATACCAGTTAACCAATCGAAATGGTTTTTGTCTGTTACTACGAGAGATTTCTCTTCCCCGCCGGTTGTGTCCTTCACAATCATGGCAATCCTCTCTGCCGGAATTTCATTATGCAACGGGACATAGCCTTTCCCTGACATCATGACACCTAGCATTCCTACGATTACATCCTCCGTCCGCTCCAAATACAACAAGACCAATTCCGAACTCACATTCAAAGCTAAAATTCTACCTGCCAAAACTTCACTCCGTTCTAAAATAGCGGCAAATGAGAAATGGGAACCGTTGAAAATGACGGCGGGCCTGGTAGGAGTTGCCAGGGCCTGTTCCTTGAACCATTCGGACAGGGAAGTTGGTGCCCAATCCGTCTGATTTTGATTCCGCTCAAAGATGGCCTCAGTCCAACCCACCTCATTCAAAAAGTGGAGATGACGAACTGGACGTTGAGGAAAAGTTGCAACTTGATTCAAAATGTGGGTAAAAGTTGAAGAAAAAGTCTGAATGGCGGATGATTTGAAGAGACTCGAGTCATATTTGAGGGTAAAAACGAATTCGGTTGGACTCTCAGTAATAATAAGACAAAGCGGGTAATTCAAGTGTTGACGAGTACTCACGTGCTTTGGCATTAGTGATGAGGGCATAACCCCTGGAAAATTTTCATAAACAAGTAAAGTCTCGAACAGGCGGCGTCCCTTCCGCTGAATCTTGGAAAGGGCAATGCCCGAGAATTGATTTGCCTTCAAAATAGCTTCTTGCAGAGCTTTCACCGTACTCAAGATGGAACTTCCTGCAAGATGCAAGTGGTTGCAGACCACTGGCAAAGTGTTGATGAACAATCCGACAGAGTCCTCGATTCCAATTACTGGCAACACACGCCCGGAAACTGTTGTTCCTACTACCGTTGTCTCACTCCGCCCGAATACGCTCAAAGTCTTGTGCCACGCGTACTGGGTCGCTGAATTTGTGGTGACGCCCAATTGTTGGAGTCGTCTCAAATTTCTGCCCTCATCCCCTCCTACCTTGAAAACGTACTCAGCTGGGCAAGAGACCAAACTCTGCTCAAGTAAATCCAGGCCACGGATAACATTGGGTCGGAGAAGACCGCGTAGGTCCAACTGCTCAGCCGACTCACATTCGGAACGTACTTGCTCCCAGTAGATGGCCTGCTCTGCTCGAAGACAAGATATTTCCAACTCTCCTTGTGACTCTTCATAGGCAAAATCAAGCCTAATGGAATCCCAGCTTTGTCTCATTTCTGAGTTGTCGTAGTCCTCATGAACGAAATCAAGGAGCTTTGTCAGGCTCCATCCATCTAAAATCCCGTGATAGAAACTCAAAACAAAGATGGCGCCTTTGCCTGACCTGACCAGTATAATTCGAAAAAGCCCGGGCTTCTCTAATTCATAAGTCGTAGACCTATCACGTTCCAGAATCTGCTCAAGTGAGCTGGTCGAATTAATTTCAGGCTGAGACCAGTTGAGAGGAGCTTCTTTTTCAATCACTTGGAGAGCCTCCCCGTCCGCCCAATCAAACCGAAGGCGAAGAGCGGGATATTTCCGAATGGCTCTTTCCCAACATTTTCTTAGCCGGAGGCTATCAGGTGCAACAGGATATTCTACCAGAATTTGGACTGTATAGGCAGGATCATCGGGATATGTGAGAGAATGATAAAGAATTCCCTGTTGTAAACTATTAGCCGAGTAAACTCCAACTATTCCCGCCTCGCTTCCTTTCTCAATTCGGGCAAAGTCTAGTGCTGGGGTGTCCTGAGACGGAATATGAATTTTTGACTTTGTGCGTATCAGAGTCAACAAATTTGAGGAAAATTCATTTAATCCCTCTTTCCAGGTTGAGTAACAGTGAAGCTTATTTCCCAACAGAGTTGTGTAAAGAAAAAAGGATGCAAAAGTGGGAACCACGACAAATCCTGGAAGAAAATTCAAACCCTGCGGCCCTTCATAAAAAATTACCAAATTTTCTCTGCCCATGTTCCCATTCTCATGTTGCATGTACTCCAAGCTCTCCCCAATATTCCCAGATGTCGGCATATTGAATTTTCCGCCTATAAACTCTGTATTTTGACCTACATGGACGTATCGGATTTCTCCATCAAGGACGGTGGAAACCGTGGCCAGAAAGGCCGCAAGGACATAATCAGAGCTCATTCTCTCTCTCGTCTCCATTCCGTGCAAGAGGTTTGTCTCCTCCGCACTGAGAGCGATGCTATACAAAGCGGCGTGCACACACTCAGTGAACACAAAACCAGAGTTGAGTTTAGGTAATACCGGCAGCGTCACCCGGTGGAAAACTTTGGCAAGTAGGTCTTGAACAAATGCGCAAGCCCACTTTGCTCTGCTCACTTCTTTGTTGACCACACAAAAGAGTCGTCCAGAACCATCTGCCCACCCACGAATCGTGCCAACAAAATATCCTGGCTCGGATTTCCCTACACATCCAACCCAAGTTGCCAATAACTCCTGGAAGTCGTGAGGAAACGTTGGCTCATCTTCCATTAGGCCCACATTAAAGGAACTACAGTTAGCCTCCCTGGTGGTGGCCTCTTTAAACGTTTGAGAATAGAGGTCAAACGTGGCCCTCAACGTTGGGTAGTATTCTAGAATGGAATCAACACTCTCTCTAAGTACTTTCAAGCCAACGGGCTTCGCCGTTTTGATCAAGAAAACATGCGCAGACGGGAAAGGATCTGCAGCATCTCCCGTCCAAGAAATTTTCTTTCCATCTGCTGGAGGTTCCAAAGATTCTGAGGGTTCCAAAGCCTGAATTCGCTCAGCTAATGCCCTCACTGTTGGGTTTTCAAAAATGTGCCCAATGTTCAAGTTGAGTCGTAGTTGGGCACTGAGTCGGCTTGCAATTTGAATAGCAGAAATACTGTTGCCTCCGAGACTAAAAAAATTATCAAGTAACCCAATGTCGTCCGAACAGGGCAAGACAACGTTCCAAACATTTCGAACTCTTTCTCCCAGTGGCGTAGGAATCAGTCCTGGAGTTTCATCATGTCCAAATTCAGTCTCCTTTTCAGAGTGGATCTTTCTAGCCATAGACCTAGTTGGATTGCTTGAGTCGCCCCACCAGATCAGTCGGACATGATCGTCTGGGTGACGAATTCCCAGGTGCTGGGTTCGAAATTCGGGGGAGGACCTCAAGGACGCCTGCTCTGAAATTCCTACCCATCCAATCTGATCTACTCCAACTGACATTCCAGAGGAATCGACCAGGTTCAAATGAAAAGGGGAGGTGACAACAGCGCCACATACTGCCAAATCCGTCTCAACTGCCCCAAAACCTTCTGGCAGTGCGGTGTAGCTAATATTCAATGTAGCAATTGGTTTGTGCCCCGGCTCACTAACGGAAACATTAAACAAGGTAGGCAACGAATAGGACATGGTGTCCATCCCATCCAAATCCTGTTCCTGGCAGAAGACTGTCTCGATAGACTCATTCCCCAGAACTCGAGCTAGGCTCATATTCAAAATTACTTCAGCCCCGGCACACAACCCTCCGATCAGAATTTTAACTGCCTGGAAAGTCACTTGCGGCAAGTGATATAAAATCTTGGAGCTGGAATCCCAACCGAATTTCTTTCGAGTCAACTCAATTCCGCGCTCAAATGATTCCCTTCCCAACTTTAAAAGGGGCGCTCCAGCGATTGGTGAAGTGTAAAAGAAACATGCTACGCTGTCATGAATTTTATCAAAACTTTCCCTTTCCTTCAGTACAATCTTACTCAAATTCGAGCCTAAACTATTCTCAACGTCAATAGTAGTAACCAGGTGTTGGAAATTCTGAAATGAATTCAAGGTTTTGGAATTGGTCAATACCAAGACCACTTGGGCCGAGTGGATGACATGATTCACCCATTCCGGATCAGAGGAATCTGCTGGCGAGATGGAAATAAAGGGTATTGAAGCGACGAGACAAGCCAGAACGGATGTGACCACACATTCGGTCACGTCTGAGCAGATGAGGACTGAAGATCCTTTGATCTCTCGAAGAAGGCCTGCTAGCCTGGCACTTCTTTCCTGAATGCTGGAATATGCAAATCTCGAGTTACCGTCAGTGATGGCAACCTCACTTGGCTGAGAGGCGACGATGAATTCGAACTCTGACAAGAGATCCCATCCTGGTTCGACAGTGTTCGTCCTTGGTGGGATGGTCGTAGTCCGCCGTTGAGGCTTGCTCCAAGATTTCAAAAGGGTGAGAATTTCCTGGTCGGTAGACCTGAAAAGGCAAGAAACGTAATAACGTCAAAGTTTAATATAACTTCCATTCCATGTGAGAAATTGGAAATGACGAAGTGTCACATACGCTTGTGCCAGCGAGAGAGGCGTGTTTCCTTCAAAGTCCAACGCATTCGGATTGGCTCCTGCTTTCAGAAGTTCACGGCAACATTGCGCATGCTTGCTCATGACTGCAAGATGGAGCGGAGTTTGACCTCTTTTGTTCTTCAGTTGAACAGTGGAAGAGTCGCAAAGGAGAAAGACGGATACAGAGAACCCACGGTAAGCGGCTTCATGGAGTGCTGTGTTTCCATACTATAAAATTTAGATATTAGTCAATGTATGACCGGCTCATTTCTCTAATTTGGGACCAACAAGGAACAAAAGTAGGCATGTGCTTGGAGCATAACAAATTTTCCAGATTCTGTCTAATCCCATTTCCGATCCGGCAGGTATCATGCACTGTTACAAAAGTCTCCAAAAAATGTTCCGATATGTTAAAAATCATTTTTATAAGTTGGCAAATATCCGTTTACCCTATATGGTAAAGGGATACTTTCTAATCTAACCGCTTTTAAATATATTTAAAAGCGGTTTAAACGACTTCGGAGCAACTTTTGAGCATTTTTTAGTGTTCCAATAATGCTCCATGTCAGACTTTGTTGCGACAGTGCAGTCCCTCCATACTAATCCGTATTTTATATTTTCGTATTTTAATTCCACTTACCACCAAATCCTGTAGAGTTTTGTCTTGGCCGTACTCCAACAACCACTTCAAAGTTTGGACTTTACCAAACGCTGCCGAAATTTGGATCAAGGAATACCCGCCTTGTAAAATTTCCAACCCATTCTGTCCAATTGAATTTAGGCGGCTGTTTAGACTGAGCAAATCTTCTTCGAGACAAGCTTGAACAAGTTGTGTTTCCTATAAGAAGAAACAGTTTTCCATGCAAACTTTGACTCTGAATTTTTAATTTTGTGACATTTTTTAAATTTACAGATCCTGCCTCCTGTGCTTCTTGCGAGATAGGTGAAGGGAGTTGTGTTGTCATTAGGATTGGAAGTTTAATTGGTGGGTATATTATATTAACTTGAGGTGAAAATCCGGCGAGGTGAAGTTGCCCAACAACATCAATAAAGTGTTTGAGTTTGTCGCCACTGGACGGAGTTACAGTTAGGCGTGTCCTTGAGGAGCCCAAGGATGCGGTAAGAAAACTTTGCAAGACTGGTTTCCGACCTACTTCCAAAACGAGACTGCCGCTAGGGATTTTCTTGAGGCAGTCGTGAAAGAGAAAGGGCTTAGCCCAGATGTCAAAAAAATATTCGAGACCAACAGGGCCGGAAATATACTCTGCTTCATCTCTCTTGTTTACCCAACGTTCTGTTTTCGGTACTGGCACTGGCAGAACATCTCGCAGCGAGTCACATAGTTGTTTCCTGTTGGGTTCAGCCAAGGGCGTGTGACCTCCATGACCACCCGTCGCTAGCTCGACCGTAAAAATTCCTCTCGCCGTAAGTGTAGCCAGATATGTATCCATGACGTCGGCGTAGCCGGTTATCGTGACGGCGTTGGGGCTATTTTGGATAGCTAGGGAAATTCCCTGAGGGCGGTCTGCCTTGGCTTCTTCCCAGGACATTCCGACAATCGCCATCTTGAGCTCAGGCAGCCCTGAGTTGCTCATTGCTACTTCGACTCCTCGAGCTATTAGAAGTGACTGCTCATGCGTAAGTGTACCGTCCGCATAACCTGCAGCTATGTCGCCCGATGAAAAACCAATGATTCCGTCAAAGGCAATGCCAAGCTCCTTCAGGACATCAATGATGGCAATCTGGACAAACATTTGTATAACATATTGCAACACCTATCGGTAAAAATATAATATTAGTAGGATTACTTGGAATGCAGTTGAACGGGATATGACGTCTTCTGAACCTTTGCCACCACTTAAACTCCTAATGCAGCTGACCCCATTGCCTATCAAGATGGAATGGGACTTGAGCATGGAGTCTCGAAAGGTGGGGAATCTCATGAATTCTTCAACATTGGTCAACGAATCCTCAAGGCCAGAGAGGATTAGCCACAGTGGCGGTAGCGTGTCCGAGAGGAAGGCGCTTTGGATCCAATCATTGCCCAGGGCGTACCCTGCCACGAGATTCTTCTCCTGCTTTCTTCCCATCATAAATCGAATTGCCCCCGGCTCTTTGCAATTTATAGCCTAAACCATGCGGGAGTTTTTTTTTAATTAAATGCTCTGACAAAAATGTGAGCGCCTAGTCAACCGTTTTTAAATCTAGTTACGCTCTTAAATTCTTAAACTTTACCTCTCGTAGAGCGGTTTCTACGCCTTGTTTGGTTTTCCCATAGATGGTAAACAGGGTTGGAATCCCGGATGAGACTGCCGCATCGGAGATTTCCTGTTGTCGACTCGTCCGAAAAACAACTTGGGAGCATGAGGATTGGCTCTCTCGTTGAATTGATGTGCTTCCTTCAAAACCCTCCAGGAGAACCTGCATGTTTAGTGTGTTTAAATACTGCTCTAAATTTGAATACTAAACACGTCCACTCCTCAAGCACAACTTGCCTCAGTTATGAATTGAAGGTGGGCAACTGAGCCGTGGGCAGGAGTTGCCAAGCCATTGAAAACACCACCCTCGTCTCCTTGCCCTGGTTTCATTTTAAGTTCGAGCATTTTCAAAAATCCCTCCCGTTCAGTCTCTTTAAGGTCGAGACCAAGGCCCGTATAAAATTCAACTTTCTCCGCAATCGAAGGATACGTGCCCCATATTTTGCTCCCGAGAAAGCTCGAATAAGCCCGGAGAGCATCTTCTTCCCGCTGGAGCACGAGAGCAAGACTGCCGCCAACTTTGAATTCTACATTTTCAAAAAAAATTATACAATAAATGAAAATACAAGATCAATTTGGTTAAGTTAAAAAAAGTTTACGATGGTTTCCATTTCCAATGTCCTGCTGCCATATTGGCTCGTGGTCAATGTCAGATGCAAAGACGATAGCGATGTCAAGCGAGCCCTTAGTAAGAGCATTCAGAGCGGATTGAAGAATGTCGCCGCTTGATTTCTCCAGGGCAGTGGGGCCAATTAGAGAATTTAAGAGTTCCGATAGTTGGCACTCTACCCCCTCTCCAGAGTGTCCTTGAAAAATCCCTTTTTTCAAGCATTTCACGTCGGGGTGGTTTAAGCCTGGAGAATAAAGTGTTAAATTTTTTTTAAATTTAAATGAATCTCTTATTCGCTTCAAAAAATCGGTCGTGGACTACTCGGATTAAATTAATCAAAGAGAAATGAAACCTTGGATTTTCTCTTACCGGCGTCATGCAATGCGTCCAGCACTACATCTGTCCGTGTAGCATCCAAATCTTGGATTCCGCCAAGATTTCTCTCCAATCTTTTTCCAATTCCTGACACAGAAACGTTTGGGAGTTCCCGACAAGAATTTTTTGGGGCAAAAGATTGCGATTTCATTTTTTCCCCGAACTTTGTATTTTGTAGGAGTTGTTATTTCTTGTTTCCAAAAGTTGCTTTTTTCGAAGCAGCCTACTGCCTCAAGTTTACTGCTGATGAGTATCTCGAGGCAGAAAGATACGCGATAGGTTGAGCAGAAGAAACAGGAATGGGATTAAGGTCTATTTTGTGAGATTAGTCTCTCTCAATTTCAAATTCTGAAAAGCAGTAAACAGGTTTGCAATTAATGAAAATGATGAGGATCTCTTCCGCGAGTTTCAAATAATCAATTATGTCTAGACAATGAAAAGTCCAAGTTGCGAAACTGCAGTAATATGTCGAGGGCCTATATTCTTGACCTTGAAAAATTATATTTGTTTTAAACTCTAAATTTGAAGCTGGCCAGGCGCCTGTCACCATCCCAGCTGGTTAGAAAGTCGAAGTAAAATCCGCAAATTCGAATTTGGTCCACCAAAAATTCAGAAAGTAGTTGCCTGAAAAACTTTGAGTGTTTAGCTTAATACGTCATTTTCTATTTGACTTGATAATTCTCACTTCATTCGACCAATTAGAGCATTCAATAAAGGTGTCGGAGGAAGAATAATTACATTTCTTGTTGCCGTACATCTTGATGCCTTTAGCAAACTAATTTAACCCGTCATCCCGTCTGTTTCAGCTGGATTCCTCATGCTCTGAGCAAAGATTTGAATTTTCCCGCCCTTACCTAAGAGCATTGGGATAAGAAGTATTCTCCCACCCACCTGCCGTCTGATGGGAATTTACTTAAGTAGCAGCGGGCGGGAATAAACCAATTGAGGAGAAAGTCCTGTTTATTTGCCAAAATTACGAAATCAAAATTTTTTATATTTGCAGAATCGAAATTGTGTATCATGTGTCCTAAAATGAATTAAAAACACGAATAATCCTGAATTAAAAATTCAGAATTACGAATTTTAAAATAAAATAGAGAATTTTAAATCCGCATATATAAGAATTTGGTCCACCAAATATCTCATAAAACTTGATGTCTTTATCAAAATAACTTACTCATTGCTGCCGCATTTTGTTAACTTTAAGTAAATTTTGTATGCAAATCCCTGTCCATCTCATCATGTTGCGTAATATTTAGCTAAAATAGTTTATCAAATTTTAATACTCGATATTTTAAAACATTAATCCCAAAGTGAATGGAACCGTCATAGCCTTACGTACCCTTAATGAGGAGACGGTGGTTACAATTATGTAATTTCTTAATGCATATAAAATTCTAATGAAGCATGCCTTGCCAGCGTGAACCTGAGAGAGAATTTCTATAGAACTGATACAGAAAATTAAAAGAACCGGTTTCTAGTGAGTGTATTATGCAACCAAATCGTTCCAGTCTACCTAACCAATCTGCATAGTTCCACGTGCAAATCCTTTTCTTTTTAGTTGTAAACCTTTGTGAAATTTATTCAAGATTCAAGTCAAACTAGATTTTTCTCAGACAACTGCCTTCAATGCCTGTTGAGACTTGAGAGAGACAAAATAATGTTTTATGGGACATTTAATTTACCTCAAGCGCGTGATGAAATAATACCAAATACGACGAATTAGCTAAATATCTTAAACTATGAAAGAACCGCTCTCTTTGTCCCAAATTAATCCACTTTCTCTGCTTTATCGTTTATAAATGGTCGTCTAAACGAGCATTGTTTATCCCAAATTAGTTTTCAGGCAATTTTCAGGTTCTATTCCGAAATGTAAATACGAATGTAAGAACGAAATCGATACAATTCAACCACTTGTTGTATTTATTTTTTGTGCTTATGTGCCAAAAAATTTGAAAATTCGCATTCCGCGGAAATTCGACAGTCAAACATAATTTGTTAGGAGGCTTCATTAAAATGAAATTCTTTCTTTGACTCGGTATCCGAATGTTGACATATATCGTAGGACATCGAAATCTATGGAGAGAAGTCCTTTTCCTGCTCTTCTAAAATATCAATGTGCAAGTTTTGGTCAAATTGAAGTAGAAAAACTCGTTTCGTTCTTCAAAACTCTTAATCCTGTCTGCAGTTTCATGAGTTACTCATTTTTTTTTAATCTGGCACCCCAAAAGAGGAATTCTCGAGTCTCGAGTGCTTGACTTTGTCCTTAGAGTACACTGAATCTTTCCTTTACGTTCACTTTAAGAAGGAAGGTAACTACATAAGTTCTTCGGAAAGGAGATAATTAGAC
>Ga0194135_10000664_pt1 | contig 20164 bp, 16 predicted proteins | sample LitLau_LLRF_2013_FD_134024 | JGI IMG/M metagenome (GOLD analysis project Ga0194135, IMG submission 134024) | Freshwater sediment microbial communities in response to fracking from North America - Little Laurel Run_MetaG_LLRF_2013 (version 2) | ecosystem: Environmental > Aquatic > Freshwater >...
CTTCTAGCTGAGCTGGAGCTTGGGTAGTGGTTTCTTCTAGCTGAGCTGGAGCTTGTGTAGTGGTTTCTTCTAGCTGAGCTGGAGCTTGGGTAGTGGTTTCTTCTAGCTGAGCTGGAGCTTGTGAAGATACATCTACTGGATTCTCGCTCGTCGATTCCGTTGTGGACATTACTTCTTCTGGCTTTTTGGTAACTGGGCAGCATTTTACTCTCATGTTATTAAGGGAAGTGTCGTCACCTTGAGATTTAGAAAAGATAATATGTGACTGATTATTCTTGAATTTTTTGGAGATTTTTTATGTTTAGCACTAGAAGTTAGTGCATCTCACCTATTCCTTGAGGTCTCTCAATTTGAGCCTGCAGTCCACAAATTCCCATATCCAAAGGGCATATTTGTGGTGCTGTAAAGCTACTGTTCTTATAGGTGTCAGGATTTCGCTCGTTGTACGCTTCTATAGTGGTATTATCTGCACATATCAGTCTCAAGTTGATAGCTGCAACATCATCTCTAGAACGTCCCTGATAGCTTTGGGACTTCATTTGAAATCCTTTCGCGTAAGTATTGCAGTAATATCGCCCTGTAGGGGCTCCGTAGTACCCTGCAGCAGTCAAATTCTGAATATTTCTAAAAATACTGTTTCCACAAAAGAATCTTATCCCATTGAGTGCAGTATTATCGAATCGTCTACTATATTCCTCAACTTTCAGCTGGTAACCGGTGACTAGATATCCTGGTGAACAATTGTGGAAGGTTGTCCAGTCCCCAAAATTAGTTACCTTCGGGCTTTCCAACACTTCATTTGTTTGATCTGCATAGACGCCCACAGCGAATTCTCCTAAGAGGAAACTAATTCCCCCGAGTAGAATATGAATTTTCATTTTATGCAGGCTGCTTTCTCAATTAAAGGCTTTTAGCTGCTAGTGGAACTAATACAGAAGAATTGATGAGTTCAATTGCAATCATTCATAGATGATCACCTTCTATTTATATGGGAAGATTGAATTCGAAACTAAGCTAATGAGACCAAGGAGAGTCATTGTGTTTTATTTAGAACACAACAAAGGAGGATGTCAGCATCGTATCGCAAACTAATAATAAATTCACAAATCGCTAATCATATACGGGGAAGTTCATGAATTCACGATGATCTCCATGATAGTTATGCGACCTTACACAATTCCTGAAAATGATGAGTGCCAAGTGCCTACTCACATGTTGCTCATTAAAGTTTCGTGTTCCTAAATTCCACTCGGCATTAGGCATGTATGATCATTTAGCAAACATAGAATAATAAATTAAGCATTTTGAACAATTTTGAAATATTAGTGAACTGATCCTACAACGGGGTCGGGTCTCAAGATAATGAATTAAACCAAAATGAAAGTAAAGGGCCTCATCGTTGCATTCAACCCTCATCGTGGATACAAGCAGACGAACAAAACATGAATTGAACACAATTGTTGAATAAATGATTAAGCATCCAAACTACAATAATAATATTAATAATGACATGCAATTGGGAACTTATTGTGACAGGTGTGCACAAGTGAAGGTGACATAGTCATAAGGAAATCATAAAGATATTGAAATCTCTACGAAACCTTTCACAAGTTGCATATGGAGCGTATATTATATCATATATATTCAAAGCAATAACCAAATATTGTGCTATTGTATAAAGGAAATATGCTCGAGAAGCTTCATTACATTTTACAGCTCAGGTGTATGAACATTCATTTCTTAATTTTAAAATGTGAGATGAGTCATTGTAAAAGAAAGAAATAGGGTGACTCATTAATTAAACAGTTTGTAAAACACTTTTGACTTGTTTTAATCAACTTTTGTATATATGTATAGGTAGGTGTTCGTCACAATATATATGCAATATTATGCTATTCATGATTCATACTCATATTGATATAGGTCACTATTCACTATACCGTATAACACATACGCCCACCACATATAATACATTACACAGATTGAACATAAACTTAATTTACTTAATCTAGTAGTTTAAGTAATAATAATTGGTAATTTGTACAAACGTGAAAAGAAAGACATTAATCGGCAGTTGTATTAGATTCGAGAATTTTTTTGAGATGAAGTTCCATACTGTACTGCGCTGCACGATTTCCTTTGTTGTATGCAACGTCGAAAGCATTGTCTCCAATAAAGTTGGCTTTCGTAATTGACGCACCTTGACTTAACAATTCGTTCATACTTTGAATTTGATTAACATTCGCAGCGTGCATAAGAGCTGTGTTCCCGTAGTCGTCTTCTAATTCCAAATCTGCTCCTACTGATATGAGATACTTGATAACATCAACGTGACCTTTTGCTGATGCGAACATGAGGGCTGTTTGACCGTCAGGTCCCCCTAAATTCACGTCTCCTCCTTTGCATACAAATATCTCGATCATTTCTACCTTACCGTGGAAGGCAGCCCACATTATTCCAGACAGGCCACTGGCATCCAATGAGTTTACATTTGTTTCTGCATTGAGAATTATAATCATCGTAAGCTAATTTTACATTTTGTAGCTGGAATAGCTTTGTGATTATATGATTATTATGGAGTTAGATAGTACCGTTGATTTCGTTCTCATTTAAACTCCCTTTAGCTGCTCGTTCTTGAAAGGTCAGAGGGTGAGGGGGAGGTGTATCCTTGCTTAAGGTTTTGACATTGCCTCTTTGTAAGTTTGTGAGGATAGTCAAAGGCTAATAAAAATTAATTGGCCAATGAGACTCAACAGAACCCATACAAATATTGTGTATTATGCAATGCATGCACAAGTTAATGAGTATTAAGTTCTGGCGTACCTTGTAAGGTTGGAAGGCACTGTTCCTAGAGCCGATTTCAGGGGTCTGTGGGGGTTTGATGTCTTCATGTTCACTCACATTGCACAAGGAGTCTAAGAAGTCTGAATCTGGAAAGTCAAGGATCTCTTCTTTAATCGTGATATCCGGGGTTATCGCGGTCTCCATTGATTCCTCCTCTACTTCTTCTTATTGCTTTCCAATTCAATTCAATACTACTTCTACTCAAGTGTCAAATTATTATGTCTCTGCATGAAGAAGTTCAAGTTGACTCTATCTTTAGCTAGTGAGTAGCATAAGTTGCAAATTGCCAATCCGAATTGCTCCTCGTACTACTATTTAGTTGTACTTTAAATTATTCCAATAATAGTAGATCCATAAGACTCTTTCTTCTAGGCAGTGTAAGAATTATTTGCCAGTGATTGGATAATGATCTTCTATCGTCGTCTTTGATGTGTACAAGAACTTTTGCTTGATATTGGTCTATAGTTTTATTAATTGTATTTTTAATGTTGGTTAGTGCCAAAAATTTGTGAGGAAAACCTAGTGGCACTAACCACTCTTTAGTATTTTAGTTTTAGAATGAGAGAGTAAGTTCTTAGAGAGTTTGAGATCTATAAGGGAAAATACTTTTCGAGTTACACTGTTCGGTCCATTATTTCGTAGAAGAATTTTGATTAGGTAGTGGGGAATTTTTATTCGTAATTTTGAAAGTAAGAAGGTCCTAATTTGTGTGGTGGTTTCCAATACATGATTATGGCTTTTAAATTGAGAGTGTGTGGAACAGATTAATGTAATGTTCTTTTGTGTTTTTTTGTGGCAAGATTTACTTCACATATATATACTTGACTTTAGTATATAGAGAGTAGTCTTTAGCATTGTGGAATATATGAGATTGGTTGCAATGCAATAATATTGGATTGTACGGGGGTTTATTCTTCGGGTTCCATGTTATTCCTGTGCTCTTCGTTCATGGGCTCCCTTCAGTCTATTCCAGTCAAAAACCCAGATCAACTTATTCTGTATATCTCGTAGTGGAATAGAATACGCGTTGCATAATATCATCATCTCGTAAATGTATGTGGACAAAACATGAGAGAGCGTATGAAAAACCTCGTTTCACCAATACTATCTGTGTACAAAGTGTCCATGTGTTCTCCGAGGTTAGGTTACTAGCTTGTTGATGAAATTGATACCATAATAATATTGAAATTATCGGACTGGATATTTTGTGCGTACTTATACATTATAATACATAATAAATACATAATATTACGGGAATGCGACTATTGGAGACTATGAAAGCAGCTCAATAATGGTTTAATTGTAAGAATGATTCGTTTGAGACGTTTCTCTGTGAAAGAGAATGTGTAGACTGAAAGAGAAGCATGTCATGGTTCATTGTTGTCTTAAAATTGATGTGCATTTAGTTAATATTACTTCAGTTTAGATGATAGTACCGATAGTCTTAGAATATTACCATTCATGTAATGGATATGTGAATGCTGGTACTGGGCATGTTTCGAGAAACTTCTGAAATGTGAGAGGCTTCAGTGGATTGTGCGTGAATGGTAGAGAAAGCTCTACGTGACTCTGTTCAGGACTGGAAATGATGATGATGAAAACATAAGACGCTATTGCAAGTGCTCATGAGTATATAAGCTTTGAGATTTAGAATCCTCCGTTCAATTCTATTCTGCGAAGTCAAGTGAAGATACGGTCTAGCTAAGCCACAGTGAATCAATCGTTTACACAAGTAACTCAATCACAAATACTACAATTTAAGTCTAAAGTTCAGTGAATTATTCCTACCGCACTTGAACAGCTACAATTTACGAAAGGAGGAAGTTAAAAGCAATTGAGACAGCAGTGAAAGTAAGTTCGGCACTTGTAAGTGAAAGTCAATTATCTCTCGTAGTTTGTGTTAAAATTATATATATTAATTGCTCAAATTTTTGTAGGTATTAAGTAACCAATAAATTGGAGCAATGAATCGTTGCAGCAGAGTTCTCGTTCCTCTCCTTCGACACGAGTTGTCCTTGGCTAATAAGGCCCAGCAAATGATAATTCCCCAGAGGACATTTTTCTCCAGAAGATCATCTCCGTTCGCTCTGGTCGATGTTTCTCGACAGTTCGAAGACATGGAGAGGATGTTCTCCCGTATGGAAAGGGACATGAATGCAGCTTTCAGAGATTTCGGTCTCAGGTCACCCCTTAGAAGTCTAGTGGATCCTGTTCCTGTATCTGCTTCACCCATGCGATTTTTCCCCATGGTAGAGGCTGAGACTACTGGGGACAATGGGGGAAAGTACATCCTGAAAATGGACGTGGGAGCAGATTTCAATCCAGAGAATGTCAAGGTTTCTCTGAAAGACAGAGTGTTGACGGTTGAAGCGAAATTCGAACAAAAATCAGACGACGGGAGATCGAGAATGTATCAAGAAATGTCGAGATCTTTTACACTCCCTGAGAATGTAAAGTTGGATGAAGTAAAGAGCTTGCTCACTCCAGAAGGAATTCTTACAATCGAAGCTCCTTTGCCACAAGTCGAAGCTCCAAAACCAAAACAAATTCCTATCACGACTGAGCCGTAAAGGAAGAACAAGTTGAAAATCAGAATTGAGATAGTCAATTGTATGGTATAAATACAATTTAGTTTAATTATTAAATACTTCATATTAATAATACAACTATTATTTATGTTATACTGATACACTGTTAATATTTATCTGATAATAAGACTGAGACATATTTTATAACTGGTAAATACTTCGAAATAAATATATACCTCAAATCAACCTTATAATGTCAAACTGATGGTTAATTATTTGTTTCGAGTCACGAACACTTTTCAAATAGTCACAATAATATACTCACGCAACTGTCATATTTAGCCTCTTAAAAATGTTTTAAGTTAATAGAAGATCAAAACAAGACAATATACTTACTTATATTGAAATTTTTCTTAGAAAAAACTTGAACTTTGGTCAGGAGGAGGTGGTTGAGTTTTCCTAGAGTATTCAACATTGCAGCCTTTCATTGTATGCTTGTTCAAATCATTCTTGTTGATATATCGCAGTCCACAATTATTACAGACGTTTGGCGGAGGTCTTTCTTCACTATGAAGTTTCTCGTGGTATTCTACTTCATACAATTTTCCAAACGGTTTCCCACAAACTCCACAAATGAAAGGCTTTGATCCCCAATCGGTAACGGGGTCTTCAGCTTCATCCAACTTTCTTGCGAAATAATTGTTCAACTTTTTCGTAGCGAATCGTCTCTGCAAAGCGTGAACTTCTTCGTGAATACTCAGCTGCTTTTTTGTAGAAACTGTCTTTTGACATTCAGGACACACGAGTGGTTTGCTTTCTGTATTTGTGCACTGATGAGCATAGAATTCACTCCAGTGGATTCTAGTTGCAGAACAAAATTCACAGGCATAAAATGATTCATTTACATGGACTTGTGTTTTGTGCATATCCATTGTAGATTTCTGGCTGACAACTAATCCACACAAGTGACATTCATAAGGTCCTCCATCGTCGAGTTCTTCTTCTTCGTGATATTCTATAACAATTGTGTCATCGTGTTCAAGAGAGTTCATTTCATCTGCTGAGCTATTTGTGGCTAGGACTAGTTCACATTCTCCCATTCCTTCAACTTCAGTCGTCATTACTTCTACTGTTTCAGCTTCTGATGTGGTCACGCTTATCTCGACACCTTCTGGAATGCATCTGGTAAACAATTCAGATAAATCAGTAAAAATAGATCTTATATTTCATCACTGACGCGTGTTTATGAAACACAATCATGCTATTATTATAAAACCAATTAAAAACTTACAAGTCCAGTTCTTCCTGCTCAATGATCTGGGCTTCCATATTGTTTCCGAAATTGACGATATTGTTCCGCTTTAGACAATTAGTTTAGTACGTCACGTCACAATTTGTTGTCGGCGCAATTTAGTTATTGTACCTGTGAGTGAATACTTTGAATGCGAACTATTTTAAAACCAATTGCAAGATTTAAAAATATTCCCAAGTGTTTTAAATTTCCCTCGCCATATTTGAATAGGAATTGACCATACCTGGAATTACTGGAAACAAAAGGTGCCTCAATACGCTTATCGATGTTGGAAAGTTGAATCCGAAGTAGAGAGTTGATTTCCAGAGATTAATAAACAAAGAGGAGGTGAATTGAAGTTTGAAAGCAAATCGGGGAGGGGATAATTGTTGTACGTAAACGACGTAAAGTCACCTTGCACTTTCTCGAACGAAGAGACCAGTGTGGACGAGCCTAAGTCAAAAGATGAGAATTTACGTGGAACTCAATCTGATGCGAGCGAAGTCACAATATTCATTTCTATGCTTTGTCGTCTCACTCTAGGCGAATCATACAATTTCATGCACAACTTCTGTAACTCTTAAGTTTCTAAATCAATTATGAAGATTGGTAAAAGTGGTTAGAAATAAGATAAAACACAATTTGTAATAAATTGGTACGCAAAAAAGTTTATTTTGGAAGTTGATACTGGCCAGCGGAATACACTAACAGGTTTTGAGAAACCTTTTCATCCAAGAATTTCTGAAGTTCTTCTGAACTGCATTCTACTGTGGCAAAGAGTTTTAACATGGAATGAATCCTTGGTAGAGGTAACGACTCGAGATTGGTTAACATTGCTTCGATGTAAGACCAGAACATCTGTAAGTCAAGGCAAGTATTTTGTGTTATTCCAGGCTTATATTCAGCTATTGTTGTAATTGTAAAATAGTTAAGAGCTGATGAATTCGTATTTACTTGGAGTTCCGTTGCTCTTTGAGAGGAAGTAGAAGCCATTGGACTATCGCTATCAGTTTCTTCTATGTGACTTGGAATTACTCCAGTTGCGTGAGAACCTTCGCCTATACTGTCTGCTAGTGCGAAAACACCGTGTCCGACTTGAATTATAATACCCTGATGAGCACAAAAAATGTTATTTTTCATTGATCTTAATCGATGCATTTGTCTTGACAGAAATATTTTAGTACTTTTGAAATCCAAAATCCAATACGATTGTTGAGTAATGACGCTGGTGTTCCAGTGACTGTCGCTAGTTCTTCCAAACTCCATTTACCTGACGGAAAAGAGAGGACAAATTAGTATTTTCAAAATCGCTACAAGAGTCGACTTAAATTGTAAGCAACATGGACTTACTTTTTTCTTGAAAATGATAAATGATCGTTGCTTGAACTGGAGACACTGTGAGATTTAGTAAGTTCCCGTCATGTTCTATTTCCAATTCTACAGTTCCAATATGCTTTTGCCATTCAAGAGTTCTATTTCCCTTTATCATCTCAAAGGACTTTGTGTACTTTTCTAGGGCAGCTGCAACAGGTGGTGGGAGTTCAAGCTCTTCTTGCTTAAACGTAGGCCAAAACTGTGCCGATACAATTAGCCCGGTGACATGGACATCCTATTAAATATAACGAAATGCGTCTAGTTAATAAAATAGTTTTATGCTTGTCAAATTATAGTTTTCGGCTGTTATGTTACCTCATTGGCAAGTACAGCTCCATCTTCTTCGTAAAACCTAGTGTTGAGTCTTTGAGAGTCTGCCACGTCTTTTAACATTACTTCACATTTTTGGAGGTCAGATTCCCCAAATCTCAATTTTAGCAATTCCAAACACTTAATTTCCCTTGTGATTGCTCCAGGCTTAGGGAGTTTTAGAAGCCTGTCAGCTAATAATGCTCTGTATTCATCGATAAACACTGTTTTAGATCCATAAATTGAAACAAGGGCTTCGATTAGATCTGACTTTCTCAGATTATGTTTATCTTTGGGAACATCAATTGGATCTACACGAATTAAAAACTTAGTCTCAGAAACTATATCATGGTAATATAAATATTGAACTATATATTTTCCGATTTCAACTTACCAGGCTCCCAAGTTTCCCAATTGGCCATAGTGACTTTGTTTTGCTTGTCTAAATTAGTGGGATTTCTTGCTAATTCTTCAGATAATTCTCCACTTTCCTCTGTAAGACTTACAAGAATTACTCGAACAGTTTCTTCTCTGTGCTTAAGGTACTCTCTAGGATTATACAATTAAATATAGCAATTGCACATATGAACTAAACGGTTGATTTAAAAAAATGTTTCATAAATAGTGGCGCACCGAACAGGAGGTGTAACAAGTTGAACAAGAATTCCACTGGGATCAATATATTTCAAAGCTCGGACTGTTGCCACATATGCTTCCAAAACATCACTCGTATTGACTCCAGCATTAAGCAGTCTTCGTTCTAAAGCTGATTTCAAACTACTAACAAGCTCGTTTCGCAAATGAACTTCTTTCATACAAGTTTTTAAATCATCAAGCATCGGCTGTGACTCAGGGAATTCTATAATAAAACGTGTTTAATATTAAAGCCCACAGCCCACTGACAGTGAAGTACCAGACAAAAAACTCACCAATGATAATAGAAAACAATTCTTTTATAATAGCTTTTCCACAAACTTCTAACATCATGAATTTAAAATCATCTTCCATTCTTTTTATTTCCACCTTTGATTCTTCCCTTTGCAGATGAGGATAAATTGTTTCAATCCAGCCTGCTATTCTTGTGTGAAGCCACTGAACCAAAGTTTCAAATTCAAAGTGATTATTATTTAGTACTTGATTGGCTGGATGTATGAAAGCTTTACACTCAATAATTCGTCAGTATGAGACTCGTCAATGTCATCTGTTCCTAGTCCAACAACTTTCTGTCTCATGTCAGCCTTAATAACTGAGTAAAGAACGGGCCCTGCTAGTTCATCCATCATTCCTAATCCTTGAAGAGCACTGTTAAGTTACCATATATTGAAATTATACTACTCTTTACAGCTACCAGAGTAAGATTGATTCAAAATATTTCTTACACATTAGCCTCATAGAACAGAGTAGCTATTTTTTGGCACACACAACTGGATTCATGGCATAAAACGCACGCTTCAGTTTCCAGTGGATCAACATCCATCGCATTGGGGGATATCATAGCAGACTCCTTACATTTCATCACAGATCTGAGTCCATAAATGTAAAATTGCTCCAGAACCGTATTGATAGTTCCATTTTGAATATCCCTTTGTTTTTCTGATGCCAATAAAACTCCAGAGAGAGTTCGACACAGAAACGGGATCGATTCGATAACTCTCCACCCATTTAGAATGTGGTCTTCTGGCTTAATTGACTTTTCTATCAATGTCACAAACTTATGAGCAGTTGTGGTTGATGCGTTGTGAACGACTTCCAAGCATTTCACCCAGTCTAAAGGATCCTGCTTCGCTTTGCTCAGTCCCGTCCAGAATAAGTCAGGTGCAGTATTTCTAATCCAACGAAGACATTTCTCTATCTCTGCAGAAGTTGTTTGTTTCTGCAAGTCAACAAAAACATTTTATATCTTATTCTCACATGAGCAAAAAATTTCTAAGATTATGTTCGTACCGGAACATGAGGTGAATGGTCCTGACTACTATCAGTCCCACTTCTAGGAAGGGGCTTCCTAGTGGCATAGTAAAGAAGCCTTCCAACAGAACTTGAAACAGCAGGTTTAGATTCTGAGAATCGATGTTTCGTCGACACTGAGGGAGAAATGGGTGAAATCACAGGAAGAAGTTTCGACGGAGTAGACACGACCATTACTACATCCGATGAACTTGGCAGAGCCTGCGGCCGAGGAAGTCTCTCTTCCTCTTCTGTTGGAAGTCTAAAGAGTACTGGAGGAGGTCGAGACCGCTTTTTCGCAGGTGACCCTGAAGTAGACGATGGGGATTCGGTCGAAGAGGAAGACCCTGCAGTTCCCGCGGCTAAAGCCTCCGCTCCACCTAAAGAAGGACCAGCAATGGAGAAGACAGTCTTTGTTCCTGGACGAGGTGAAGTTCCTTCGTGGAGGAACATCAACACTGGGTTATGACGCGACGCTGGAGAAAATGGCGAAGTTAAAGATTTCGACATAATGTCGACAGATATGCATTCCCAGCTTCTTTCGTTTATTTTGAACAGATTACAAGAAACAAAGACGAAATTGGAAATAGTTCCGGTTTAAAATTGCGAATTCGCGCAAAATTGTATTTTTGTGGGCAAAGAGAGACAACGGTTTTCATCATTAAAGCAGGCTTGTCTCTGACAATGAGTGCCTTCATCAGAGGCTTATCCCATCAAACCCTATTCTTTCATACTTTCATTTCATATCTTTTTATGAATTCGATTTCTCCACCCCACCCTCTACCTCACCCTCCACTCCTTTATTACCGCTGGACGACGGACCTGTTGCCAGTGTCGAGTCTGTCGATAGAGCCACCAGGGATCAGTCGATCGATGGACGGAGCAGTAGTGGCCAGACTGCGGGTGAAGCAGCCGATAAGGCAGGCAATGACGGCACTAGCCATTAGAATTAGTACGGTGCGCTGTATTCCGACAACATTCAGAACTCAATGATTATTTGTTTTTTTATTAATTCAAAGGTAAGTATCCTTTTGGATAGAACAATTCAAAATTAGACGTGACATCTTGAGAGACGACATCGTGATATCGTGAACAGTTAAAATTCATATCTATGTATAAGGGTCAGGTCAAGAAATAAATATAGATATCATTTGTATCTCGAGGATCTATAGTAAAAGTTAAAATCATATTTGAGACTGTAAAAGTCCTTGAAAAAGCGGATTTGGTTAAACATTTATGCAAATTTTAAAGAGCCACATCATCATCACAATCCTTGATGGACATAAAGTTGAAACAAGTAATGCAAATAAAAGCTCGTTTTTGCTTCAAACTCGTTGTTTGCTGTTGATCGACTTGTTGATGAGGCTTATTATTCAAAAGTTTGTCTCCTTCGTATAAATAAGCTGAGCCAAGTGGTTCTTTGTCATTTACATCAACACACACAGCGTTGTGGATCTTCCATTTGGTCTCTGAGAATGTTCCATAGCAAGTGAAACAGGTGTATGGCTTGTCCTTGCTCCCATTCCAGTAATGAGTTGAGGCTGATTCAAAGTCACAATGGGATCCGCAGATTTGACACAGTCCGGAGAAGAATTCAATTGAGTTTGTCTCCCGTGATTTCAGAGTTGATAAGGATGAATGGTTATTCTTTTTCCCATGCTTTGAAGAATTGCGGGATTTTGCAGTAGAACGGGTACTATTGGATGAAACTGACCTTCTTTTGCGTTTAGGGGATGAATCCTTAGATGAAGAAGAAGATGAAGAACTGCTGCTGCTGCTGCTTGTTGAGGATGAACTATCACTGCTTTTGTCACGACGTCTTCGCTTAGCTCTTCTTTGATATCGCTCTCTGGAATTTGATCGGGATTTATTTCTATCTCGAGTTCTAGGTTTGTATTCTCTTCCATGATCTTCCCTAATGGTGTCATTTCGCTCTTTAAAGTTGTAGGAATTATTTTGCTGCTGGAAATGCCTGCCATTATGTCTTCCATTGTTGTTGAAGTGTCTGAGATTATGGGGATGACGATTGCGATCAAACTTCTGGGGAAATCCTGAAACAGACCTCCCATTATTATTTGGATTAACATTTCCATTAAACTTGCTTCCGTTGAAGGAGAAATGTTGTCTAGTAGAATTATTGCTGTTTGGATAACGCTGAGGGGATTGATTTTGGTTTTGATTGTATGATTTGGGATGCTGAGATTCTCGAGAGAAAACGTTCCTACCGAATCCTCCTGCTCCTCCCGGTTGTTGTTGCTTCTCTGGGGAAAATTTGTTTGAAGGAAATGAATAATTCATATTGGACTGAGAATGAGTTCCAGATTTGTTGGGAAGTTGATCCCAAGTTATTTCCGTGTTATTTGCGATAGTTTCCTTATTTACTCGGTCATAAATTCGATTAACAGTCTTTCGAAGTCGAGGATCACTTAAGAAAAAGTCAACTTTCGGTGGGGGAATCGAAAGGAATGCAAATGGGGCTTTATTATCCATTTCGGGAGGTTCCACTACTTTTTCTGGTGGGACTACAGGGACTACTGGTTGAATTGGAACTTCAATTCGTTTTACTTGTGTTGCCGCTGTCGTTATATCTTGAGCAGGTTCTTGGACTTCGGGAACTTTAGGATCTTCTCCGTGATCACTCAAAGGCGAAAAAGGAGGAGTTGGTGGCTCATCTGAAGATGATGCTGGTGCTTCTTCGTCGTCATCAGAAGGTGGTGAGAATGGAGTATAATCAGGAATGTAATTCATGTCCAATTGGAGATCAATCGATAGATCGGTTGAACAAGGGGTTCGTGCTAAATCATCAACAATAGAGTCGCAAGCAGGACTCTTAACAGGCTTATTATACCTTTCTTCTCCTTCCAATTCTTTGTCAGTACAGGAACAATCCTTTTTCAAACCTATCTCGGGAGATTTTATTTCAGGAATTGGTCCATCTTCAGTCGTCGTCGTAGGCTGTTCAGTAATTGGGGTTTCCAATTTAGTATCACTTATCTTTTGGCTTGGCTGATCCACACAGGCAGTCTTAATGTTCTCTTTCGTCTTGAGATGATCTGCTGACTCTTCTAGTGCTCCTTTGTTGCTGACTTGCTCTTTGACCAGGACTTTACTTGACTCTGGGGTACCTTGAGACTTCTTCTTGATTTTGTAATGTTTAAGGAAACCATAATTAGGTTCAGTTCGCTTTGCAGCAGGGATGCTGAGATGAAGTTCACTGTCAGGGGCTTGAACACAAATGGTGGTGGGTGTGGCTGTGGTGGAACTAGCAGGTTGATTTGAACTGTCAATTACTTTGCAATTCTGATTTATTGCAGTCTCTTCAAGTTTAGTTGTAAGGTAGGAGGATTGAGTGAGTTCTCTATTGTTGTGATTGGTTTCTGAAGGAATTTTTTGAAGTGTTGGTTTTGGATCAGCGGGTGTGGCTTTTTTAGATTCAGAGACTAATAAGGCACCATCAGGGCTCTCTGGAGATGAATCTTGATTGTTGTGAAGTATCTCTGAACGAGAAAGGTCGGCATCATAATCCATGTACATTTTTAAAGATCCTAGACTTCGCCATTTGACTGGGGATTGTGGGGGAGGTGGTGGCGGCGATTGGGGTGGCGGTGGGAGCGGTTTTGAAATTTGGGGCAATTCCGGCAGCACTCCAGGGGGATCTTCGTCATGGGATGAACTATCTGAATAGCCACTGTCATATCTTGCAACTTCTGAAGAAGACGAAGAAGATGTAGAGGATGATGAAGTTGTAGTAGTTGTTTGGGATGAGGAAGTGTCGGAGTCTTCCGAACTTCCAGAGGATGAAGAGATACGTTCAGGTATTTGATGAGGAGGGGGAGACATCGGAGTGTCTGGGATTATTACTGGGGGAGGAGTGCCACTTTGACTTGGTTTCTCGAGCTTTGAAGGGGATTTGTTATGTGATTTTTGGACAGCTAACGAGTCTTCAATAAATCCATTTGTCTTGATATTTTTTGGCTTGGATATTTCCTTCGTAGGCGTCTTTTGATCTTCTCCTTGATAATGGGCTTTCTTCTTGTAGAATGAAGAAGAAGTTCCAGCAGAAACATTTCCAGCAGGTAACTTTTCATTGTTCTTGTCAGTATCTGAATCCCTTGGGCGGCTAGTCTTGTGTCTTTCATTGGCATTTAGAGTGCTTTCTTCCTCGGGAATGCTTGACCTCTTTCTTTTTATCTTTAGTTTTATCGTAGGATGACCTGAAGCATCTGATTCTTCGATTTGCGATTCGCAAACGACATTCCAGTCATCAGGATCCTCGAAATTCCCAACATTATTATTACTTGATCGTTTCCTCTTTCTCCCTCTACATCGCGATCCCTCTTCGGGAACATAGTCTTCGTTCTGGTGAGTAACTTGTTTGTTCTCAGGAGACTTGTGTAGATTCTTAGTTTTGACAGTGACAGTTGGTTCTTCAAAAGTGCTCTTGGAATTGGTGCAGTTATTGCCTCCTGGTTGAGGAATAGTTGTAGGACCGTGTACGAATTCTGATAAGCTTGTCGATGATGATGATGGCATATTTTTACTAACGGCTTCTTGTTCATTGTTAGCATTACCAGCCAGCCGAAATTTGGGCATCAAAGGGTGATTATCACATTTGGACATCCGAACAAGAAGAGTTTTGTCCAGGACAGTTTTGAGAAGATTGTTCGTAACATTTCTGCAGGAAATTATAAAGAAATCAATAATCAATTCATTGTTAAGATACATATACATACATTAATATTACATATATTTATATATCCATTGCGCATATGCATTTATTTGTGACAACTGTGTGGCACATACAAAGTACCTATTGTCGTGTTTTCTATTGAATTCGTTGAAGAATTGAAGTATTTATGTGTTTAAATTAACAGCAACTAGGATGAATAAGTCAAACTCTGGCTTACCTTTTGCCCCGACTTCTATTCGTTGAAGAAGATCTACTTCTGCTGCTTAATATTTTTCGTTTAGATAATCTCTTCATTTTGTGCGAGTGAACTGTCTCAGTCGCTCCTACGTCGATATCTGCGAAAATTCGGTCAGTATCGGACTTGTTTGCGTTTGCGAAAGAAGAGTATTGATTATTATGATGACTAGAAATGTTGTAGTGTACTAATAAATGATTCATGCACTTCGAACCATCGTCGTCTAATATTAAAACATTCTTGTTATCATTATTAAGAATATCTTCTTCTGATAAAACGACGATTCCTTCTTGCTCGTTTATACTTATTGTATTACTTAGCTCGGTTGTTCCATAATAGTAATGTCCACCATTACTATTAGTACTGCTACCGTTGTAATTACTACTTACACTTGTTCCATTACATTCCTCTAGTACAACTCCATTTGTATCCAGTCCAAGTTCTACATCGATATCAACATTTCCACCTTCATCAGGTTGGACTAATATTATCTCGTATGACTCATAAGGACTGTCATTCAATGACTTGTTGTTGTTATCTCCTTCTTCAGTTATTAAAACTTCTTTAGGGTCAGGTTCGTCATGAGAAACTACGTCCCATCTGGATTTCTTTCTGACTTTACCATTTCTTGTTAGTTTAGTTGGAGAGTGATTATTATTATTAGTATAGTAAGGTAGTTGCGGTGGTATGTTCTGTGTAAAGTCGATAGGAACTAAGAAGACGATATTACCATTAGCTAGAGAATCAAGTTCTTCGGGTTTCAATGGATTGGGACTTAATAAGTCGTGATGACATGATGAAGAAGAAGTTGTACTGATTCCTAGAAGAGACATGTAGTCGTCTGAGTTGTTATTTGTATCTTCTGAAGTTGAAGAACAATCTGATCTTATGATAGGAAGGGCAGTAGACGATGATGACGATGAGTCCATATTGCCCCTGATTGGAAATTCAAGAAGAACTCTGACTGAGAGCAGTATAGTTACTTGGGAGTTGTAATTGTGAAAGTAGAAGAATTCAATTGAACAGAGGTTAAGTAATTGCAGAACTAATTCTGCTCTTCTCAGGTTGGCATTTCTCAATGGATTCTTCTGGATGGCCGGTTGTTGTGTAATGTTTATTAACAATACCACTTTGTTCAGTGTTTGAAACAGATCGGGTGTATTTAATAACTCACTTCCTTGTTTAGATTATCCGGCTAAGAAATAATATGAAGGTAAGTGTTGGCTTGAAGAAGAAGAAGAAGAAGAAGAAGAAGGAATAGTTGTGATGATTTTATTGATAGCTTCTGATGAAATTGTAAATATTTCATTACTTTTTTGCATTTGCTCTAGTTTGACAGGCTCAAAAGGCTTTCTCTAGCCTCCTCCTCTTGTATTAGATTCATGAAGAGTGAGGCTTCGTAGCAGGCTCGGATTTTTAATAGAATTTATGCCTTCATGATTCTTCACGTGCTTTGATTCGGTTTGCTAAATGCTAATCTCCATGTGGGTCGCTCAAATTGAAACCATATTGGCGAAACTTAGGTATAGAGTTATCGATAAGGGGCTGTTACAAAGACAAGTGTTGCTCAATTCTTGACAGATTTCTGCCTTATCGACCAAACTTCTGCACAACTGACTTGACTGTCGTCTCTGTATATATAAGTTAGATATTTTTAATATTTCGCCGGTACTTGTTGCACTGTTTTTGTTTGTGATGTTAAAAAGAAAAGGATATGTAGCTTACTTGTTGACTCTTGAGTTGTGATAATAATAATCGTGTTGCAGACTGAAAGTGAAACTTGTGGCAGCTGAAGCAGTAGCAACAGTGACACTACAAATATACTTCATGCAACTACCAGTCTTTTTGGCAAATGGGTGATTTGGTGCTTTCGCAAAATGACCTTGTCCGTGAACAACTCTTGGAGCACTTTCGACAAATGAAATTGTACTGTGAGGTTTATATAGTACATAAATATGGGGAGTTCCAATCTGCGGGACGACAAGACGACAACGATGAAGAGGATCGAGTTATCCGATAAGTTCTACTCCCGAGTTTGATGTTCTTGACATAATTTTTATAATCGATAAAGGGATTTATAATTCATGAAATGTAAACGGCATTTACGCTCTGTCTCTTGTCCAGTCTTCCATTCGTGAATATAATAATAGTTTACACACTTGTCACAATTGCATGAGACTTTGCGTTATTGGGTTAATCGATTCGATTTATTACTTCTCTCCGTTTTATCAGTTTACTCAATTGATTCGTGTGTTCTTTATTACGGTAAAAAGTTTAATGAAACACTTTTTTATACATAAAAAGTATCAACTATAACAGAGGTGTGTGTACATTTGCAGGTACAAATTAATCTACCAAAATAAATATCTAAATTGACACACACAGTGTGTGTGTGTGCGTCATTTTAGTTTGAACTGGTGGCGTGGTGAAATAATAATAAATGAATTAATCTAGATATAATATGTGTAAAGGTTTAATTGTATTTGAGTTAAAGAGAGTACACTGCCTGTAAAAGGCTGACTGACTGCGACTACTCTTCTTCCAATAAGTTCAATGGATTCCATTTGGGTAGTAATTTGGTAACAGGAGAGTTTACTAGGAAGAACGTGAGAATTACGTGGAATAAGCAGGACAGGCACATTAAATGTGTCCTTGAGTGTAAATATGTTATATAGAGTCAGTTAGTTTTATTTCATATGTGCTTATTGAGGATGATACGAAGAAATAGCGTAAAGTGGTTTCTATATAGTTAGTAGCTCGTACAACTGAAACTGGAATATTATCATCATCTTCTCTAATGTATAGCAGCAGAGTTTTGTTAGAAGTGATGGGAATTTAATTACAAATTTTCCTTAATCTCGGCAAGCCACATACAAAAACAAGGAACTAAATTGTCCATATATATATATATATATATATGTATTATTATATGCATACATACATGTCTTATTTTGTTTACTGCAGTTTAAGAAAGCTAATCGGAAATTTATATTGCATTATTCTGGTCTTATCATTGGTTTACAATCTTCTGTGTATTGAGAGAGGTTCATTGTATACAGTGGTTTCTAGGATTTGGATTTTTTCAGTGATTGGATGTGCAGTAAAGTGATTGACATATACTGGATGTCAAGAATACAGTATGGAATTCGAAAGATTGTTTCGGGATTTTGAGTATTCATGCATGCATGATTGCTCCACATTATATTTGTTAAACAGATGATGATGATGATGATGATACACAAACAATTGGTAGGTCTGTGAAAGGAAGATATATGGTAAAATATATTATATTAAAGTGTTGGGCAAGTGGTATTGATAGTGATGTATGATAATAATAACACGGAATGTAAATGGATGAAATATACAGATTATTCTCAATATGTGTATTAATATTCTGTGTGTTTGATTTCTACACAGTAACAATATGTACAAATGATATTCTGATTTATTATTGCGCTGAGTTGTTGAATAAATACGTTTTCGAGTGAAGACTTATACATTAATTTATTGTACCGGATACACTTTCCAGTTTTCTCCAAATATTTTTTATTTATTGAAATTGATTCCAACTCCAGTTACTCATAATGCTCCTATATAAACTATATATAACGATGCGTTCGATGATGCAAGATGACTTTGGCTTTTTTATAGCATGGCGAAGCTATGTGCAATAATCAGAATCTGGCTGCAGTTTGATTTGTCGTAATAAATATTTATTTGATTCAATTCATAAATACGAGTTAAGCTGATACATATAAATTAAGACTGCTTGGACTTAAATATATATACAATATATTACAATGCGACTACGCATACACCCATAATTATAAAACTGTCTACAGAGTAAGCATGGTCAACATACAAACATACTACATGACTTAAAATATGTTGATGTGTCCGATTTTGCTATGATAAGTATAAATGAACGTTTGTATATAATTTTGTTCACTGTTCGTTATCTATAATGTATATTAAAATATTAAATGTAATAGGAAAGCTGAAAGCTATTACAAAACAACTAGAAAATCTGGACAGTATGTTATATTAAGTGTGTATAGTAAACTATTCCTAAATTAACAAACTCAAGCAATTAATGAATTGCTGTTGTAAGGAAGACTGAAAAGGAAGAGTAAAATGATTTACAAAATTAAAATTAAAGCTCCGATTTCTGGACTGCAAATAATATTATTATATTATCATATCTCCCTTTGCGAAACAGTCTTATTAAATGTGGACTATTTAGTTTTTAATTTTTTAGCTACTTAATCGAATAGAATATTTTTAAGCTTAATTATTTCAAAACAAACCAGAAAAATTTTCTCAAGGAGTCTTTATCATCAAGAGACTCGACATATTTCTTGAATCCACATAAGAATATTCCACTCATCATAACGAAGGCTCCGATTATGCTGGAAATGTAAAACAAACATAATAATATGCAATTCATTAAGAAAAGAGTTTAAAAAATAAAGAGATTTTATGACTCGGTAGTAAAAATATTATGTCACAGATATTAAAGACTGAAATCTGAAAATCTCCACACGTTTGTGGGCCACAACGATAACTCAAAAGAATATTTAAGTTGAAAGCATACGTGAGGATGATTGTACAGAATTATATAATCCTTTGAATTCCTTCGCATATTTTGAAGAACCAATATATATTATCATGCAAGGTAGGAATGACATATTAGTATTATGCATACCTGATGGTACTTGAGTGAATTATAATCTACGAATAATCTGCATGCTGCCACACTTTAAATGCCTGACAGTTTTTGGAAATGTGTTAATGAGCACGTTCAACTGGTTTTAAATGTGACCCAGATAATAAAATCTTTGCTGGGCTAGAAAAAGCTTTTAATGCAAGCAATAAGCATAAATTGGGAGTAATAGAAATATACCTGACGTAATCTGGGATATCTTGGATAAAAATCATCTGCCATATGA
>Ga0194135_10000665_pt1 | contig 20158 bp, 14 predicted proteins | sample LitLau_LLRF_2013_FD_134024 | JGI IMG/M metagenome (GOLD analysis project Ga0194135, IMG submission 134024) | Freshwater sediment microbial communities in response to fracking from North America - Little Laurel Run_MetaG_LLRF_2013 (version 2) | ecosystem: Environmental > Aquatic > Freshwater >...
CCTCGAACCCAAGCGCCTGTATAACGGCCCGTTCGACGGCCACCACGACCGCCCGGTAACCCCCTGGTCGAAACACCCGGCGGCCCAAGTGCCGGACGGCTACTACAAGGTGCCGCTGGACGTGGCGGCCATCGCCCGCCCGGGCAAGGACGTCACCGTCCTCACCTACGGCACCACGGTCTATGTGTCGCAAGTGGCGGCCGAGGAAACCGGCATCGACGCCGAGGTCATCGACCTGCGCAGCCTGTGGCCCCTGGACCTGGACACCATCGTCAAGTCGGTGAAGAAGACCGGCCGTTGCGTGGTGGTGCATGAAGCCACCCGTACCTGCGGGTTCGGCGCCGAACTGGTGTCGCTGGTGCAGGAACACTGCTTCCACCACCTGGAAGCCCCGATCGAGCGCGTCACCGGTTGGGATACGCCGTATCCCCACGCGCAGGAGTGGGCATATTTCCCAGGGCCGTCCCGAGTGGGCGCGGCGCTGCAACGGGTCATGGAGGTCTGAATGGGCACGCACGTTATCAAGATGCCGGACATCGGCGAAGGCATCGCGGAAGTGGAACTGGCGCAGTGGCACGTAAAAGTCGGCGACCAGGTGGTGGAAGACCAGGTCCTGGCGGACGTGATGACCGACAAGGCGATGGTCGACATCCCCTCCCCGGTGCACGGCACGGTCATCTCCCTGGGTGGCGAACCCGGTGAAGTGATGGCGGTGGGCAGCATCCTCATCAGCATCGAAGTCGAAGGCGCGGGCAACCTCAAGGAATCCGCCCAGGCCGCCGCGCCGGCGGCAAAAGCGCCGGCAGCTATTAATAAGCCGACTGCCGCGCCAGTGGTCGAAGCGCCGAAAGTGGAACAAGCCGTCGTCAGCCAGGCCGCCTGCCGCCCGGCTCCCCAGGCGCCGGTGGCGCGCCAGGCCGACGAGCGTCCCCTGGCCTCGCCAGCCGTGCGCAAGCACGCCCTGGACCTGGGCATCCAGCTGCGCCTGGTGCAAGGCAGCGGCCCGGCCGGGCGCATCCTGCACCAAGACCTGGAGGCCTACCTGGCCCAGGACAGCCAGCCGCTCAAGGGCTACTCGGCGCCGGGCACAGGTTATGCCGAACGCCACGACGAAGAGCAGATCCAGGTGATCGGCATGCGCCGCAAGATCGCCCAGCGCATGCAGGAGTCCAAGCACCGCGCCGCGCACTTCAGCTATGTCGAGGAAGTGGACGTCACCGCCCTGGAAGAGCTGCGCATCCACCTCAATGAAAAGCACGGCGCCACTCGCGGCAAGCTGACCCTGCTGCCGTTCCTGGTGCGGGCCATGGTCGTCGCCCTGCGCGACTTCCCGCAGATCAACGCGCGCTACGACGACGAAGCCCAGGTCATCACCCGCCACGGCGCGGTGCATGTCGGGGTCGCCACCCAGAGCGACGTCGGCCTGATGGTGCCGGTGGTGCGTCACGCCGAAGCCCGCAGCCTGTGGGGCAACGCCGAGGAAATCTCGCGCCTGGCCAAGGCCGCCCGCAGCGGCAAGGCGGCCCGGGATGAACTGTCCGGCTCCACCATCACCCTCACCAGCCTCGGCGCCCTGGGCGGGATCGTCAGCACCCCGGTGCTGAACCTGCCGGAAGTGGCGATTGTCGGAGTCAACCGCATCGTCGAGCGGCCGATGGTGATCAAGGGCCAGATCGTGATCCGCAAGATGATGAACCTCTCCAGCTCCTTCGATCACCGGGTGGTCGACGGCATGGACGCTGCGCAATTCATCCAGGCCATTCGCGGCCTGCTCGAACAACCCGCCACGCTGTTTGTGGACTGAGCATCAGAGGAGCAGGCATGCAACAGACTCTCAATACTCAACTCTTGATCATCGGCGGCGGCCCTGGCGGTTACGTGGCAGCGATCCGTGCCGGTCAGCTGGGCATCTCCACCATCCTGGTGGAAGGCCAGGCCCTGGGCGGCACCTGCCTGAACATCGGCTGCATCCCGTCCAAGGCGCTGATTCATGTGGCCGAGCAGTTCCACCAGACCCGCCACCACAGCCAGGGCTCGGCCCTGGGCATCGAAGTGGCGGCGCCGACCCTGAACATCGGCAAGAGCGTGGAATGGAAGGACGGCATCGTCGACCGCCTGACCACCGGGGTCGCCGCGCTGTTGAAGAAAAACAAGGTCCAGGTGATTCAGGGCTGGGCCAAGGTCATCGACGGCAAGACCGTGGAGATCGAAGGCACCGATACCCGCATCCACTGCGAACACCTGCTGCTGGCCACCGGCTCGAAAAGCGTCAACCTGCCAATGCTGCCCATCGGCGGGCCGATCATCTCCTCCACCGAGGCCCTGGCGCCCAAGACCCTGCCCAAGCGCCTGACCGTGGTCGGTGGCGGCTACATCGGCCTGGAACTGGGCATCGCCTACCGCAAGCTCGGGGTCGAGGTCAGCGTGGTCGAAGCCCAGGAGCGCATCCTGCCAGCCTACGACGCGGAACTGACCCAGCCGGTGCTGGAATCGGTGAAGCAGCTGGGGATCAAGCTCTACCTCAAGCACAGCGTGCTGGGCTTCGATGCCGCCAGCAGCAGCCTGCAGGTGCGCGAGCCCAATGGCGACACCCTGAACCTGAGCACCGATCAGGTGCTGGTGGCGGTGGGCCGCAAGCCCAACACCCAGGGCTGGAACCTGGAAAGCCTGAACCTGGAGATGAACGGCGCGGCGATCAAGATCGACCACCGCTGCCAGACCAGCATGCGCAATGTCTGGGCCATCGGCGACCTCAGCGGCGAACCGATGCTCGCGCACCGGGCCATGGCCCAGGGCGAGATGGTCGCCGAACTGATCGCCGGCAAGCACCGGGAATTCAACCCGGCGGCGATCCCCGCGGTGTGCTTCACCGACCCGGAGCTGGTGGTGGTGGGCAAGACCCCGGACGAAGCTCGCGCCGCGGGCCTGGATTGCATCGTCAGCAGCTTCCCGTTCGCCGCCAATGGCCGGGCCATGACCCTGGAATCGAAAAGCGGTTTCGTGCGGGTGGTGGCGCGAAGTGACAATCACCTGATTGTCGGCTGGCAGGCGGTGGGGGTCGGGGTCTCCGAATTGTCCACGGCGTTCGGCCAATCCCTGGAAATGGGCGCGCGCCTGGAAGACATCGGCGGCACCATCCACGCCCACCCGACCCTGGGTGAAGCGGTCCAGGAAGCGGCGCTGCGGGCCCTGGGTCACGCCCTGCATCTGTAACCATTCAAGGGGCACACAGGACAGCGCCCAGGTAGGAGCGAGCCTGCTCGCGAAAGGGCTGGCGGGGATAGCCAAGCGTTCGCGTCGGGCCCTTCGCGAGCAAGCTCGCTCCTACAGGGGGGTACGGGGGCTGTCTGGGGGAAAGTTTCATGAGCAGGCTAAGTTTTTTTGCGCCCCCTCCCATCGTCCGGGATGCGGTCCGCCCCCGGAATGCAGTATTGTTGTGCCCATCCAAAAAACGTCAGAAGCCTTGAGCCGTTCCGGCGGTTGTTAAGTGATAGAGGGTGTCATGGGTAACGAAAGCATCAATTGGGACAAGCTGGGTTTTGACTACATCAAGACAGACAAGCGCTATCTGTCGCACTGGCGTAACGGCGAGTGGGACGCAGGCACCCTGACTGAAGACAACGTGCTGCACATCAGCGAGGGCTCCACCGCCCTGCACTACGGTCAGCAATGTTTCGAAGGCCTCAAGGCCTACCGCTGCAAGGACGGCTCGATCAACCTGTTCCGTCCGGACCAGAACGCCGCGCGCATGCAGCGCAGCTGCGCCCGCCTGCTGATGCCGCAGGTGTCCACCGAGCAGTTCATCGAAGCCTGCAAGGCCGTGGTCAAGGCCAACGAGCGCTTCATTCCGCCTTACGGCACCGGCGGCGCGCTGTACCTGCGTCCGTTCGTGATCGGCGTGGGTGACAACATCGGCGTGCGCACCGCGCCGGAGTTCATCTTCTCGATCTTCGCCATCCCGGTCGGCGCCTACTTCAAGGGCGGCCTGACCCCGCACAACTTCCTGATCTCCAGCTACGACCGCGCCGCCCCGCAAGGCACCGGCGCGGCCAAGGTCGGTGGCAACTACGCCGCCAGCCTGATGCCCGGCTCCCAGGCCAAGAAGGCCAGCTTCGCCGACTGCATCTACCTCGATCCGCTGACCCACAGCAAGATCGAGGAAGTCGGTTCGGCGAACTTCTTCGGCATCACCCACGACGACAAATTCGTCACCCCCAACTCGCCATCGGTACTGCCGGGTATCACCCGCCTGTCGCTGATCGAGCTGGCCAAGACCCGCCTGGGCCTGGAAGTGGTCGAAGGCGACGTGTTCATCGACAAGCTCTCGGACTTCAAGGAAGCCGGCGCCTGCGGTACTGCCGCGGTGATCACGCCGATCGGCGGCATCCAGTATCAGGACAAGCTGCACGTGTTCTACAGCGAAAAAGACGTCGGCCCGATCACCCAGAAGCTCTACAAAGAGCTGACCGGCGTGCAGACCGGCGACGTTGAAGCGCCAGCGGGCTGGATCGTCAAGGTCTGATTCGCCCCCCGCCGCACCCGAGCCCGCCCCTGCTTGCCAGGGGCGGGCTTTTTATTGCCCGCTGCCAATCCGCTTGCCACGCCTTGCTGCCACCGCACTGGCCTGGCCATCGCGCTGCTTGCCGTGGCGCGCTTCGCTGATCAGTGCCGGAATCAGCGGTCCCTCCGGCAGGTGCTTCCAGAACCGGGTCGGCAGGTGCCCCTGCATGACCTTGGGGTTGAGCCGCGCCGGGTTGAAGATGTGGCTGTAGTAGGCCAGCCACAGCTCGCCTCCGGGGTCGTCGCCGGCCTGGGCCAGTTGCTGCCAGCCTGTGGGGCACTGGCGCTGGTGGTGCAGGTGCTCGCCGTCGAAATACACCCCGTCCCGGGGCGTGGCGATCATCCAGCGGTGGCGCCCCATGCGTCCGATGAAGTGCCGGCTGGCCGGGGCCAGGATGTCGTGGGCCGGGTCGTGCCAGGCCACGTATTCAGGCTGCTCGGCCAGGGATGAGCGGCCCTCGGGCAGCCTGACGAAACGCACGAAGGCATGCAGGTGATGGGCCTCGCGGTCCACCTGTTTGATCCGCCGCTGCAACTCGCTGCCCAGTTGATCGCCGCTGAGCATGGCCGTGCGGTCGCCATGGCTGACCCGCCACAGCACCTCGTAGAGCAGGCTCCAGCGCTGCTCGCCGCGATAGCAGGCGGCCCGTTGCAACAGCTCCAGCAGGGCCTGGGGAATGCGCGCGCGAAAGGGTCCGGGCTGTTCCGGGCAGCTCTCGTCGCTGGCAAACAGGTCGGCCTCCCGCTCCCCGGCCCAGCTGACCCGGCTCGGGTCGATGGAATGACTGAGCAACCAGCGCGCCTGCTGGCGCCAGGTGTCGAACAGGTCGTCGCAGTCCAGGCTGATCATCCCCAGAGCCCCATCTGCTGCGGTTGCGGCCGGTCCCGCAGTTGCTGGTAGAGCAGCGCACTGCTGGTTTCCGCCTGCTGCGGGTGATAGTCGCTGGTGATGAAGAACGGCTTGGCCTTGCTCAGCACGCAGCGCATGCGCGCCAGGTCCTCGAAGCGGATGCGCCGCTCGCGGCGCAGCTCCACCAGGCGCTGGGTAGTACGCAGGCCGATCCCCGGAATGCGTGAGATCAGCGCTGGTTCGGCGCGGTTCAGGTCCAGGGGAAACAGGCTGCGGTTGTCCAGGGCCCAGGCCAGCTTGGGGTCGATGTCCAGGGCCAGGTGCCCCGGCCCCTTGAAGAGTTCGTTGGCGCTGAAGCCATAGCCGCGCAACAGGAAGTCGGCCTGGTACAGACGGTGCTCGCGCATCAGCGGCGGCGCGGCCAGGGGCACGCTTTTCGGGCTGTTGGGGATCGGGCTGAACGCCGAGTAATAGACCCGGCGCAGGCGGAAATTGCCGTACAGCGCCTCGGCGCTGTGGAGAATGGTGCTGTCATCGGTGTCGTCGGCACCGACGATCATCTGGGTGCTCTGCCCGGCCGGAGCGAAACGCGGCGCCCGGGGCTCGTTGAGCACGGTCTGCTCGCCGGTATAGATGGTGCGCATGGCCTGCTTGATCGAGCCCAGGTGTTTTTCCGGGGCCAGGGTCTTGAGGCCCTGGTCAGTGGGCAGCTCGACATTGACGCTGAGGCGGTCGGCATAGCGCCCGGCCTGCTCGATCAGCAACGGGTCGGCGTCGGGGATGGTCTTGAGGTGGATATAGCCGCGGAACTCGTGCTCTTCGCGCAGCAGCCGGGCTACCTGCACCAGTTGCTCCATGGTGTAGTCCGCCGAGCGGATGATGCCGGAGCTGAGGAACAAGCCGCTGACACAGTTGCGCCGGTAGAAATCCAGGGTCAGGCGCACCACTTCCTCGGGGCTGAAACGGGCCCGGGGCACATCGCTGGAACGGCGGTTGACGCAGTACTGGCAGTCGTAGAGGCAGAAATTGGTCAGCAGCACCTTGAGCAGCGAGACGCAGCGCCCGTCCGGCGTATAGCTGTGGCAGATGCCCATGCCATTGCTCGAACCCAGCCCGCTACTGCCTTCGGAACTGCGCTTGGGTGCGCCGCTGCTGGCGCAGGAAGCGTCGTACTTGGCGGCGTCGGCGAGGATGCTCAGCTTGTCGATCAGTTGCATGGTCGGGCCCGGATACTGTTTTTATATACAGTACAGAGTAAAACCCCGGAACCACAAGAGAGTGGCCGCAGGCAAAATGAAAAAAACCTCTCGCCAACCCACCGGCAGCCTGGAGCTATTGCTGAAAATCCTTAAGATACGCCCGCGCCCAAGACCTCTGGAAAGGACTCTGCCCCATGCCTCGTCACTACCGTTTCTGCCTGTTCGGCATGGCCCTGCTGTCGAGCCTTGCCGCCAATGCCGCGCCCACCAACCAGGAACTGATCGACGCCCTGTACGCCAAAGTCCAGGCCCGGCAGGACTGGCAAGCCCAGGCCAGGCAATGCCCCGGCGACAACATGCCGGCCAGGACCGCGACCCGGGCCACGCAGGCCAACCGCTGCGACACCCCTGAGCAGCTGGGGGCCTGTCTGCAGCGCTGCGAAACCGGCGACGGCAACGATTGCTACTGGCTGGCAACCACCCTGCAACAGGCCAAAGGGCCCGCCGCAGGCTATGAACCGCTGTACCAGCGCGCTTGCAGCCTGGGCCTGGTTTCCGGCTGCACCAACCGCGCCGCCGGCATGCTCACCGCCGACGCCGACAACCAGGCCACCCGCCACTGTGCGGTGCAGACCTTCAACAAGGCCTGTGAGCTGAATGATCCCTGGGCCTGCACGATGTACGGCTTCCACCTGAGCCGGGGCATAGGCGTAGCGCCCGACGCCGATCTGGCGCTGAAGGTGCTGGATAAATCCTGCAAGTACGGCCCCGCCGACCCGGCCTGCAGCGGGGCTCGCCAGTTGCAGGAAGAGATCCGCGAGGCCATTCGCGCGGCGCGGCCCTGACAGCCGCCGGGGGATGCTTTCGCCGCTCAGCCGGCTCCTGCGGGAAACACGCCGGCGAACCATCCCTCAAAAGTACTTCAGCCATCCCAGGTCGCGGCGCCGCGCCTTGAGCCGGGCGAAGGCGCGCACCGGCGGGTAGAGCAGCACCGCCAGCAGCGGCGTGATCAGCCACAGCCAGCCCAGCGAATCGAAGCCGAAATAGGCCCCGTGGTTGCGCCCCAATAGCGCCACGGCCAACAGATACAAGCCCTTGAGCACATACAGGTGCAACAGGTAGAAGAACATCGGCGCGCCACCCAATACCCCAAGCACCGCAACCCAGCGGCGTTCCTGGCAGCGCTCCAGGGCGCGCAGCACCAGCAGACCCACGCCCAGGGTCAGGGCGATGAACAGCAGCGACGGTGGGTACTTGGTGATATTGAAAAAACTCATCAGGGTTTGCATCCAGGTGTCGCCACTGACCCAGGGCCGCTCGCCATAACCGTTGAGCAGGCGCAGCAGGACAAACCCCGCCAGCGCCGCCAGCCCGCACCGCAGCAACCCGCGCTGGCGCCGCTGGTTGTCGGCCTCGGCGGCGAACCACGGCCCCAGCACATAGCCCAGGCCGATCACGCCGATCCACGGCAGCAGCGGATAGGAAGTGCGCAGGCGCAAGGCCTCGCCGAATTCGATCCAGCCCCGGTCATGCAGGATCGCCCAAGGCACATGCAGCGCCTCGCCCGCGGCGAAATGCACGCCATCGAGCAGGTTGTGCCCGCCGATCAGCAGCAGGCTCAGCGCCAGCAGCACGGCGCGCGGCAACCACAGCAGCGCCGCCAGCGCCAGCATGCTCAAGCCGATGACCCAGATCACCTGCAGGTAGATCACGCTCGGCGGGATCTGCCCGGTCCAGGCGAAGTTCACCAGGGTCAGTTCCAGCAGCACCAGGAACAACCCGCGCTTGAACAGAAAGGCGCTGGCCTCGGCCCGATGGCCGTGCTTGTGGGCGAACAGGCTGGCCGAAAGCCCGGTCAGCAGGACAAAGACCGGCGCGCACAGGTGTGCCAGGGTGCGGCTGACAAACAGCCCGGGCTCGGTAGTGGCGACGTCCATCGGGTCGCTGACCTGGCGGTGCAGAAAGAAGGTTTCGCGGACGTGGTCGAGAAGCATCAACAGCATCACCAGCCCGCGCAGGGCATCGATGCTCAGCAGCCGGGAGCCCGGGCGGGTACACGTATCGGACAAGGCACTCATGAAAAAGCCATCACCACCTGAAGTTCAAAGAAACGGCGCCGCTCGGGGAGCGGCGAAAGGCCGTTACTTTATAACATCAGCTGACAATGACCAAAGGCTCGATCCAGCGGCACCCGGCATTACTGGTGCTGCACCTGCACCATCGAACTGACCTGGACCCGGGCCAGCATCTGCTCCGCCCCTCCCCCACGCCGCATGCCGCGCACCGGGCAGGCATCCAGGTAATCCAGGCCCACCGCCAGTTTCAGGTGCCGCTCGGGGCGGGTCAGGCGGTTGGTCACGTCGAAGCTGTACCAGCCGTCGTCGAGCCAGGCTTCGGCCCAGGCATGACTGGCCAGATGGCTGGCGTCCTCGGTGCACAGGTAGCCGGACACATAGCGCGCGGGAATCCCCAGGCTGCGGGCGCAGGCCAGGAACGCGTGAGTATGGTCCTGGCAGACCCCGGCGCCCCCGGCAAAGGCCTCGGCCGCGGTGCTGCCGACTCCGGTGGCGCCGGGGCTGTAGGGCATGTGCTCGGCCAGGGCCTGCATCAGCTCGGTGAGCGCGGCGCGGTCGCGACTTTCGCCGCAGTGGCGCCGGGCAAACTCGCAGAGGGCCGCGTCGGCCTTGCTCAGGTGGCTGGTGCGCAGGAACGGCAGCGGCGACTGGCTGTCGCCTTCCACCTCGCGGCCCTCGTCGATCTGCACTTCGCCAAAGGCGGTGAGGATGATGGCGCCATGGGGCTCGTCGAGGGTCATGACGTGCAGGATGTTGCCGTAGGGATCGCGCTGGGCGCGGACCCGGCGTGGCAGTTCCAGCTGCCACTGCAGGACCCGCTGGCGCTGGCTGTCCTGGGGCGTCAGGCGCAGGAACTGGATGCTGGTGCAGACTTCGTCGGCATAGCTGTAGGTTGTGTCGTGGCGAATGGACAGTTTCATACCACCTCCAGATAGGATTCGTGCACGGTCTGCCCCAGGTGGCGGATCTGCCCGATGCAATCGGTCAGCCACTGGTGCAGGCCGGAGTCGAGAATCTCCTCGATCCCGGTGTAGCGCAGGCGGGCATTGAGTTCGGCGGCCAGGCGCTGGGCCGGGCGGCCGTTGTCCCCCGGCAGGGTGGCCAGGAGCTGGTCCAGCTCCTCGACACAGGCCAGCAGGGAGCGCGGTACGTCGGCGCGCAGCAGCAACATCTCGGACACCTGCTCGGCCCCCGGGGCATTGCGGTAGATCTCGTTGAACGCCTCGAAGGACGACAAGGCGCGGAGCAAGGCGCTCCACTGGTAGTAGCCCCGGGCCGAATCGTCGCTGACCTCCTCGGACTCCTCGCCGAACATTTCGTAGCGTGCGTCCAGCAGGCGCAGGGTGTTGTCGGCGCGCTCGATGAAGGTTCCCAGGCGAATGAAGCGGTAGGCGTCGTTGCGCATGATGGTGCCGACGGTGGCGCCGCGAAACAGGTGCGAGCGCTCCTTGACCCATTCGCAGAACTGGCTGATGCCGTAGCGCCCCAGGCCGCTGGCGGCGATGTTGCGCATCTCCAGCCAGGTGGCGTTCATGTTCTCCCACATGTCGGCGGTGATCCGCCCGCGCACCGCGTGGGCATTGCTGCGCGCCGCCCGCAGGCAGCAATAGATGCTGCCGGGGTTGGTTTCGTCGAGGGCAAAGAAGTGCAGCATGCGCTCGCTGTTGAGTTCACCGTAGCGCTGGTTGTAGTCGTCCAGGGTGCCGGCGGCCAGCAGCGACATGGACAGTTCGGCATGGCCGTCGCCGCGCCCGGCCTGGGGCATCAGCGACAGCGAGTAACTGACGTCGAGCATGCGCGCCAGGTTCTCGGCACGCTCCAGGTAGCGGGACATCCAGTACAGGTCCGCAGCGGTTCTTGAGAGCATGGTTCAGTCCTCCACTACCCAGGTGTCTTTGGTACCGCCGCCCTGGGACGAGTTCACCACCAGCGAGCCCTCGCGCAGCGCGACTCGGGTCAGGCCGCCAGGCACCAGGCGGGTTTCCCGGCCGGACAGGACGAACGGCCGCAGGTCGATGTGCCGCGGCGCGATGCCGTTTTCGACGAAGGTCGGACAGGTCGACAGCGACAGGGTCGGCTGGGCGATGTACGCCTCGGGACGGGCCTTGAGCCGGGCGCGGAACTCCTCGATCTGGGCCGCCGTGGCCGCCGGCCCCACCAGCATGCCGTAGCCGCCGGAACCCTGGGTTTCCTTGACCACCAGGTCCGGCAGGTTGGCCAGCACGTGGGACAGCTCGGCGGGGTTGCGGCACTGCCAGGTGGGCACGTTCTTGAGGATCGGCTCCTCGCTGAGGTAGAAGCGGATCATCTCGTCCACGTAGGGGTAGATCGACTTGTCGTCGGCGACCCCGGTGCCCACGGCGTTGGCCAGCACCACGTTGCCGCAGCGGTAGGCGGCGATCAGCCCGGGCACGCCGAGCAGGGAGTCGGGGTTGAACGACAGCGGATCGAGAAAGGCGTCGTCCAGCCGGCGATAGATCACATCCACCGCCTGGGCCCCGGCCGTGGTGCGCATGAATACCCGGTCGTCACGCACGAACAGGTCGGCCCCTTCCACCAGTTCCACGCCCATCTCCCGGGCCAGGAACGCATGTTCGAAATAGGCGCTGTTGAAGCGTCCCGGGGTCAGCACCACCACCGTGGGATGGTCCAGGGGGCTGGCGCTTTTCAGGGTTTCGAGCAGCAGGTTGGGGTAATGGTCGATGGGCGCGATGCGCTGGGCGGCGAACAGCTCGGGAAACAGGCGCATCATCATCTTGCGGTCTTCGAGCATGTAGCTCACGCCGCTGGGGGTGCGCAGGTTGTCTTCGAGCACGTAGTAGCTGCCGTCGCCGTCGCGCACCAGGTCCACCCCAGCGATATGGGCGTAGATGCCGCGGTGCAGGTTCAGGCCCTGCATGGCCACCTGATAGCCCTCGTTGGCCAGCACCTGTTCGGCGGGAATGATGCCCTCCTTGATGATCCGCTGGCCCTGATAGATATCGGCCAGGAACAGGTTCAGCGCCTGGACCCGCTGCACGCAGCCGCGTTCCACGGTACGCCACTCGCTGGCCTTGATGCTGCGGGGAATGATGTCGAAGGGGATCAACCGCTCGGTGCCCTGCTCGTCGCCGTACAGGGTGAAGGTGATACCGGCGCGATGGAACAACAGATCGGCTTCGCGCCGCCGCTGCTCCAGAAGCTCCAGGGGGGTGTCCGCCAACCAACGGGCGAACGCTGCGTAATGGGGTCGACACGTGCCGCTGGCAGCGTACATTTCATCGAAAAAAGCGCGGGACATAGCCAACTCCTTGCCGTGATGCAAACGGCTTCTTATCTGAACCCTGTGTGTACCTAACCCGGCTTTGCCCTGGCAGGGATCCTGGCTCCCTGACCGTGAAAACACCTCCTCAGTGCTGTGTCGGGGCGGCCCCTGCCGCCCTGGTGAAACAGCGGTAGCAATCGCTATGCCGCAAATGCGCAAACAGCGGGCAAAGCGCCGCCGCGCGCCAAAAATGCTCAATAAGCGACATTTAGTTTCATAAAAGTGACCCGACCACCCCAAGCCAGACCGACCTTGGACCTGTTCAAGAGCGCTCGGACGACACCGGGGGGCAACGGGCGCGGGCAGAATCGGTGCACAAAGCCCGACAGCGGATTTTTTTGCCCCGTTACCGGGAGTTTTTCACCCAATCCTGCTCACAGCGGCCGTTGCGCCCCTGAGCAATGACTGTAGCTGCACCATTGAGGTTCAAAGCAAAAATCGGCGCGGGCGGCCCCGGGCCTCAGGGGCGCGCCGGCAAGCTGGCCAGAATCACCGCCACAGCCTGCTCCGGCGTCAGCCGCGCGCTGTCCAGGCGCAGGGACGGCGACGCCCAGGCCTGATACTCGTGGGTTTGCACTGATTGCCAGTCGGGCGCTTGCAGGCCCGGTACATCCAGTTGCCGGGTTTCCACCCGCCGGCGATGCTCCAGCGGATCGCCACAGTGCACTTCGATGTCCAGCAGCGCGACCCCCAGCCTGTCCGCCAGCCGGCGCCAGGCTTGACGACTTTCGGCCACTGGATTGACGCAGTCCGCCAGCACGCTATTGCCCAGGGCCAGGTTGGCCTCGGCCAGTTGCAGGGCGATCTGGTAGCCGCCCTTGCCCACCTCGGGCAGGCCGGCGTCGCGCAAGCCCTGCTCGATGCTGTCGATGCGCAGGTAGGTGGCCCCCAGGTGCGGCACCAGGGCACGGGCGATGGTGGTCTTGCCGGTGCCCGGCAAGCCGCTGAAGACGATGAGCATGCAAGAACCTGCCTCAATCAAGGGGCCCACAGCTTCGCCACAATGGCCGCCCGCGTCCAGCGCCACGGCTCAGCCGGCGACCCTCAGGGCGCCTGCTGCGACAACTGCTCGGGCGCCCTGCGCGGCCAGGCCAGCAACTCGCTTTCCGACATCGGCCGGGCATACCAGTAGCCCTGGCCCAGCACGCAGCCCATGTCCAGCAGCAGGCGCCGCTCAAGCTGGGTTTCCACGCCCTCCACCACCAGGCACATTTCCAGGCTGCTGGCCAACGCCAGGGAGGCTCCCACCACCGCGCGACAGCGCGGCTGGCGCACCAGTTCGCGGACGAAATGCGCGTCGAGCTTGATCTGGTTGAACGGCAGCTCGCACAGGCGCTGCAAGGAGGAATAGCCCGCGCCGAAATCGTCGATCGCCAGGTTGCACTTCATCATGCGCAGGCGCACCAGATTCTCCAGGCTGATGGCCGGGGCCTGCACCAGCCCGACCTCGGTGATTTCGAAACTCAGCAAGTGCGGCGGCACCTGATGCCGTTCGAGGGCCTGGCGGATATGCCCGACGATGTCGCTGCAGGCCAGTTGCCGGGGCATCAGGTTGAACGCCAGCTCCAGCTCTTCGCCCTGATCCAGCAGCCGCCGCTGCAGGGCCATGCTCTGATCGAGCTGCTGATGAAACACTCGGTCCAGCAGGCCTTCGGCCTCCAGCTCAGCGAGAAACGCCGCCGGCGCCAGCACGCCGCGCTGCGGATGGAGCCAGCGCACCAGCACCTCGGCGCCACGGCAGGTGGCCTGCTGCAAGTCGAACTTGGGCTGGTAGTAGGACACGAACTGCCCCTGCTCCACGCCCCGCAGCAGCTCTTGGCGGTTCACCGGGTCGAAGCGCCGGGGCGGCGGCGCGGGGGGCTGCTGGTAGTGGCGCAGTTGATAAAGTTCGAGCATCGCCTGCAGGGCCGCCAGTTCCGCCGGCTTGCCCACATCCCCGAGCACGATCAGCCCGTGCAGGCTGATCATCTGCAGCACCGCGCGCCGCAGGTCGGGCTCGATCAGGCTGTAGAGAATTACCGCCCGCACCAGTTGCTCCTCGCTGGCCCGGCGCAGGAACTCCAAGCCGTCCATGCCCGCCATCTGCAGGTCACAGAGCACGATGTCCGCCGCGCCGCGGCTGCGCAGCAGCTCCAGGGCACAGGTTCCGTCGAACGCCGCCAGGGGCGCCACCACCCCCAGGCGCTGCAACTGCTCCAGGACCAGCAACTGCTGCACCGGGTGATCTTCCAGAACCAGTATCTTCAAGGTATTCAAGCGCGGCTCCAGGCTCAGCGACGACCGCCGAAATGCTGCCGATGACAGGGCCGCCGACAGCGTTCAGGACCGCCACCGGCCTCCCCACGGGAAGCTTACGAATAAAAACAAGCGTATCGCTAACCGCAAGCCGGTCAAGGCAGCGCCCTGACCTTCGGTCCGTCCGTGCCAGCGGTCTTGCCCGAGCCCCCGCAACCCGGGAAAATAGCCGCGTTTGGCGCCGTTCCTTGATCTATATTTACCTCCAGCATTGGCGCTCAGCCCTTGTCCGGCTGATGACGCGGCCTGCCACTTTGCTCTTCGATCCACCCTTGTGCCGTTCCTCGATCAGGAGCCCTGATGCTTCGTTTTATCCTGCCCATGCTGATGTCGCTGGCGTGCCTGCCGGCCATGAGCGACACCCTTCCCACCCTGCAGCTGCTCAATTATGAATCCCCCCATCACCACCAACTGTCCCTGACCAGTGACGACTGGCAATGGTTGCGCAACAAGCGCGAGCTGGTGCTGGGCACCGCGCAGCAAAACCTGCCGCCGCTGGAAATGGTCAACGAAACCAAGGAGTACGAAGGCGTTACCGCCGACTACATCGGCCTGCTGGCCGACGCTCTGGGGGTGAAGATCAGCGTCCGTGCCTACGACACCCGCGAGCAGGTGTTCAATGCCCTGGCCAGGGGCGAGATCGACCTGATGGGCAGCGTCACCCAGGACGAGGCCCGGCCGCGGCAGCTGCTGCTCAGCCAGAGCTACCTGGTCAATCGCCCGACCCTGGTCGCCCGCCTGGGGGATTCACCATCGCTCAAAGGCGGCTTGCAGGGACGCCGCCTGGCCATCTCCCAGGACACCATCAGCCTGCCCGTGGCCCAGGCCATGTACCCCCTGGCGCAGATCGAAACCTACGGCAGCGCGGATGCGGCCATGGCCGCCGTGGCCTTCGGCGATGCCGACGTGCTGCTCAGCGACGCTGTCTCGGCGCAGTTTCTGATCTCGCGCAACTACAGCGACTACCTGCGGATCATCTACAGCGGCCCGGCCAGCATCTCCGGTTTTGCCTTCGCGGTAAGCCCGGACAACCGGCAACTGCAGCATTCGCTCGACGCCGCCCTGCGCGCGATCCACAAGGAGCAGGACATCAGCATCCGCAATCGCTGGGGCGACCGGCTGCTGCTGAGCATGGAAAAAACCAGCCTCACCCCCGAAGAACAGCGCTGGATCGAAAAGAACCCGGTGGTGCGCATCGGCATTCACCGCTACCTGCCGCCGATGTCCTACTTCGACGCCGACGGCAATTACCTGGGGATTACCGCCGATCTGCTGGCGATGCTGGAGGCCAAGACCGGACTGACCTTCGAAATCACCCCGCTGCCCAGCTTCAAGGACCTCAACGACGCCGTGCACGAGGGCCGGGTGCAGATGGTCGCCGATCGGGCCCGCACGCCCGAGCGCGAAACCTACCTGCAGTTCACCCGCCCCTACCTGGTCGGGCCCTACATGCTGATCACCCGCGACGCCGCCGACGCACCGAAAAGCCTGGAAGACATGGCCGGCAAGACCCTGCTGATCGGCAGCGGTCACGCCCTGGTGGCCTTGCTGCGCCAGCGCTATCCACAGATCCGCATCAAGGAGGTGCAGACCAACTTCGAAGCCCTGTCCTTGCTTCGCGACCACAAGGCCGACGCCGCGGTGCAGGCGGAAATCGCCGTCAGCTTCAACCTGCCGCGCATCAAGGCAGACCAGCTCAAGGTCCGCTCGGCCCTCAACCTGCCCTTGCTCAACGAGTCCTTTGCCGTGCGCCGCGACCAGCTGGAACTGTTCAGCATTATCGACAAGTCCCTGCGCAGCATTTCTCCGGACGCCATTACCGAGCTCAACAATCGCTGGCGCTCCAAGGCGGCCGTCGCGCCCCCCTCCTGGCGCGACTACCGCACCACCCTGTACCTGGCCGGCGCGGCGTCGATCGTGCTGCTGCTGATCGCCCTGGCCTGGGGCTACGCCATGCGCCGCCAGGTCAGCCAGCGCGAACGCGCCGAGCATGCCCTCAACGACCAGCTGCGCTTCATGGACGCGCTGATCAACGGCACGCCCAACCCGATCTACGTGCGCGACCGCGACCGGCGCCTGGTGATCTGCAACGACAGCTACCTCAAGACCATGGGCACCGATCGCCAGAGCGTGCTGGGCAGCAACCTCGAACAGCTGGCGGTGCCCGAGGCCGGGCTGTTCGCCACCGACTTCCAGAGCATCCTCGATGGCGGCCCGCCGCTGCTGATCGACCGCACGGTGCACATCCGCGGCCAGCAGATGCAGATCTACCACTGGATGCTGCCCTACCGCGATGCCCAGGGCGAAATCCTCGGCATCATCGGCGGCTGGCTGGACATCAGCGAACGCCAGCAACTGCTGAATGAACTGACCCAGGCCAAGAACGACGCCGACAAGGCCAACCGGGCCAAGACCACCTTCCTGGCCACCATGAGCCATGAAATCCGCACCCCCATGAGTGCGGTGATCGGCATGCTCGAACTGGCCCTCAAGCGCGCCGACCAGGGTCAGCTCGACCGCCCTTCAATCGAGGTGGCCTACAGTTCGGCCCTGGGTCTGCTGGAACTGATCGGCGACATCCTCGACATCGCGCGGATCGAAAGCGGGCGCCTGAGCCTGAGCCCCGAGCGGGCCAATCTGCGGGATCTGGTGGAATCGGTGTTCCGGGTCTTCGATGGCCTGGCCCGGCAAAAGGGCCTGCGTCTGGAACTGGACCTGGACAGCAGCGCCAGCGGCGACGTGCTGGTCGACCCGCTGCGCTTCAAGCAGATCCTCTCGAACCTGGTGAGCAACGCCATCAAGTTCACCGAGCGCGGCAGCGTGCAGATCCGCCTGCAGGCCGAGCGCGACGACCCGCAGACCCTGCCCCTGCAACTGACGGTGCGGGACACCGGCATCGGCATCGAACCCGAGGACCAGCAGCTGCTGTTCCAGCCCTTCAGCCAGGTCCCCGGACAACACCAGAACGCCCGTTCGGGGACCGGGCTGGGGCTGGTGATCTGCCGCACCCTGTGCGAAATGATGGGCGGCCAGTTGAGCCTGCAAAGCCAGCCTGGGGTCGGCACCCTGGCCCGGGTCCAGCTGCAGCTGAGCCGACTCGAACCCCTGCCGGATACACCGGCGCCGGTGGTGCAGGACAGCCTGCCGCCGGCCACCCGGGCGGCGTTGCACATCCTGGTGGTGGACGACAGCCAGGCCAACCGCCAACTGCTCTGCGAGCAACTGCGCTTTCTCGACTACTCGCTGAGCCAGGCGCAGAACGGCGCCGAAGCCTACAAGCTGTGGCTGCGGGAAACCTTCGATGTGGTGATCACCGACTGCAACATGCCGGTGATGAACGGCTACGAACTGACCCGGCAGATTCGCCTCGCCGAGCAGATCCAGGGGCGACCGCCGGCGCAGATCCTGGGCTTCACCGCCAACGTCCAGCCCGAGGAACAGCAACGCTGCCTGGACGCCGGCATGAACGGCTGCATCTTCAAGCCCATCGCCCTGCCCGAGCTGGATCGACGCCTGCGGCAGTTGCAGGCACTGCCGCGCACCCAGCTGAAAAGCAGCAGCCAGCGTTTCGACATCCAGCAACTGGACCACCTCACCGGCGGCAATCCCGACTCCATCCAGCGTGTGCTCAAGGGTTTGCAGCAGAGCAACCAGCAGGACCTGAAACAGATCCGCGAACGGCTCGCCAGTGCCGACAGCAAAGGGGTCGCCGAGCTGGCCCACCGCATCCATGGCGCGGCGCGGATCATCCAGGCCCAGGCCCTGATCGATGAATGCGAATACCTGGAAAAGGCCTGCCGCGAAGGCGCCAATGCCGATCAGATCAAGGCGGCATTGACGCGCTTGGAACAGGCCATGCTCGGGCTTGACCGCGACTTGCTGCAGGCCCTGGAGTCCGCTTGACCGGCCCCAGCGGCGCCCGGGCGAGCCCCGGGTGCCGCGTCCTCGTGGGGGCTCAGCCCCCCAGTTGCTGCAGCTCCAGACTGGCCGAGGCCGACAGCGGCCGCGACGGCTGGATCAGCGGCATGCCAAAACGCTTGCTGATGTAGCGCCCGCCGGTGCCGGTCAGGCTCAAGGCCCGGCTGTCCAGGTCGCGGACCAGCCATTTGCGCTCCAGCAATACCCGCAGCAAGGCAGCGCCGAGGGCGCCCCCCAGGTGCGGGCGGCGCATGCTCCAGTCCAGGCAGGGGCAGGCAACGCGGCGGCGCAGGGTGCGAAGCTCGGCGACCTCGATGCCCAGGCCACGGAAGAACTCGACGCCGCTGTCGCTGACTGGGTACTCCTCGCCCTCCCCGGCCGCCAGTAACCAGCCGGCTTCGAGCATGCGGTCGTGCAACTGCACCCCCAGGGTGCCCGCCAGGTGGTCGTAGCAGGTGCGGGCGAACTGCAGGCGGTCCGGGGTGCGCGGGGTGAAGGTGCTGCCCTGGCCGATCACCATCAGCGCCTCCAGGGCCTGGGCCACCAGGGGATCGCCGAGGTCGTAGTAACGGTGCCGGCCCTGGACCTGCACCCGCAGCAAACCGGCGTCCTTGAGCTTGGCCAGGTGGGCGCTGGCGGTGGAGGTGCTGACCTGGGCAATCGCCGCCAGTTCGGTGCTGGTGCGGGCGTGCCCGTCCATCAGGGCACAGAGCATCCGGGTCCGGGCCGGCTCGGCGATGGCCGCCGCCACGTTGGATAGCCCGAGGTCGTTCTGCACTACATTCATATTTCGCTCCATGACGAATCGTGTCTTCGAAAGGCAGAGGATAGTAGCAACCTGGACATCTGCCCAACAAAGAGAAAAATCATGGACCCGATCAGCGCAGCTACCCATTTCGACCCCTACGACTTTTACTACGCCCGCCTGCGTGCCCGGGGCGGCCTGACCTACGATTCGGCGCTCGGGCTGTGGGTGGCCAGCAGCGCCGCGGCGGTTGCCGCTGTGCTCAACCACCCGGCCTGCCGGGTCCGGCCGCTGCAGGAGCCGGTGCCCCGGGCCATCGCCGGACGCCCCGCCGGGCAAGTGTTTGCCCGCCTGATGCGCATGAACGACGGCCCGCGGCATGGCTGTCCGCGCCAGGCCATGGCACCCGGGCTGCTGGCACTGGGCGGGATCGAGCTGATGCCCTGGCTGGCGCGCTGGCGCCCGGCCCTGGGCGCGCCGCAGTGTGCCGCCGACCTGCAACGCTGGCAGTGGCGCCTGCCGGTGGCCCTGCTGGCCGCCCTGCTGGGGGTGCCCGCCGCGCAGTGCGAAGAACTGGCCCGACGCACCGGGCAGTTCGTCGCCTGCTTCTCGCCCCTGAGCACGGAGGAACAGCTGCAGGCTGCCGACGCCGCGGCGCACGACTTGCTCCGGCAGATGCAGGCCGTGCTCGAAGGCCCGGAGCACAGCCCGCTCCTGGAGATGATCCTGCAACGCAGCAACGGGCTTGCCCCCGAGGACCTGCTGGCCAATCTGCTGGGCCTGCTGGCGCAAACCCACGACGCCTGCGCCGGGCTGCTGGGCAACAGCCTGCTGGCCTTGCTGGCGGACCCGGCCCTGGCCCGGCGCCTGCAGCACGATCCCCGTCAGTTGCAGGACTGGCTGCTGCAACAGCAGCGCCTGGACCCGCCGGTGCAGAACACCCGCCGCTTCGTGGCCGAGCCTTGCACCCTGCTCGGGGTCGACCTGCAAGCCGGGGATAGCGTGCTGGTGCTGCTGGCGGCGGCCAATCACGACCCGGCCCTGAGCGCGATCACCGGCAGCGATCCGGCGCAGCAAAGCTTCAGCTTCGGCGCCGGCGCCCATCGCTGCCCGGGTCGGGAGCTGGCCTTGAACATCGTCCACAGCCTGCTGTGCACCCTGCTGCAGCCCCCGGGCCTGGGGGCCCTGGCCCTGCAGTGGCAATACCGGGCC
>Ga0194135_10000666_pt1 | contig 20140 bp, 22 predicted proteins | sample LitLau_LLRF_2013_FD_134024 | JGI IMG/M metagenome (GOLD analysis project Ga0194135, IMG submission 134024) | Freshwater sediment microbial communities in response to fracking from North America - Little Laurel Run_MetaG_LLRF_2013 (version 2) | ecosystem: Environmental > Aquatic > Freshwater >...
GGTGGGAACTCTTCTCGAATGTCTTTCAACACTCGAAGCTTATCCTTAGAGTCTTTGGAGCTAGGAACGGAAGAATTGGTGATTTCTTCTTCTGGAGGAACTCTCCATAATTCTGGAGGAGGAAATGGAAATGGAGGAGGAGGAGGGACAGGAACTGCTCCACTGTCTTCGTATGCTGGACTTATGCCTCCCTTTGGAATGGGAAAAGGAGCCTTCACATCTTACGTTAGAAGTAGAGGCGAACCAGATGGTCACACTAATACGCCGCCATCTCGACCTCCACCCCTTCCAAGCTCGTCGTGTCCAACTTATCAAAACGTCCAAAGAGCAGACTCCTCTTCGTCGTCAACGTCAGAGTGGGAAAATGGAAGTGGATTGTCCACAGTGAGGAGACGAGTTGGAAGTCAATCTGGAGCAAGTGTCACTGGTGGTGGTGGTTCAGGTGGGGTAGTTGCCGTTGGTGCTGGTGCGTCCTCTGTGTCTGCATTATCTTCTGGACCATCTCTGCCCCTAATTCCAGCAAAGAAGAAACCTGGAAGAAGTGGAATTATCCTGAACAAACGAGTCACATGGAAGTCTCAAGGAGGTCAGAGTCTTATTAGTGGGTCAGATCGTGAAGTGAAGCCATGGATGACTTCGACTTCTAATGCTTCGTCTTCTGAAGTCCACACTACGCCAGATGTTCTCTTGAGTGGACGCCCGATTTCAACAACTTCGAAAACTACGAGAGAAGGAGCGGGAGATGTCTTAGATGTCTTTCCAGAAAGAAACGTGTCGACTTTGGGGTTGGCTCCATCTCTGTCTAAGCTTTTGTTGTCGTCGTCTCAAAGTAAAAATGCTAATGGTAAATTGGGAGAAGGAGGAGGTGGGGACGGATTGGTGGATTGTGGAGGGAGTGGATTTGACGGTCTAAGTCTTCATGCAACTGACGACGATGATGATGACGACGATGACGAAGATAGCGTGAAAGTCGTTAGTGAAGGAGAGAGGAATAACAAGACAATAATTAAGGGAATTAAAAGCCAAACACATCATCAATTGAATCTGATGAAACCAAAAGTTCCGAAAGGAAGTGGACCTTTTGTGACAACAGCGGAGATCTCTCCAATTTCCCTGAGTGTTGGAGAATTGGGTGGAGGCGTTGGAGGAGGGGGAGGGGGAGGAGATGCATCATCATCTTCTGCTTCTTCTTCAAAGTCTTCTCCGTCAGATTTATCCCGAAGAGATGAAGGAGATGGACGTTCGTTAACAGACAGTCAGTATGGAAGTTATTCGCCATCCATGGCTCAGAATGATTTGATCCTAGTTCATCATTCTTCTTCCTCGTTTCCTTTTTCGTCTTCGAAGACGGAGGAGTTGCAGCAAAAGAAGAAGAAGTCGCTTGGTGAAGAGCCCTCAGAACTCTTGGGAGGATCGTCGTCTAAGAGGAAGTCTTTGCTCAAAAGTTACACTACTAATATGAAGACAACTGCGACTGGTGGAGGACCGTTACCTTTGTCTTTAAGTGGGAGTCATGCTAATCAACAGAAGTCGTCTCAATGCTGACAACAAAGTATATTCGCAATTTCCTAAACCACACCCACAAACTTTGTCGTTTGTTTAATTCCCCCTAAACTGGGCGCAAACAGTCATTTTTTTAATTAAAGCTTAATTTTCTGATATCTTTAACCTACTAGGCCTATACTTAAATATTTTTAAGCAACAGTACAACTTTGTTTTAAGTGATTAAACTAATTATTATTATGTTACAACTTTATGATATGATTATGAAGTGAGACTTTTTATATTTTTGTGTTCCTGATAAGCAATAAAATGTTTCAATTATGATAAAGAAAGAATATTTCTTGAACGGACATTTTATTCTTCATATGCATGGGAATTAAATGATTACATGGAATTCATTAAACACGTGTCTTTTTATCGCATATTTTTTTTATTGTTTCTGGTGGTTTGTTGGTCAGAAGAAATCATACACAATTATCATTATTATTAATCTTGTGTGTATCATAATAATCACTGGCTGCTTAATCCATTTTTAGTAATACTACGAGTTCAATTTTTAGCTACCTTCGTCATCATCATATCTCACCTCTATTTTAATTCATCTGTACACATTTTACAATTCATTTACAAGACAGTTATATTATGCTCTAAGAATATAATATTGCAACTCGGGTGTGGTTTTATTTTTATAGGCTAACGAAATAAATATCACGTCAATTTGATTCTTCTTCCAAAAATGTTTCTTCGAAAGTGACTTGTTGCGGGAGAGTTGATGTTTGCTACTAATTCTCTAAAAAATCTAATGCACACACGTCTACGTTTACATATGTACCTATAACTTACAAATACATAGTTAAAATTGGGTAAGAATACTTTTTGTCATTCGTCTTCTTAATTCATAAGAGATCCCGTTAATCTTACATTCATTAAGTAAATAGTTTGCTAGGTTATACATAAGAATTACATATTAGCTAACAACGGTTGTTGCCCATGCAAAAAGGATGTGTGTGTAAATATCGTTGGGGAGAGTCACGCTTAAATTTAGTTTGTGTACAAGACAGTTCTCAAATATTTAATATTCTGAATATTATACTGAATGTTTGTTTTTGTTGCTTACATCAACTTCTGGAACACGCTTATTATCTTTTAATATATTTTAGTTCATAGAAAGGTATATATGCGTAATCTGTTTGATATAAAACAATCACGAGAGACTAATAATTTCTGTTCCTCTTGGTAAGTTTGTATATAAATGATTAAGATTATGTAATAAATTTAAATATTATTACTCCGGTTAACAAACAGCTTAGCTTAGTGTGGTTAACATTACGTTTTGTAGAAAATCTTAACGATTTGCACTTCTCTGGATTTTAGTTCATAATTATTGGGGGTTACTCACACAACTTGATGACTATTAGTTTAGCTGGTAGATTGAACAAGAGAGAGTACCGAGTTTCTTTCACTTAAATTGTATTGAGAGTGTGTCTCATATTTCAAAATGAATTATTTTTTAATAAATGAGGAATAATCATTGGTGGTATAAAATTAATTTAAAAAATAAAGATTAGGTTTTCATCTGTACTTAACTATAGAGAAGTTTTCGATCACACTTTGAAAATTTTATAGTATTGCTTTTAAACGGTTTTGAGGAAGGAGATGCCCATGTTTCCAATTTAGTAAATCATGGAGACAAATTCTTTGTTCGTAAGGAATATTTTGAGTTTTGCCTTCGTGACATGAACCTAAATTCCTTCAATGGCAAATGCTTAAATGCACAACTAAAGCTATGCAGAGTTTTCTTAAGGGTAAAAGACAACGGAGCTCTGAATGTTCTAACTCCGTAGGAAAGACGAAAAAAATATTTGGGATTAATCACAGGGCATTTTGGCTTCTTCAATAGCTTAAATACCTGAATTCTGAATTTAACGAATAATTACATGTACAAAGTCGAAAGATTAACTAATTACGATACTAATTAATTAAGAGAGAGTGGGAAAGAAAAAGAAGGAATTAAACTACATCAAAACACTGTGTCTCATTGTCGATACTTAAAATTGATTTGAAAAAGATAAAAAACAAACAATTTAGCTTGAGCTAAAAGAGATTTTGATTTCAGCACCTAGAAATGTTTTTTGCAGATTATAATCGGAAATCAGGATCATCACTGTTGTCACTGTCAGAGTCGTCACTAATGGCGTGTCTCTTTTTCTTCTTATGCTTGGACTTCTTGTGTTTGTGATGGTGATGATGTTCCTTTACTTTGTGACTCTTTCTATGAGGATTCGGATCATTTCCAGGAAACTTCAACGGAACTATTGTGAGTTTGGGAATCCTTACAGGCTCCACAACTTGTTGCTGTTAAAAAGATGATTTATAATAAATGACAAATGCATACAATTACAGTTGAAATTAAATTAGATCATTTAAAGTTCGTACTTTTGGAATGACAACGTGGTACTGCTGTGCCGACTGCTCTGAGGAGTTCTCATGGTAGTGGTTCGGTCCTCCAGAATGACGACGATGCTGACCAACACTGTGGTTATCGGGAACTCCATGATGTTGGTGAGCGTTGGAGGCATTTTGATTATGGGCAGCAGTGTTGTTAGGCTGCTGACCTCCCTTAGGGTTCCCTTTGTTTGCTGCATAAGTGAACAAGTTCTGGTCTATCTTTAATTTGACAGGCTTGGCTTCTCCATCTTCGTCGCCTTCTTCAGGGTCAATGCGCAGCATGAGTTGTTTAAACTGAACGAGCAAATAATCAATCAACAGATAAAATGTGCAATAAACTCTTTAATTAACTTATTCAAAGGGATGTGCGGCTTACGTGAATATATTGCTCGACGAGTGCCTGTCTTCCTTCAGGAGTTGAGCCGGAAGGTGGACAGCTGAGATTTGCCAAAGTGCACTTGGGATCAAAGACATGTGCATTTCTCCTGTTGACAGGTCTTTCGAATGTTTTGGATGCATCGGACGGAGAGTAACCCGTAATACGCCTAATAAAGCAAATTCCTATGAAACTGAAATTCCTGAGATTAAAAAATCAAGTTGGCTTACGTGTCTGTGATGCCATAGGTGTCCTTGAGATGCTGCTTGAGCATCAGAAGAAGGAGGCACCCTTGGGAGCCAATAATGCAGTCTTCCAGGGTTTTCGTATCTTCGGGGATCCTTTGTACAAGCGACTCGAGATCATCATCGTCATCGTCGTCATCCATGGAACTGTTGACTGGAGGAGGCGGAGGTTGCATTTGTTGTTGCGCAATAAGAAGAGGATCGGCAGCATTTCCATTTTCCAATGGAAACCCTGGATTGAAAGCGTTGTGGGGATCGGTAATCATGTGAGCGTTGATGTCATTCAGTTGCTGTTGTGGTTGTACAGGAAGATTAGAATGGTTTTGGTGGTTTGGGACTGGAATAAGCGACTGAAAGAAAATACAGTTTAAATTACTTTTTTCGAACTTTTAAACAATGATTTGATTTTCAACTTTGACTTGTTGTGTATAGTACCTCTTTAAACGATTGAAGAAGATTAGATCCTGTGACGGAAATAACAATATCAATGTGATGAATGATAAACAACGGCTCATCGATAACTTGGTACGGAAAGTAAGCCAAATTGTCACAATAGTAGAGTAAATCCGCCAAACGAGTTTTCTATAAGAGAGTTTATATGAATTTTTTATTTTAAATTTGAATATGCTGGAATATATTTTTAGCTGAAAAACTTTTTCTTACATTTTGGTCATCGAACTGTTTGAGAAGGGAGAGAACGATAGCTCGTCTCTGAGGTTTAGTGGAACGGAGTAATGAGTACAAGAAGCCATTGAGGGCACTCGGAGATTCTTTAGGTCGAACGCGATAACCCCTGACGATAGGAATATCTTCCTCGGGGAACGAAAGACTTTGGTCGTGTGCATTAAGTCCCACGAAACCTGCGAGATGCGTAACAGGACCTTTGTATCCTGCAAGGATTCTTTGCAGCTGAAGACTTAATTTGATTCCGTTCAAGACTTGACTCTGCAAGAATTGTGGGTGCTTTTTCTCCATTTCCTGAAGTTGTTTGTCAGCAGTGGTTGCTACTCCAGGTTCCTCGTCTGTGCTCATACAGATTAAGTACGGCACAATCTGGATAGGATGAACCAATCCTTGCTGAAGGACAAGTTGAATAACCCGAACAGCGGCTAATCGGACGCTGATATCCCGATGAAGAAATGCCTCGAGGATTTGTTTAAGATAAATTTGTACTATGGTTGAAGCCATGCCGGAAGTTACATCTCCCATTTCTTTAATGTCTTCGAGCTTTTTATTCTTTTGCCATTCTTGATCTTGCTTGATCATACGCAGCTCTTCTTCTGTCAAGTAGAGTTGAATGTTATATAACGCTTGGGTTTTCAGTTTGATTTCCGCTGATGAAGTTAGTAGGCTTTGGTAGATTCGCTTTAGATCATCTCCTAACATGAAATCATAGTGACGGATGCACATATTGCCTATTGCTTGGAGACTGAAGAAGTTTAGGTCGACACACGGATACTCCACCAGATACATCAGTTGCGAAAATATGATGTTGACCGTGTTGGACTACAAAAAAGAGAATGTAATAATAATTAGCTAATAATTGTAAATGTATGGGCATTTCTTAATTAGAGCTTCACTCACAGGTAGATCTCCATACACGTCTCGGTGAAGGAAATCAAAATAACGAAGAAAGAGGCCGATTGTGTATATTGCCCGACGAAGCCGGGGTCTTCCTTCAGCAAGTCTGGGATCTTTGGGGTTCTCGCGAATGATTGTAGCTTGACTAAATAGAACGGCTATAAAAATATAAATTAACATTTTGACATCAATACATACATTATTATTAAAAATGCGTAAAAATATAGCATTAAAAGGGTAAGAGAACACTTACTCTGAAACCTACGAAATACATCGCGAACGAGGGCGTAGTTGCGTGTGATTTTGTTAACAACAGCGCCGAGACATGCGAGACAAGATTCGATGACGGCTTTGTCGTTTTTAAAAATAAGTTTGACGCAGTCTTCTTCCAGTTGAGCCAAGAAGGAGTCTGCGGGATTGACTAGTAAAGGAACAACCAATTCGAGAATTGCCGCAATATTGGCTATTGCTTGCACCTCAGCAATGCTCTAAAATGATAATAAATTAATGACATGAAAATACTGCCTTTGACTTTCTTGTGAATTAAACTGCTTAAACTATAAGTTGAAGCTTACCTGACATCGCATACTTAGATAGCCTTCTAAGGTGATAGCATGGTTGACTAACAGTTGAGGCCTAATTTTGGCAAACAGGTACAGAGTGGCTACACAAGCGACGAACCTTTGCGAGGAAGAACTTTGCTGCGTTTGTAGTTGTTGTCCATTCCCAGTTGTTGCGGGTTGTATTGCCCCAGTACCAGCGCCTTCTTCTAGACGTAAGACATGTTCCACCAAACAGTTTACGATTTGCCGTGAAGCAGTCACAACAGCTTTGGGTGGCTCAGGATTAACAACTTTCTCACGTACATCTTCTTTGTCGTCTTTAGGTTTGAATAACGACAAGAGTAATTGTTCAAAAAAGTCCAAACCGATCTTTTCACAGGAAGCAACGACTTCTGTGATGTTGGAGACTTTTCTTAGAAGAGATTTAGTATCTAGAGGATCTTCTTTTACAGCTGTGAACCACATGTTTTGGAATACTTCCATTACAAGCTTCCGAATTCCGTCTTCGTCATTCACACGACGAATCATTTTGACACATATTTCTGGAATCTTGGTAAACGTAGGATGCTCCACACATACATCACGGAGAATTTTGATAACTCGCTTCCTTACACTGACTCCAGTGTCCTGAAGTTAAATAAAAAGATTGAGTTACATTCTGGAAGTGTTAAACATTCAATATTGTGGAAGTAATACTTACAAGAATTCGAAGTGAGAGAATGTCGTAGTACTTCTCAATCAGATCTGGACAAGACAGAACATACTTTCCTACTAAATCCACTGCAGCTTCACGCACAGCGGTAGACTGGTCGAGGAAAGAATGGCGCACCCACAGCTGCATATCTTGGCGGGCGAGGACACTGGGATCAGCTTCAACTACCATTGTTAGGCACCTCAGAGCTTTAGTTCGAATGGCAACAGTTTGTTCTGTCGAGACGCTAAGAATCTACAAGAGTTAAATCACAAAAAGTTAGCATGAAGCTTATAAAATCATTTGTTCAATAGAAGTGAAAGTAGTTTCAATTACCCGCTTGAGAAAAAAGTCGAAACTAACAGAAAAAGGACGCTTGGATGCCAAATATCTTGTGAGTAACTCAGCGCTTTGGTAATCTACGAATGTTTGAACGGCTTCAGTCTTGCGAGAAGTAAGTAAGGGATCTGCAAATGGCCGGATTTTTGTCAGAAGAAAGTTTCTCCTCCTTTCAACGAGCTGAAGCAGGTTTGTATTGTTTGAGGATTCGCCATCAGCTCCTCCACGACCTTCATCTTTTTCTTCGTCATCACTGAGGTCTGATACTTCGGACTCTTCGTCTGAACTCGAACCTTAAAAATAAAATATAATGTAATGTTTAGATACATATTTCAAAGGACGGATTGAGAAAATAAAAAGACTCAGTACTTTTCTTTTTCTTCTTCTTTTTTCTCTTGTCAGCTTTGGTGTTCGAGGAGGAGGTGTCGATACTCTTGCTGATGTCCGTCTGTGCGCTTTTCCACCACGAAGAAATGTAAAAATGTCTTGCTTGCATGAGTGCTGGATCTGACTGACCATGGACTGCTAAGTAGTCTAAAAGAAGTCGCTGAAGAAACTCTACTTTGTCCTCTTCGCAGTTCAGGTCTAAAGGTTCTTGTTTGACATCTCCCATACGTTCTTCTTCCCCACGGATGTCAGCGATGATTCTGTCGATTGTTTCCATTTTCTTTTGAGCAGAAACAGCGTCTTTTCTCAATCGAGCAGCAGCTACGCCTAAATATTCTAAGGATGCCACACGCATCGATACTTCGAGGCCTTTGTTGCCCAAATTCTTTACTAATAGGTTTCCGAGAAGTGTTAGAAGCAACTCTGCTGCTGGCCACTCTGGTTTGTTAACTGTAGACAACAGGTCTTGAACAAAGTTTTCAAACAGTGTCCGATAGTCACAGTCCTCGGATTTAATATTGCACTTGCTTAGAAAGACGGCAAGAAATGTTCCTGCTGTTTTTAGGGCTGTATCGAAACGTCCCGAGATGAGAATATCACGCTCAGTCTAAACAAGAAAGAGATTATGGTATTAATAGTCACATTAAATAAGTAGATATCGCACAAATATGCAGAATTTATTTTACATTGGACTCCTTTTTAGAAGATTGTTCCTCCGTTCCATCCTCGACAGCTTTAATTTTGGGGTTAACGCCTGCAAGCCTGTTTGGCAAATGAGTCACACACTGGATGAGTTGGAGCACCAAGGCAGTCAGCATTTGAATACATTCGTCTGAGCCAGCAGACAACTTGAAAGTTCTTAAACTTCGTTTGCTACTAGGAAGCCGAGCTATAGACGCGAGAATGTCATCAAGTAGAAGTCTTCTATGCTTTTCATAGTGAGTGAAGATTCCTGTGACCAACTTCAGAGCTGAAAGCTGGAGTTCCGACACATTTTCTACGAAGAACGGAGAAACTCCAAGTGTGGAGAGATGAAGTACTGTCGTATCAGTTAGAACTTGGACATTGAGGAGTTCTGCAAGGAGACTGACAACTTCGTGGATTTTTGTATACAGAGAAATCATTGCTTTCTCTCTAACTTCGCGTGCATGAGCTCGTTTCTTTTTGTTACTGGACCCAAGGCCATCTGTGAAATTAATGATGCGTATTATTACTCAAATATAAGCTATTAATTACCACTAATTATAAAAGTCAGTTGCAACGATAGAGTTACCTTTTCCGCCTCGTTTGTCGATTCGATACACCGGATCAAACGTAGGGTAGATGGTGTTTTGCAACTGGAATTTCGTGAAAATGACTATTCGGTCGATGAGATCTTCCAAGTAAGTTCTCTTGGGCATGTTTGAGCTGGTAAGAATATGCAAAGCTGCAAGAGCCGACATGACACCTCGAGAAATACTTTCCATGGTTAACTCCATCCAGAGACGACTCTCGTCATCATTGTCTTCTGGATCCGCAAGGGGAGTGACTTTGCATCCATCCCTCAAGTTAATTTCCAGAAGGGAAAGTAGTCTCACAATTTTGTCGGTGGGCATAGCCTCCATAGCACCAAGCGCTTTAAGTTTCGCAGCTTCCGAGCACAACTCACTGAGCCGACTTTTGGAAATGTTTAGTTCACTAGGCACATTTCCATCTTCATCTTCAATTTCCCCTTTGGTTTCAGCGTAGTCGATGCTCTCCAGAACAATATCCATTGTTTTCAGGAACCGATGATAAGTAGAATTATTAAGGGTATTATGTGAGGTTCCTCCCATCTTGACATTGAAATTCTCCAACTTTTCCAGTACAGGTATGAGGCATCTTTCCACTCTCTTCAGCTTTTTCTTTGGCAACTCTTCTTCTTGATGTGCAGCATTGTTAACGACATCTCCACCCGTCGAACTCTTCCTTTTCTTCGCTTCCAGGTGATCCCCACCCATCCCGAAATCCGAATCACTCCTTTGTCGTTCTGCAATCACAAATGAAGATAATAACATTAATACGTTAGATCAAAAACCAACGTATTCTTAACTTCTATGAAAAACCACACAATTACAATAATGTCTTTACCAAAATCATACAACCTTTGGATTTGGAAAGAACACAAAAGGACGCCTGTCCTTAGCCACACCAGCCAAGCCAACTGAGCCAACGCTGGTCACCATCAGTCGGAAATATTATTAGTAAATTCAACAGGCCACCCTGTGCGTTGTTTTCCGACAAAGAATGATGCTCAAAAGCTCGAAGAACTCTGATTTTCATACAGACACGACGCAACTCGACCCATCATTGTCGATGCCCCTAACACTCAACTGACACAAATACGTATAAATGCAGAGCCACAAACGAACCCATTTAAATGAAGAATTCAAGGAATTGAAGGAATGTGAAATTTCAGGAAATTTAGATTGTTTCCGAAGTAAAGCTTCGGGGAAGAGGAGACTGGGCATGCAAAAGGAAGAGGACTGGCTTGTGAGAATGAGAAGTGAAAACGAGATTTTCACTTTCTCGAGGAAGAAAACGCGAGTGAAAAACGGCGGGGACAGTTTGACTTTCTCTTTGTTTTTTTTCCTGAACAACGCGGAATTTAAAATTTTAAAGTTTAAAAAAGTCATTTTCATTAAATTCATACTGAAATTTTACAGAAATATATCAATTTTTCGGAAATATTCCGGAAATCGTTGATGGGAGTAGTAGTAAAAGTAGTAATGATGATCAAGTCACTAGTGTTGTCACTACTGACTAGTACTGAGAGTGTCTTGGAGGAATGAATGATCCAAGATCGAATGTTAATTAATAGCCAGTAGCCCATTGTTGTCTGTGTGGTGAGATTAAAAAGTGTGTTATCTGTTATCTCAGACGGTGGTGTAGAGTTTCATCTTTCTTCCTTGCGCATCTTTTAACATGGTAAGAGTGGTAAGAAGAGAGGTAGTCATCTCATTTATTAATACTTTATACGTTTGATGTTCGTCTGGAGTTTGAATAATTCGGAGTGATAAGTATTTAGTGATTACTTTTATGGAGGTGTGTGAGTAATATCTATACAGTAAATGTAGTCTAACTTTAAGTGCAGCAGGAGCAGGTTCTCTGGAAGAAGGTAGGAGAAGAATTGATGAGAGTGTTGCGACGGAGGAGTATATTTTGATTAAGAGGGGGAGGAGGAAGGAATATTAAGGAAGTCCCAAGAAGACACTGTAGGTCTCTTAATTGGTCGGGTGTTAGTTAATTACAACAACGTGGAGTGATCAGAGAAGATCGAGGAGGAAGCAGGAGAGTCCGAGAGCGTGACTCTCTTTTTAGTTAACGTTGAGTGTTCAATGAGTGTAGGTTTATTGCAGTTTTGATTGGCTAGGTGGACGGTTTTGAAGTTTTGGTTAGTTGACTTTGTTGTGCAGCTTGGTGATGTTGCAGAGTATTTTGTTTAGGACAACGAGTGTTGTCTCGTCCCCACGCGATGATGAAGTTGAGACGCAAGAGCAACAACAACAAGAGGCAGAAGACGAGGCTTTTGTTTTTGAGGGAAAGACAGACGAAGAAGAAGTTCATGAAGAAGATGCGGTAAAGAGATCATCATCAAAGGCTTCTTCTGCTGGAAGAGTTGGTCAACAGGTTGGGAACATGGTAAGGTATTTCGGTATTTGTGACATTGTGTGAGTGATTAAGTGCATGAGTGGTAGAGATTGACTTTGAGATTGAGTTTTGGTTGTTCCAGTATGAAGCAGGGCTGAATGGAACTCAAGTTGAAAGTACGAGTGACGCTAACAACAAGGACGTGACAATGGCAGGGCCAGGGGGAAGTGGCGGGGCTAAGGGTGAAGAAGGCAAGGCAAGGACGTTGAAGGGAGCTAAGAAAAGAAAGCCAGTGGTTATACGGAGAGTAAGTCAGTTTTTGTTGAAATTGGTTGCATTTTCGAGTGTGTCATTGATGTTTCGTTGTTTGCAGTATCTTAGAGTAGAAGGTGATTTAGACGCAGAGAAGCATGGTGAAGTAGAAGCGAATTGTAGAAGAAAATCTGGATTTCCTTTGGGCAGAAGATATGGAGAGGCAAAAAAGGGGAGTGACGACGTGGTGACGTTGACAGCAGAAGACGTGTTCAAGACTTCAGAGGTTTGTTTACGGAAGTGAAGTTTTGTTGTTGTGAGTTAGTTTTGATTAAGCTTGAAGCTTAATATTTAATGGAGGTCTTTTTTGGATTTAGCTGGAACTGCTTGGTGGACGGGGTTTTGGAGGCTGGCGATTTGGACAAATGCCGAGGAATCGAGAGGTAATAAAAGATGGTAGGAATGGTAGGATTATTTCCTTGAGTGGAAATGTGGTGGGTTCTGATGATGGAAAGCGTTCTAGAGAGCAGGTGAGTTTGAGTTTTGCAAGTAAAGTTTGTGCTTCTAGAGATTCTCAATGTTTATGATGATTTGTTTGTCTCAGGTGAAAACAAGGGGTAAGTTCTTCGAGGCGGAACAAAGTGAAGCATTTGATTTATCTTGTAAGAGAGCACGGCCGGAAAGTAGTACGGGGACTTACAGTGAAGAGAGCTTTGTGACACCGGAAGTTTTGTTGGAAGAAGGGACTGGAGGTGTTTCTTTGTGGGAAGACTCGCGGCCAAGAGAAGCCTTAGGGGATTTCGTGTAAGTTAGAAAGTTTCAAAAATAAATGTGAGGTGGATGAAATGAAAGAAAGAATATTTGGAAGTAGGTATGCTGCAGCAGTAGCGAGTCATGGAGAATGGAGAAAGACTGGAGATGATGATGAAGACGATGATGATAAGCAGAATGATCGAGACGAAAGGTTAACTTGTTTGATTTGAACTACTTACAATGTTCTACGTAATCTTCATGCGAAATATATGGAGGTTTAAATTTCAACTCCTTGATAGACGGTGGGATGAAGAACATTTGGCTCACTCGGTTTCATTTGAAGGACAAAGAGAAGATGAAACTCAAAATAACGGATCAATTGCTTCAGAAGCTGAAGTATATCAACACAACAAGCAAAGATCGGTTGTGACAAGTTCTGAAGATGTTATGGGCTTACAAGGATTGAATCCGGAGTTTCAAGAAGAGACGGCCGAGCCTTCGTCAACTTCGTGGGTGTTTACTGAACCTCAGCGATTGCCTTACATTTCAAACACTTCTGGACAAACACAACCTCAGTTTCAGATGAGTACGAGACACGACGTGCCTCAACAAATCCCACAGAAACGACCTCGAGGACGACCTCGCCAAACTCCAATTTTTCAGTAATGATAAGTCAATTTAAGGAGGATGTAATAATGATAATCTAATAGTGGTAACTATAATTGTAGACCCGGGGGGCCTGCATCGGAAGTATCGACAACTGCCCGTCCGAGTCCTAAAAGGGGGAGACCAAAGGGAACTGGAGGAGGTAAACAGCTTTCTGCTACCTTCTGTGGATCTAAGACATGTTTGGAACGAGAACAAGAGACTAAGCGTCTCCGACAAGAAAAAAGAGCTGCTACAAAGGCGTTGAGAGCACTTGAAAAATCAAAACGGTGAGTTATATTGTGTTGGAAATTGATGATGATGATTAGACTTGAAGGAAAACAGCTTTTGAAGTAATCAAATGGTAGTATTGAATGTGAAGCAGAATCCCTGAAGGCTCAGGATTTGATTTGTAGTGAACAGGAAACAATGGGAGAAGATGAAGATTTTGTAGTGAAAGCAAAGAAGCCGAAGCAAATTCGCTACAGAACTGAGCGGCCTTTCACCTGCCCCCACTGTCCCGGAAGTTTTACACTGAGGTAAAAAGACATTTTATTACTCGTTTCCTCAGATAGACGATTACTGTAGAGATTATTTCACGTCACAGATCGAACATGGAACGACATGGGAAGCAACAACACCCAAGCTTGTGGATGCCTAGTCCATCTGTTCGCCATCAACGACGAAAGAATGACCCTCAAAAAACCGACTATGGGGTTTACTGGGACGAAAATACTACTCAATATTAAATGTTTCACGAAGACAGTAATATTTTAGACTACCGAAAAATCGTATGTTTCTGATTTCCTGACTTTCTATTCTGACAATTATGTGCATAAGTTTCTATCTTGATATCAATTGATTTGCTGTGGAATGTAAGTAATAATAAAGTTTTAAATTTACTATGCATGCCTCTAGTAGTAATTCTCGCTGACGTGTGGCCCAAAACAACGTTATAGATTCGCATCATTAGAAAAGATCTTGTAACTGTGATTTGAACTGATATCCCTAGGACAATTTCGTACACACAGACTTTCAATTTTTTTTTCAGTACAGTTGTGAAATACTTCATTGCTCCCTATTTGTAGTAAAGAATTTTAGTCCCTATGAGCTTGAGCTACTTCTAGAAATGAGACAGCTTAAACGAGTGAGAACTGAACTGAAGAAAGCTGAGTCAATGGAGATTTAACCGAAATACTCAGGATGCATCAATTCTAGGTAAGCCAATTATCTCGACATTTCACTAAAAGTAAATTGTAATTTGGAATGTGGATAGTCTTAAAATCTTATTTTGCTTGAAGTGGGTCGAAGAAGGGACTTCAATATCTCAATTGGGGCTACTTGGGCTTTTTCTTTCGCAATACCGCCATGGCGCGCAATATGAGGCGTCGGACGGTTTTTGACTTTTAAGCTCATGCAAGTGTGAATCTGACCACGAGGTTGGTAGTATTAGTCCACTTACTTTTACGACGCGAGGGTTTGTTCTCTTTGGTTTTAAAGATCTTCCCGTGTTTGCCTTTAGAAGGAGACGAATCGGAATCTGAAGATGAGCCTTCTTCATTTCCGCCAGACGGTGGGTCTTCGTAATCCCCATCATCACCACGGGATGGTTGCTGTCTAGAATCTCTTCTTCTCCCGGGAGTTGGCGGCGTGGTCGTGTTTACAGTCGTCGCTGTCGACGAAGTGGAAGGGGATTTGAGTTTCTGGAGAGCCTGCTGTATTTCTGCGTTCCTTTCTAATTTTATGACGAGTTCTTTTTGTGCCTAAAGGTATGGGACGGTTAAATTAGATTTGCATTTACATTGATTTAGCCAGGAAAGATTGTGTTGAGATTTTAAACTTTGTTTTATAACTTACAGGAGGAGGTATTGCGTTGTTGTTAGACGCTGGTTGTTGTAAATCTATACGAGGAAGATCTTCAATAACCGGAGGGGGAGGAAGTTGAGGCTTTTTCTCCAATTTTAGGAGGGGAACGTTCATAGCTATTGTTGCAACTGAGGTAGACGCTGGAGGAAGTTGGTGTTGTGGGGGTTGAAGTGGAAGTTGGTGGGGTTGATGTTGCTGTTGTAACTGTTGAACTTGTTGCTGTTGGTGGTATTGCTGCTGATGGAGAAGTTGAGATGAGTCTGGATTATTTAACACGACACTACTACCACTAGTACTACTACCACAGAGGTATTGACTGTTGCTGGGAAAAGCACTACCACTGGTCACTGTACTGCTGGGACTGTTACTGCTCATAAGGCCCGTGGGGAGGGGACCGAAGGGAGAATGCGAGTTGGGGGATGAACCTGACGGCACTGCTGAAGGGTACGAAGATGAAAAAGGACTCGCTTTGCTGCTTCCAGGAGCGACTACTTGTTGTTGATTCACTTGAGAAGGAAGGTGAGTCTGATGATTCATATTCATTTGGGGGTATTGGGGGGAACTGTTGTACATTAAGTCTTTATTTTTGTCTGTGTCGCAGTTATACGACATCATGTTCGGAGGGAGCGGGCGATCTCCAGGGATTTTGGCTGGAGGGGGTAGCGATGAAGGAGGTTGTTCGGTAAGTCCACTAATGAAGTCTAAACTCGACTGCATCTAAAAAGATTTCTCAGTGAAACAACTGAAGGGACACTACTAATACTATAGTTGTTTGAATGCCAATAACTTACCATGGATTGCATGGGATCTGTTCCTAGAAGGTTGGAGTGATGGTGAAGTTGGTCAAGGGGATTGACGGACATAGAAGTTGTCGTAGGTTGCTGAGGAATGTTGTTCATTCCGTACATTGGATTCATTTGGCTTTGTTGCTGAGGTTGACTCCAGTCCATCATTTGCTCTGGAAATGGATATATGTGTGTGAAGCATTCAGTAGAAATGAGGAATCGAGTCGGGCTTTGCAACTTACCATGCTTTCCTTTGAAGACATCGGGTTTCCTCATTAAAATTCCTGCGAGCAGACGTGGAGTGTTTGTGTGGTCCATTGACGGTACGTCAGCGTATTGGTCTTTGAGGTCTCTGTTAATTTATGGATGTTTGATTAAGTACTAAATAATGACGTAACATTTTCTTGTTGGTTAGTTTATATTGTGTCAAAATACATGTGCTTAGATGACGTCATGCTCAGAGAATGGATAAGTTGAGGAATGAGATTGTCGTCGTTCATAGTCAAGAGACGTTGTGCTTCCTCAGCGACTCGAGGGTGGAACAGGAGAGATTTGTTGCTGAGCGTTTGTGGCAGTGGAGTCGGGAGTGGCATCTCCGGAAGGACTGAATGGGTAAAAACGACTTTATGTACAGGCCTTTTGAGAAGATTTTCAAAGCTAATTATTTATTGTTTATCGCTCTTACGATCCACTAGGGACGAGACCCCAGCCAACGTGGTGATGGGAACGGATGGGATTTCTCCGTTCATCGTGACGACTGTTTCTTCTACGTGAGCTTCCACAGCTGAAGTCTGGAAACTTTAAATGCTTCCACAATTGAATATCATATTATCCACCACGTCGTCTGTCAAAGCTATTGAAGCTTTATGCGGTGTTTCCATTTCATAATCTGAAAGGACCAGAGAAGACTAAATTGAATTGATTATGTGGAACAATCATGTTCCATAGAAAACTGGAGCTGGATGAGATTAAGTTACATTGCAAGTGTGTGTATGAGTGTGATCGTGTTGTGTAATTTAAGATTTGAAGATCAAACAAACGACGTGCACAATCAAGTTTACCAGAAGAGAAGACGAATTATATGAGAAGATTGAGTTGAAGACGTTAAGTTACTTAAGTAGGTTCCCTAACTGAAGTGGAATTAAGAAAAAATATGACAGGTTGAAGTAGTGGTGGTGGTTGAGTTGTTATTATTGTTATTATTATTATCATTGAAGCACCATACACATATTACACTGTAGTTCTTCGGTAAAAGAAGTGCTGTAACCCCACACACCACAAGTCATCATCACATGAATGAATGACTTCAATCAGATGTTCAAAGATGTGACTGTAAATAAGATGCTTCAAATGTCTCAAGCGAAAATGAAGTGACAACAAACTTATCGAGGATTTGGATTCAGCGAACCTTTGTTCAAATCGAAACTGTAAACATTAAACTAACTAGGTAGTTATTTAACGAATTTCTCTAATATCTGTTGGATTTTGGATCAGTTTACAATCATGTATCGGTAACACAAGCACTCCAGTACCAGAGAAGACTCCCTGAGCGAAATATTTTCAAAAATTATTCGCGAAGACTCTACTGGCTACTGGCGAATTTAAATATTGAATGTTTGGATTATTTGAATCAATTGTCGGTGGGAATGAATATCGAAGGAACACACAACGTCTACGGCACTTCATGGGGAATTTGAGGCCGAGAGATTAGTCAGCGATGTTGCAAAAATTCGGATAAGTTCAGAGGTTAGAAGATGACGTGCCGTGAGACGGCGACAAAGTTTTCCACGACAGTACAATTGCTGTTGAGATAATTGTGGTTGAAGTCGAACATTTCCGTCTATTATGAAGAAACGATAGCATAACAATTAACTGTGACTAGTGTAGCAAAGAGTTGAATGGGAAAGTATTACAGTATTGAAGTGGAGGATGTTATTATTTGTATGAGTGTATGGATGCACCTTTAGGGGTGATTGTATGCTGTGTGTTACGTGTGTCTGTGTATTTTATATGGTCACTGTCTGTGTATGTGGGGGTAGGGAGAGAAGCAGAGGTGAACGCAGAAGTTGAATGGCTGAGGGAAATTTTCGCCATGAAATGAAAGGAAGCTTCGACAATGTTGCCACATCCTTTAACACAATTTACAACGTGAAATTCAAACTTTTGTCCGACTTTAAACTTTAAAACTCTTGAGATGACAGGATTCTTTGTTGGGGTTTAACTCTCCGTCTTTCATCCGTGAGACACCAATTATGAGATGATTCAAATGACACTTTTAATTGTGTAAACTTGCATTCTTGATGGAAGTCTTCTTGTCATGGTTCAAAGTCTTAAAATTTAGCTGATTACTTGGATTTTTGTTTTATATTTAGGTAGATTTTGAAAATGACAGTATGATTTGACATTTCGACTTGGCTTCTTCTGCATTAAGTTGAGACGGATAGCTGGAGGATCGTATGTGTATGATTTTTTGGGAGGCCTATTATTTCACTTTTTGACAGCTGGTAGAAAAGTTTGATGGATGATATTGAAGATAAAATGTAAAGAATTCGACGTATCCACTGAGGTTGTGTTCACTTGTGTATTTAGTGTATTCATGAGTTAATTTGAATAATTGTGTAATATAAATTTATTTGTGTGTTTGCAGGATTGCAGATGATGAAATGGATTCAATGATTCAAAAAGATGTTTATTGGAGTGATTGATCAAGATGCAAATGAAAACTCACCTTTTGAAACTTATGAAGACAACTGGGAACAATATTTAAAACTCGAAAAGCTATCAAGTCTTTAAAGAAAGTTAGTTGTGGATGTATACTGAATACTTGTCACTTGTGACTTTTTAAAGAGCTAGTGGATAGTGTTTACTTATGCAGTTATGTTTGAGAGTTATTTGGTTTCAAATATTGGTGTGTAAATAAGTTTTAGAAGTGCGGGAGGGTCGATGATGGGGGTGGTTGACATGTGTCTGTGATTTTGACCGCGCTATAATAAAATAATAATAGGAGATGTTATAAGTTATACGAGTTGTAATATGGGAGGGATCGGAGGAACAAGATGCTATCCGTTGTTGGTGGAGGTGGTCCTGCTGGTCTGTATGTTAGAGATGGAGAGGGGCTGCGATATATCGAATGTTCTTTTACACTTTATATATATATGATTCAACTCTCTCCGATGAGATCCTGCTCTACGGTTTTGCTTAAAGTTTTACTAGGTAGGTTTTTGTACCCGAGACTTAAGTAGGAGACATCTACTAACACTACGAGAGGAATATTTTGTACCAGTTTATTATAGAAAGCAAGTGAGAAAGGGAAGAACCACTGCATGGGTGTCGAACTAGTGAAGAATTTCTTCCACGATAAGTCGCTACTGGTCTGCAGACTGTAGTCGTTTATTGTGTCCATCTTGTGCCTGTCGACCTTCTTTGCTAGTTGGAAGTTGGGTTTAATACTTGTTAGAATGTATGACAAATGACAACTACCACTCTGTTTCCTGTTTCGTTCATGGAAAGTAATGTAGGTTGATGGAAGACAATAATGTGTATTTACAGTTCAATGAGTGCCATTGAGAGAGAACGCAAGACGAGATATATCCTTAGTCTCAGCAGAGAGATTTGTTGAGAACATAATATTGCATATGATTAGTTTGCATGTGGTATATGTAGTAATGCTCATAAGTTAAGAGACGAGCACCTTCTATTAAGATAATTATTTAAACAGGATTTGAATAGTCAATGGGATATACAATTCTTAAACAATGAAAAAGTTACCCAAGAAGGGTTTGTTAATGAAAGCGTAGTGAGTTAATATACTGAAATACATAAGTAAGCAGAACTAAAACGGTCGCAGTTAAACACGATAAGGCAAAGAGGTGGAAACAGGTTTCGTTAGTGAACATACTTAATAGACACATATGACATCAATGTGTTTTGCAGCATTTGATTAAACATGTGCAGCTTGTTTTGACTGTATGTTATACCATGCAGAGGATAATGCTGATGGTTTTAACTTCAGAGTGACGGACACTAACCAGCATTGTACTAACTGTACAGTACTGGGAGCAGTTAATTTTAACATGACTAAATGAGAGTAGTGTGAC
>Ga0194135_10000667_pt1 | contig 20123 bp, 23 predicted proteins | sample LitLau_LLRF_2013_FD_134024 | JGI IMG/M metagenome (GOLD analysis project Ga0194135, IMG submission 134024) | Freshwater sediment microbial communities in response to fracking from North America - Little Laurel Run_MetaG_LLRF_2013 (version 2) | ecosystem: Environmental > Aquatic > Freshwater >...
GCCCTCATTGAGGGCCCAGTTGATTAAACTGATTTTTGGGAATGGGACGGGGTCGTGAAGCTTGCTTCCGCCTGTCCACGGGTTGGCCTGGCATTGCAGTACAGCCAGGATCGGCCCACACAAATAAACAAAAGATAAAACCTAAACTCCTACTGCCTGCAGTGAGTACGGTGGACGAAGTGTCCAATCCTCTCACAAAGGTCGGTACATCCTCACGGGTGAGTGCATGGTACTGGTAATAGTTCCACGCTCCCGACTAAAATCCCGTGTTCGATGTCACGCATCCTTAGCACTGTCATAAGTGCCATCAGTAGGAGAATAATAATATCCAATTAATAAAATGAACTCGCTTTCAAGTGATATGGATCGTATGGAGCGTATTAATGAACTAATGAAGTGATGCTGATGATAATGACAAAAATATAAGCAGACAGAGCACAAGAAACTAGTGTGATACTGATGCTTCATTTATTACTCTCATCTTAATTTGGACATGTATGTTTCTTAACCTGATCTTAAGTTACATGTTCACAACATTTTAAATCATACAATCTTGAGGGCATAATATTATCATCTTTCATTTGAGGGCTTCCCTAAGATACTGCTACTAGTAAATTAGTTAGGTATATGTCTATTATTATGCTTTTACATTCATACAAGTTGTTTCCTTGTTTCAAGCCAGATTTCGGTTGCAGGCAAATATAGATTATGACAGGTATCTTACGAGGACAATTCTTATCCGACTGAATTGGATTCCTGGATTACTTATAGTGGTGTAGAAGGTGTAGAACTAAAGGTTGTAGCTGTAGCTGTAAGTGACTTGTGTTTGTGTGAGTAGCGTATAATTTAGTTAACTTTCTTTTGCGATGTCACGATATTGTGCTCATTGAGTAAAAGGCGTAGCACCACCGGTCGAAAATACAACCTTTCCTTTGTTCTTCTTCTTCTTTCCTTTGGGGATTGAGAGAGAGTCTCCACCTCCAACAGCTCCGTCAACATCATTCACACTGACATTTTCAAAGGCCTTGGCAATGGCATCAGACAAAGTCGAGCAGAAGTCGGGAGCACATTTGTCATCGACCTCGGTTCCTTCAGAATTGTACCGAACACGTTCTTCAGTGCCACCTCCACTGCCATGTCGTTTCTTAGTCTCATTGATTTTCGAAGTTCCAAGACCTGCATTTACAGGAAATGTAGGACTCTTCTTCAGCCCTGGCTTGGATGCCATCTACGAATTTATGGAAACCACCATGGATTAATAGAACCATTAAATATTCTTAGGTTGAAAATTTCATGTCTTACTTCAGCAAACGAAGTACCCTGACCGCGAGTAGGTTTCGAAGTTGTCGGAGGCAAAGCGCAAGCTGAATCAGTTTTTTCTACCTCGAGTGGCTGTAGATTGTCTTCGGGGACGTAGAAAGTCGGAAACTCTTCAATGGACTCAAACTACAGAAATAAATACATTGATTAGCTCATGATAACACAAAAATCTGAGATGTAATTCTGTAAACTGAAGTTATTTCTAAAAGTACCTTTGGGTAGTTCAAGTTAGCCAACTTTTCTCCTTTCTTGAGCCTTTCACTCATCAACTTCTCCATTCTTTTCGCTTGTTTGCGTCTTTCTGACCGCTTTTCTTTACGAAGTTCGATTTGATTCCGGAATTGCTCGTGGATTTCTTCACTGACAACAATGTCAGTAAGGTCCACTTCGACTAACTGGAAAGTGGAATTCAGAGGCAAGTGCCCAAAGACTTTGAAGCGATCCCGAGTTCTTGTAGTTACTGGGTGGGATTCCTTCTCAATCACTTGTACACTGAGCTGTTGCGGCCAACTTTCAGGGTTATTTTCGAACTGACGAATCATCATCGCCATATTCAATGGATGCATGAAAATCGGCTGTCCGTCACAAGCTAATGTTTACAAAACATCATCACCATGTCAATAATAGTCAAATTAAATTATAAAATATTTTTATACATAAGCTACATGGGCTTTAAAATACCTTGATAAAAGTAGAACTGATCTGCTTTATGCGGTTGAAATGTTGAGGTAGATGAGTTGAATTCACCTTCATTAATCACATCCGTGTTCCCATCCGTGTTCTGCAGAATTAAAACAACAAAATTCATTAAAATCTCATATTAAATAGGGAAATTATCATTGGATTTATAGAGCAGCTATAAAAATAAAAGTATCGCGATAAGATTAACATCGCATTTGACAACAATTTCTTAATACTTACTTCCCCAACCGATGCACACTGACATAAATTAACACTCACACGTACTATAAGTTTAACCCGGAACCACTGCCATTTTACTTCAAAAACTCCGGAAACACCTAATTCAACCATTTAACACGTGTATTTCTATTTCATAAATCCGAGTTTATATTCGCGAAACCCTCTACAATTACTAACCCTTTTTCTTGGCCTATCCTTTAGAACAGGAATATTTAGTAAAAAAAATCTATAAAATTCGACTCTTAAATTTTCTAGTCAACCTTGTTAACAATAGTTTATTCGAAATTTACTTGCTATTAAAATTTTCGAGTACTTTGAAAAAGAAAAGAGTAGATAAGGGTAAAAATAAACAGAAATCTCTGCGAATTACCTCGTCTTCTGGGGAACTGCGACCCGAGGTACCTGGACATTTTTCAGATTCTTCTGATGGTGAAGACATAATGGGGCTAGAGGGCTTTTGATTCATCATTTCTATTCGTTCTTGCAGCTCATTTAAAGCCATGTCGATAAAACAATGCTCAACTTCGTGCTCATCGGACTCTCGAAGCGTCTTCAAATCACTCATTTCTTTTTCAATGACACGTCTTTGCACCTATCAGATAAATGAAGAAACCGTTTTAAAAATTAGTTTCCTCAAACATGAATAAAATGTTTTATCGCACTTCACCAGTAACATTGACAAAACTTGAAAGTATAATTGGTACCTCACACACATCTGCCAATATTATTCTTGAGAAAATATTTATCCAGTCCTTGACACCTTTATCTGTTACAGCAGGTTCAATCTTCATCGAACTTTTGGATCTGGTCATAAGCTGCATATCAATGTGATCCCCAACTTCAACGTCAAAGCGAACAGCGGCTTCAACACTAAAGAAAATGAATTTTTAAATAATCTCAGTTCAAAAATTTTTGTTAACTGTTTTCTGCTTCTTTATCACCTCCCATTACAAAATTCAAAATGCTAGCGAAAGGTACCTTTTCAAATCCTCACGACTGAATAATTCCGAGCATACAGGACATTTTGCAGTAGGAGTACCCGTAACAGCTAAGTATCGCAAAATGCAGTGCCAGCAGTACATATGACCGCATTTGGTTATCTTTGGAGCAGACGGTAATTGCAAGCAAATAGGGCAATCCGCAGCTTCACCAATGCTCTTGACAATCTGTGATTGTATTAAACGTTAATAAACCAAAAAACCAGTGTTAAAGCCGCTGCTGATCAACATTGAAATTTCATCTTACGACTTGTTCGACTGAAGTCCAATCAATCGGCAAGTCGGAATCAGCATAATTTACAGAGTAGTCACCATCGCTCTTGACCAAAAACTGCGAGCTAGTAAATTACAACAGATAGCAGATCAGCACAGTTTCGAAAGCAAGTAATCAGCTGTGTGTGTAGCAATGTAATTACTTTGCTTGGAGGAAATCTTGCTTGTGATATCTTCGTTTTACTAGTTCACGACCCTTGTTGAACTGATGACCATCATGGTGCTGAACAGCCCTGTATGGCTGCTGTCTAGGAGCCAAGTGGAAGTTCAACAAATGATCGACATTGACTTTCCTGCCTCCAGGAGACTGCAATGATCCAAATTCAGGTTCTCTGTCATGCGATGTCGCTACCTAAAATCATAACACAGGAAAATCAACTAATTGTACTTTTCTATTTCCAATCAGTTAACCAATTAGCTTTAATTATCTTTAAGAATTTACCGATGAGGAATTACTGGTTCTGGGAGCAGGAGTAGTTCGTCTATCAATACATTTGCTTTTGACCGGAACAGGTCGCCTTGCACCACCTCCACTTCCTCCATCTCCTCCTCTGGGGCCCCCACTGAATTGAGTCTGAGGAGCAACTGCTGGTACTTCGAATTTACGACGAGAATTGCTTCTTCCATTTCGCCCAGAATCTATTGAAAATCCAACCAAGATTTCATCAGCTAACTTTACTAAAAAATACATCAAATTTGTATTCCTTCAATTTGAAACTATTAACCCACCTCTACTGCCTAGTTGAGAAGAGCTTCTAGAAGATCCCTCCTGAGAGACCGACTTTGGAGGAGGAATATTGCAAATCTTCTTGTCCATCGCTGAAAAATCGTCGTTCATGTATTACTAAGTCTAAATCTAATATTATTACAGGGGCAGAATCAAAATCTAGCCCGTTCCAAACGGGAAGGTACGACAAGTTTGGATGTAACAACTTCATATTTCAATTCAGAACTGAGCCATGTTCGACACCAACAATAAAAATTATTATCTTTGGAGGTTGTAAGATTCAATTGACGAGGAAGTAAGGTAAGAACTTTGTATTAATGTTCACGTTTGCTTCACCAACTCGACACGGCAGTAGTCCAACAACCAATATATCTATATATTTTGTTGATTCTAATTCAGCTGTATTTAAACACTTCCAAATCTTGATAACAATATATAATATTTCTGCTTATCAATCTGCAGAAGACGCTTTATCAGGCCCTGGAAGTCCCTACTAGAGAGCCCTAAACAGAGATCACCTAGAAAGGTCTCCTAATAATAATTGACACTTGTCAAAAAACAGATACTAGTATCAAATACTAGTACCCCAAGCAGCCCAAGCTTATCTTCTACACTTAGGTGGCAGTGATAAGCCACACATACATATACGAAGAGGAGCAGCCGGAATCAAAAAACGGAGGAATAAACTACTAAATGATAATGTCAAATAGAAAAGACTCAAGAACAATAATAATAACAATAATAATAATAACAATATTCCAGGTAGGAACAATTGAAGAACAATAACAAGAACAGAGAGAGAAGTGAAGAGGGCGAACGACGACGTCGGTCTGGTTCAGTGTGTGTGTGTAGTGTGTACTTTCTTAACCATGTGTGTTATGGTGTGTGTGTCTGTGTGTGGACAGGGTCACCCTCAAACACACACACACACACTTGATATACATTTTTACCAATTGCCACACTTGAAGAAGTTGCCAGAAATCCTCAAATGACTTGATACAAAAAAATCCAATATTATGCAATTTCATTATTTTATGCTTCCTTCGCCGAAACCAGCTATTATTGAATAAGTCCATTATTTCTGTGCTCAGGTACAAGCTTTGCATTGTGGTATATAGATGATGATGCATCATGTTCTTGCAGAAATGTGCAAGCTAAACTAAAAAAAGATGAGAAGTAGAATGGTAGACTATATGGAGGAACCAACTCACACGGAGTGTAACTCTGTTTTTTAGTTCTAATTATACTCCGTGGACTCCTGCAATTGGCAGTCTCTGTATTCGCAGATTTTGCAGCTCTCTCGTGAAGAGTAATATCTCTCTCGTGTTCTTCACACGCATAAAAAACTATTCATCTCATCCCACGGACCATTTGATATACGAAAATAAAAATATGCAAGCATGCAAAGCTGGATAAGCAGCATATTCACGCAATAATGACCTCAGAAAAAGCTTAGACTGAAAAAATGGTCTTTGGAAGTGAAAGTAAATCTACTAACTACTAACGCTGCCAATGATCATGATCAGTTCCTATAATCCTAATCCCTATTTATTTATATTGTTGAAAATGATTTCAATTTCTGAAATTTGCGATGGTTTTCACTTACTTGACAGTCATCAAAAAAGAAGATTGAACACCCGATTTCTGTCCCACGACAGATTTGAACGAGTAGTTCTTATGCTCGTCCTTCTTCTTCTTCCTTCAGGTCCAATAATGATGTTATTTTAATGTTTAGTAAATTGCGAAATATCACACGGATTTAATAGTTTCTTCAGATTTCCAATTAATTCATTTTTGAGAGAGACACACTCGGGTTGTGTGACTGTCCTCGATTGACAGTTGGACTCTCTCTCTCTCTGAACGAGGTGAATGCTTCGGGCAATTTTCTCTCTCGCTCGCTTTCTCCAATTTTTCTTCCGCAGAAATTTCATGGATGCTCTTTCTCATCTCAATGAACTGCGGATGTCAAGAAATAACATTATATGGCTGCATGACTTGTCAGTTTCTATTTTTGGAAATAAATCTACCACTAACTGACAATTGAGTATGTTGAACATGAATCCATGAAGTTAGAAAAATGTCTTCTCCTCTCTCTATAGATTAAGCAATACTACTCCAATTACAATAAATAAAACAAGCAATCAATCATTTTTGTGGTATTCATTTGAATTGTAAACAAGGCTTACCAATTCATGAACCTCTCGTTAATCTCTTGATCTACTAAAAGCGAGTTAGAGTAAACATAAATTTACATTTAAGACTACAACGCAGTTAATTCTTGAAACATCCCCACCACTACCAAAGTCTCATGCAAATCCTTATAAATATTATGTGCACCGATTAAGCAACCTATTGAAGAAGCCATTAAGCTGTGCACACTTCCGGAACTCAATCCCCAAAAATGATGATACAATCTACCAAAAGTACCTTTGTAGGCAGAAGAGAGACCCAAGGAACAGTAAAAGTCTTAAAAGTGACCTTCGATTTGACATTTTTTCATACGCCATTTCATGGACTTTGGCTGGTGGTGGTCTTTGTTGGCTGCGTCCCGTGTACTTCATTTTGTGACGTTGGCGCGAGTGCGCATGTCACTTTTCTCACCACCGCCAAATTTACTCCACCGACCCAAACCTTCTTCTTCCGTCTCTTCATCCCCAATAACTCACAGGCTGCAATAATAATATACACTAGTATTGTTGTTGTTAGTCCGAAGAAGAACTTATCTACAAAATTCATTGTGAAGATAACTCTTTCAAAATCTTCCTTCAAGGACGATAAGGAGTCTAAGGAGTTATCAGAAAATTAATACTATCGGAGGATTCCTTGATTTCAAATCCGGATTCCGGTGGAGTGTCTGTTGTGTAATTAACTTCGTAATATCGTAATTATTATTCTCGGTTAAGGTAAGATCGGTTAATTTGAAACATTTCTAAAATAGTAAGTTTTTTTTCTAATCATAGTTTTGTTTTTGTAACAGAAAGTGTCATTAAGCTACTATGGACTGGTTTAGGTGAGCTTGAAGTAGTAAATTATGGAACAAAGTGTCGAACGTAGTTAAAAGTTGTTTTTACACATTACTTATTAAGGAGTTTGTGTGTGTTTGCTTTAGATCGGGACAGTTAAAATGCTGAAGCTGAAAAATTAAACGTAGCTGCGAACGTTTTGGAGAGGATATTTTGTTTGCAAATCGCATTAAAAAGTGAAGAACCACTCTAAACTATTTTAACGGGAATATTTCTTAAGAAGATACAACGAAGCAAGATGGACAATAAGAAAAATTTAAGGCGACGACCAAAGGAATTTATTTGTGGAGTAGTAGAGGGTAATTATAAGTACTTAATGATTTGAACCAGCGTAGATTGTAGATTTTTAGTTACTCATAATTGCGTTGATATTTCCAGGATTTTATGGTCGCCCATGGACAACTGAGCAGCGCAAAGATTTGTTCGCTAAGTAAGGAAAATGGGATATTTTATCTTTTGATTGTATCATTTGCTGAATTTTCCGCACTTACTGATTTTTCTACTCATCAAGATCTTTTATTAAGCAATTAATAGTAATATTGTTGTAATCAAGAGAAGTTTACCACCTCTTTTGTCTGTGCATTTAGCCATGTTCGTTATTAGTTTATTTATGATAGTTAAGAAATAGCCATTTGGTTGCAGAATCTACTGATTTCCTAGCCAAAAGCCTTTGATTTTTATTTTAACAGCATTTTTATTTTTATTTCGTGTTTTGAAGCGTTACTCGTTACTGAAAAACTCCATATTTGTGTTCATGTAATTATTACATAATCTTGTGCCCGTTTCAGGATGAGAAAATGGGGCATGGAATCTTATTTGTACGCCCCAAAGGACGACTATAAACATCGGGCGTATTGGCGAGAGTTATATACTGTGGAAGAGGCAGATCATTTGAGCTGCTTGATAGCTGCGGCAAAGGACAGCAATGTACGGTTCATATATGCGTTGTCGCCAGGACTTGACATAGTATACTCAAATTCCAAAGATGTTTCAGCATTAAAAAGAAAATTGGAACAGGTACTAATGTATTTTAATTTCAAACTAATTTATATTAATGGAACAATTAGTTTTATTGTTATGTTGACGGGTCTTTAAATATCGTCTATTGTGATTTTCTTAGGTAAACCAACTAGGATGTGATGCATTCGCAGTTTTGTTTGATGATATTGATACAGAGATGACAAAGGCTGACAAGGAAATGTTCAAATCCTTTGCCCATGCTCAAGTGTCTGTTACAAACGAAGCTTACCAGCATATCAATGTAGATTGCTTTCTGTTTTGTCCGACTCAATATTGTGCGACTAGAGCAACACCTAATGTACGTTCATCTGAATATCTGAAGACACTGGGGGCAAAGCTGGACCTGGATATTGATATAATGTGGACAGGTTGGTATTTTGCATTTAACCGTACCACACATAGCTGAATTCGACGGATAATACCTTAATTACTGTAATTACAGGGCCGAAAGTTATATCAAAGGACATCACTCTTGAGTCAATTGAAGAGATCTCCGAAGTTTTACGTCGGCCGCCAGTTATATGGGATAACCTCCATGCTAACGACTACGACCAAAAGCGAATGTTCTTAGGGCCGTATAATGGTAGATCTCCGCAACTGATTTCAAGACTTCGCGGAGTCCTCACCAATCCTAACTGTGAATATGGAGCAAATTTTATTGCTATTCATACCTTGGCTCAATGGAGTAGGTGTTATGAAGACGCAAAACGCAAAATTGGTGAGCTTTGAATCAAATTATCAAAACTGTAATTGATTCAGTCCAGTAGTGTAATATTTGACTGTTTAACGTTTTTAAAGATGAAACCATGAATTCTGACGCCAAATTGGAGACTGAAAGTGAAGATGGTAATGGTGATCACGTACCTGATAACTTAGACCCTCACGTCTATCACCCTACAGTTGCCCTAAAAAATGCGTGTCAGGTATTGCTCAGCAAATTTTTATTTTGTCTTGACATTATTGATCAAATGGTTTATGAAATGAAAATTTTAAATTGTAGGAATGGCTCCACGAATTTTATCGCGATCGATCATGGAGTGGTTGGGGCCCTGTCGGCCCTGTCATCAAGCCGCAAGTGGTTTTGCCTCCACTTCCAACGGCGAGTGTTCCTGCGATTACGTCAGCAATTGGCCGACCCATCGTACCACCTGTAGTAACTCCTGATGTGCCTGCTGCTGTTGCTTGCGCTGCTAGAGAGTTGTCAGCGATCGTTGAGGTAGAGTAAATTCCGAAATTTTTATTGAATTGGCGTTTGGATAGTAATTAATGTTTTCATATCTAGAATGGAGACCCAGATCAATATATTCCTCCTGCTTCGACTACCATGATGAATAGCCTTGTGTCAGATGATAAGGTTTGTTATTAAGATATAATAAACAATATAATGTATTTGAACGAAGTATGTCTAAAAGTGACTTGTTAAAATAATAAATTTATTTAAACAGATCTTACCTGCTGTAGACGTCGGAAGTAATGTACCTTTAGTATTAGGAAGTTCTTGTGAAACTAAACGAAGTCCACCAACTGAGACTGCTAATTCTTCAGAGTCTGATATTACGGAATTACCATTGAAAGATGACAGGAAATGTTCAGATGTTGAGCTAGAATCAACAAATGTATGTTTTAACTCTCTTAACTGTAAAAAACGCGTTGATAACGTTAGTAAGGCATAATCGTGTTCTGATACCCTTAAAATATAGAGCAGCGCTGCAGCTGGTCTTGAACCAATGGATTATAACTCCGCAACTCCTCCTAATCCTTCACCTCAAGAAAATACAGAGAGAGAGGATGTTCCAATGGCTGATAGCTCAGGGCGCACTAGCGTAATCCCACTAATAATCATTGATATTATTGATTAATTATATTATTACAGTGCATTTATATTAACTAGAATTACAATCGCTTATATTTTTTTAACAGGGAATGTCCAGCCCTGATGAAGGTGTTGATTCAGGCACACAGTCAACTTCAGTGATGAATTTAGACACCGAGTTGGAACTGACAAGTTCCAGCTCTAACAACCGAAATACACCGTCAGCATCATCAACGACGATGCAGGTTCGTTTACTATTACCTATTGAAATCTGGCATGAATAGTTAGAAGGCTGGTAGCACAGGCTGTACAGAAACAATTTTTTCAGCAGATAATTATCTATGTAGTAAGAAAATCGAGTCAACAGGCGCAATTATTCTGTAGTGTTTGTAATCTAAGCTAATCTGTAAGAAAAGCTCGTTTGCTCATGAACCTCATAGTTATGTATCAAATTGATGTTGCTTGCAGTAATTAGCAGGTATTCGTTTTTAGTTACACTGAAGTTTGATCTTCTTTCTAGTAATAATATCACGCATGAACAAGATTTCTATAAAATAGTACTCTAAGAGACGACGAAAACTAATTTATCCTTTTCAGTGCATTAGGTTGATGCTCGTTTTGAAAACCGATTTAGTCATTAATGTTGATTCCTTTACTGAATATAGGTTGAGAACATGACTGATATTGTAAGAGGCTCTAGTCCTGAAGAACTGACTGTGGAAGATCTCCTCCTGCTTTGTGATTTATTTTACCTTCCTTATGAGCATGGCACACAAGGTCTTCAAATTTTACACGAATTTCAATGGCTAAAATCTAATCTAAGCACAATAGCTGGCACATGTTCCAAGGATAAGTTGAAACCAGAGGTATGTGGATTTTTTAAATCTAATTTACCATCTGCATTGAATTAATTATGTGACAATGCATTTGAAGGTGACAGAGTGGTACGACAGGGCAACGAAGTTCAACGAATTAACCTCCAGGATTAATAAGTTAGCAACAAAGATTAATGACATCCCCAACAGAGAGCTGCTGTACGAAGTTTACCCTTACATATGGGATATTCGAGGTGTAGTTTCGATGCTCAATTCATACGTAAAATGGTTAGGTAAGCATCAAGATTTCGTTCTTATTAATAATCTACAAATGATTATTTGCGTTTTCTTGCCGTCATTCAACTCCTGCTAAGTCCGTTCGCAACCATTTCGCTAAATAGATAGATCCTTTTACTAAAATAAGGATATCTGTTTGTCTTTTCGCAGCTTCAGGACAAATCTCTGCCTCCACTGAGTCATCCTATGTTGAAGGAACGTATACATGTAGGCGCGCATCTATTGTTTATTGGCTGTAGTTTGGCTGTAGTTCTCTGCTCATATAGCGCTTAATTTACTTGAACTAATGCCCTGGCGTTTCCTTAAGCGTTGATTGCACGTACAATAAGAGATATTAAGAAATTCGTCAAACGAGTTAGCGTTAGATGTTTAATATCTTAATATCTTAACATTAGGGGACTCCAGCGCAGGAGTTGGGGTTTAATACGCAGGGGTTGTATTTCAACTCAACGGCTCTTTTATTTATGTCTTCAGGGTTTTCGAAAGGATGGAGAGAAGCATTTATGAGTGGGGATCAGGAGCCATGGGTTATCCGCGGCGGTCTAACAAGCGAACTCCAGGTTAGTTCAGTTTATTTGTATGCCCTCTTGTTTTGTGTGGTGAGTGTGTTTGTTATATATTTGGTTTCTTAGCGCTTGATACCTGTGGACCGTGGTACAGACCTATACATGTACAAAGTTCCTGAAATGCCGAGCGCTCAGGTGTACACAATCCGTCCTTATCGAGCAAGCGATGAAGAAGCGGTGTACAGGGTCTGCCTAACTACATTTAAAGATGGTCTTAGCGCCGCAGATGACTTCGTAGAATATCCTAAGCTTGCTGGAGATTTGTAAGTTGGAGCTGTTGATAAATTTTAAATTAAATTTTTACTCCTTACCGATGTTTTTATTTGTCATGCTCCCATGTTAGAAAAATCGGAGGCTACCTGAAGATGAATCCGGATGTCAGCTTTGTAGTGGAAGACGAATGCGAATCTTTGGTTGGTGTTGCTGTCGCTGTCAGCAATGGAAGAGACTTCAGACGAAAATTGAATGTAAGTTGGATGGATGAACTGAGAAACTTGTACCCCATTCCAGCTGATCATGTTTCCGCATACACCAAGGTATGATAGCACGGGCCATCCAAATTCTGTAAAAATAGTAAACGAAAATTATAACTGAGTATGTAATTTTTCTGTTAGGAAATGGTTTCTACAATTCAGACTGATATGAAATGCATTCCGGACGACATTATTGCAAGTCACCCGGCAGAACTGCGATTCTGCATAATTGCCCCCTTAACTGATCCGAGTGTTCCAAAACGATTGATGACTTGTGTACTTGCTGCACTTCGATCAAACGGTATTATGAAAATATCCATCTGTTGTTGCCTAACTCGTGTCTAGTACTCAAAACTGCTAATCTTTTCAGGTGTTTTTGGCTGTTTCATCGAGGTTTCAGATCGTGAAACTTATCTAAGAGAATTTTTTAAGAAGTTAGGGTTTATTGAATTGGATAATAATTTTATGGGCCGTTCATTTTAAATTTGTTTGCGATTAGTTAAGTTTCATCACCACCATTGATTGTAGCTTCATTCGAACTGAAGTGACAGATTTTGGAAAATTATCGTGTGAAAATTTCAAAAATTTATTATGTTGATGTTCGTTATGTTTCGCAATGGTTCTATCTATCTGTTAGAGTGCTGTTGCAATTTCAAATATTTTTAATTGCATGTATCTTACAAGTTAATTTGGTTAGAAATTTTAAAATCAGTAAATTTAGTCTCGTGGGCCCCTCATATAATTACGAGTAAAAGTTAGAGTCAGACACTAAAGGATTAAATTTTGGATCTGATATACATTATTGATTATTTGAATTTAATGTGTAATCGCAATGTGTTATCTAATGTTTCGGTTTTTACAATTTTGGATTCGATTACTACTTATTGATGCTTGTACTCATATACTCCTTAGCCAAGCCGCATTTCATGCCATCTGGACTATACTTACATTAGAGTATAGTTATTTAATGTCACCAAAGTTTTCCGTCTTTTGGACGTATTTTTAAAAACCTAGAGTATCTAGCTATTATATGGTCGGAGATTTTATTGTTTTACATCAATTGGGTCGTATTTGAATAAATTATCTTTTTCAAACTAGTGAACAACTAGGCTGGCTTCTTTTTCGCCAGGTGCCAGGTGTGTGTCTTTAAATGACTAAATCCACCAGCTAAAGTAGTGAATAGAGTTAACCAGAAAATACTGCATTAGAAGTGAAACTCGACTCAACATAAGCATAAGCACGGATATAAAGAACACAGCTGAATTGTTGCCCGGGTCTCAGTAGAGGTTTTCCATCCGGTTAGACCAGACGTTTCTTTCCACCGGTTCCCCTTATTTGTCCATGCATCAAGCTGAATTCAGAGTTTCATTGGGACTTTGTAGCTATTTATCACCACAGCTTTTGAATGACAGCTCTCTCGTTCTTTACACTCTGTTGAAATCATTCATATGCCTTTTAACCACCAGTGACAGCTAAAAGTTTTTCGTTTATAATTGTCATATGTAAAGTTTAAACCCAGCCTTCCTCGAGAAGCGAGGATTCCTAATAATTCTGAATTAGAATTGTTTTCGCTTTGGACAACTTTTGGATGTAAATCTTGACAAGATTTCCAATTAGCAAATAAAATTCAGACGCATTTCAATTTGGCATGCAAGGAATCAAGAGAATATTCTAAACTTGCATATGGTTCCGTCGGTCATTGTGATTCCCGTAATAATGATTTGGTTTTAAACCTTACACGGATGAGCTGCGATTGCCCTTAAAGTCACTGAATGCAGCAACAGAAATTACCCTAAGACTTCAGTAGTTGAAGAGGAACTAAAACTATCATCTTAGTTTCTATATCAAGTTTCAGTTCGAAGCGAATTCTCGATGGTTAAAATATTAAAATTGTGACCAAATCAAGTAGTCTACATGTGAAAAAGTTTATAGTGAGGAAAGAGGATCAGATTGAACAGTTTCTTCTTGAGAATCAAAACGGAAGAACTGGAAGAAGGAGACACAACTTCGGGGTTGTCTCAATTTGACCATAATATATAACATATATATATAGAGAGAGAGAGTTTCCTTCTTCTCATAAAGTCTCAATTTTCGTGAGTCTTATCTGTGTTTGTGTGTATTGGTGGTTAGTGCATCAAAGCTTCTCGTAAAATAGAATTCCATCACGTACCTTATTGGGGAAATCGTGAAGAAATGGCATCTCACCAGTAAAGCTTAGCAGATTTCCTCATGAGAAAGTCGAATCATTAGTGTAAAACAGAGCCGTTGTGTCATCGCCAATATCTTGGAATCTTCTTGGACGACTGAGCCAGCAATGGAAAGATGGGCAAGAAGTCTGACCCTGAGCAGGTGCGTGGTCAAAACTTATACTTTTAGATGAATTAATCTTTCTACAGAAAGTAGTTCAAACAATTCAACCCAACTATTTGTAAGTTAGCAAGTACAGAGATGACATGCAAGAAAGTCTTCAAGTGAATGTTTCATGTTCATACAATGAAGAATATAATCTAATCTTGTTTTACAAAGTAGACAATGTGTGTGTGCGTCCACGTAGGACATTTTTTTCAGGCATCGTACAATGGAAAACACACACACAGGGATTCTTTCAATTCAGTCTATTCTAGCTAATCAGGTTAATTAGCTGGCCGATTCTTTCCTTATACAAGATTCATGCGAATTCTGTGTGTCATATAGTTAACTCCTACTTACACACTATATCATTTAGACGAAACAGAGAAAGTAACACACAACAGAATTTCTTTGTTCAGTTTTGTATTCCGGTCCGGTGAAAATTCCCACAAAGTTTCAAATATATGTGTGTAAACTATGGAGTGGTAGTGTCTGGTGTATCGTTTGGTTTTTGTTACAACAACTTTCACCAATGGAATTCCCCCCAGCTCGCACAGTCAGAAAGTAGAAAAACGCAGAGCATCCATGCTGGGCTGGTTCCGTTCAAAATAAAAAAGACATTTTCCACTTTCACAATGTCCTTCCGATATCCCACGGGCAATTTGTTGTGTATAAGCTCATTATTTAGAAGTATAATAGATCCATTGTCTCCATTTTTTGGAAAACTAGCCACAATAGAAAATATGGAACGGATATTCGCACAGTATGACTTCAATATAATCTCAATGAAATATTCATACTAACAATATCTATACAGATATGTACAGGCGTGTGTTGTACTTTAATATTTGTGTAACAATACAAATAAAGAAAGTTAATCATATCTCCAACTTCTTTGTATATATTTGATATCAGTGGTGAGAAATAAGAGAGAGAGAGAGAGAGAGAGATGTACACAGGAATATGTGTGTATAGAAAGGAATGCAGTGCATGTATTCACATAGCTTGTGCAATTTCATAAAGGGAGAAAGTCGTTTATCACCGAGTTCGTGGTTTCATTTGCATGTACACATTGGAATATAAAATTATGGTCAAGAAAATGTAGTGTAAGGGGCTGCAAATGAGAAAGTGTGGGGATCAATAATACATAAACAATCTGCTGTGCATGTAGGAAAGTAAATGCACAGGTGTCTATTCCTCGGAGACCTCATTGCTGCATGAATACTTCTCTGCCCTACATCTTTCCTACAGAGGAACAACGCGGACAAATTACTTTTCGAGACCGAGACCTTAGATTTTAGATTGCAGAATTCAAAAGTCATCCTGTAGGGTGATTCAAAAACGTATATACCTTATTGTGCATTGTATATTGGGACTTTCACTTTTGCACAGGGCCTGTAAGAATAGTATTGAATTCTAAGAGTCTTTCCTTAGACTTAAAAATCCTCATGTTTCCAAGAAGGAATCATTCTGCAGAAGAATATGAGAGTGCTTTTTATGTTCTCCTATTTTGGGTATACATGGTTTGGGAAAAAACTATATGTACGTCGATCAAATTCTCATTCATGACATCAAACAAATATATATTCTAGAACTCGATTGTATGAAGGCGCATGTTAAAATTCTCATGGATTATTATTGTAACAAGAGTGAATTATATATGAACTCCAATTTATACTACGTGGAACTCTTTCGTGCATGAACTTTATTATAAGCCAGATCGAATGTATATTAAGTACTAAAGTAATTAAAGAACTGTGTGTATGTATTCATTTGGATGCTTGTCATGAAACTGACCAAAGAGAGAAAGCAAGAAATATATGTGAGTATAATGTAAGGAAAGTGTGCGCATGGAACTGGATAAATAGAAAACTTTCTTTTAGTAGTTAAATTCCTCCATATATACTTTTTGTCATTGGAATATCGACAAGTACATTTCCCGATTGGAAGAAACTTTATCAGTTTATCAAGAAAAGTTTAAATGCTTTCTCCCTGTGGTCAGAGAAGCTTTTAACATTTCACGATGTTCAATGTTCGATACGTCAATATTACACGGGATGAATAATTGTCATGTGTTGTCTACTTAACAAACCTCGTTGGAAGGTTTGTTCACTGACTCCTAATGTAATATTTAAAGGATTTGTTAGGGTTCCCGATTGAAGGTGTATGTCATGTCGTGTATGTGTCTTTCCTTAGGTTCCCGAGAATTTATGTGATTTGGGGATTCTTCCTTCAAGTCCCCTCGAGACTATAAAAGACATTAAGTAAATTGTACAACTGCAATGTAATTTTCGTGAAGGATTCCCTTCTCGAGATTCAGGTGGTGTAGTGTAGACGCACACAACACTAGAGCAGTCAAATCTTTATAGTTGATTTGATGTGTGTAGCTTGTGGGACAGGAGACTTCTTGGGAAAACAGGTCAAGAGACCCATAAAAGGTATAGAATAACATTTGACGTGTTTCCTTATCTTCGTGTCAGCCCAAGAATGCATCACAGTGCATCATAAAGTTATGGTACAGATCCTTCCGGGTTGTTTACCGGTATCTCATCTGTAGATTGGGAGAAAGCTTAGCACAACGCGCGTGTACTTCTTAAGTGCTTCACCGTCTCAAGGAATAAGTTCCTTCGGGCTAAAACTCTCAAATCCTCCTTCCTTGCTTTCCCTTGCGTTCAAAAAGTATTTCATCATGAGGAACTTCAATAAATGAACCCATTAAAACTGTCAAAGCTTTTTGTAGCCTGTTTACTAAAAATATATATTGTGTGTGTTATGTGTACGTTTTCCTTAAGTACAGACATAGTCTCTAGTAGTCGTATGATGATGATGATCCTTTATGTGAATAGAGTTGTTCATGCGATTCCTCGTGAACGTTCTTCATCGCTCAATAGACTTGGTCGTCGCTAATGGCTAATGACACTCTGCCACTTTCATCGTCACTTTTTATGCGTACATTGAATCTTTTATTGCTCACTAAACTGATCATTTAAGTGGTTTCATGGGTCTCGTTCTAAGTATATATATTGAGGGGAAAGCAATGTATTTCTCTGTGTCTGTAATAATCAAACTCACTTAACAAGAGTCAGTATCAGACATAGACCACATATATGTCATGTATATATATATATATATTCACATACTCGCATATTCTGGTTTTAGTCAATCTACACACATGAATTAAAACTCATAAATTACTAATCTACTCTCTCTCGCGTAGAAGATGACTGACTGGTGGGAAACTTTACCTGCCAGATTGAAAGCAGATAGGGCAGGGCATATCCTATGCAATGTATTTCCATGAAAGGTGAATTGTAAAGTGATGGTTTAGATAAACTAAAGTAGGAAATGGGAGTTTCCTCTTGCTACTAGTGTGAATGGTAAGTATGATTGATTAGACATATTCATAATACACATAAAACACATGCAGCTTCCAGTTTGGATGAAGCCTAAAATTATTAACGTCTGGTACAAAATACAAATTCACCCACTACCTCCTGTATACCTATATATGTGTGTTCCTGTACACTTCCCAAAAAGTACCGATTGGGAGCGTATACGTAATTTTATTGTTTGCTAATGGCTCTGGAAAAATGTATTTACTAAAGTAGCTTTATTTAGTGTACACGATGGTGTACACAGAAAAGTTTTACATGAAGATGACAATAGTAATAGTTACATGCATCCTTGAATGGGGTGCAACACGGGACTACTATGACAGGCTGAACATAAGGACCATTATCTTGAAGTGTACAAGGAGAAGAAGAAGGACACACGCGATGAGTTCGAAAGTGTGACGATTGCTTAGCACAAAACTACAAAACGGCAAGAGAGGAGAGCGAGGAAAGACAAAGAATTATGTACAGGGAAGGATTTCATAATGCGTAAAAAAGCGTCATCGGATTGAGTTGACACTGACATCCAATGTTGTTCCTTCTCTTGTTATCTCATCTTGTTTCTCCAGTAGAGAGAGACAAGAAGAAGAAGAAGAAGAAGAGCCTCTCCAGTGATAGTGTATATGTATCCATTATATTATAGAATATATAGTTTCAAGATTTCCTTTTCTCACAATTGGACGACATAACCACAATAAATAAAAAGCTTTGTTCAATGTGTTTCATCCACACACAACTTTTCTCTTATTCGCTGTACTCTAGTGTGAGAGTGTCTGTTCGGTGTGTTTGTTTAGAGAGAGAGCGACGATAAGGCCACGAGAGGAATGTCCTAAAGTTATCTTTCCCTTGTTTACAACTTTCTTTCTATATTTCTATGTGTATAAGTCACAATATTAATTTATGGTTATGCTTCTGTCAGAAAATGTCCTATGGGTAATTTATTTTTTAACCTTGAGACAGCTGAACAAATTTTACATTAAACAGCATTATTGATTGTTCAAAGGTTGATTCACAATAAGAATTATAAGAATGTAGATATGTTGAATGCTTAGCAATGCTTAGAAAGAACGAATGTTGCTCACTCATTCAATAAAAAACTTTCTCAAACTAGATCACGTATACTTTAATGAGTGTGGGAGTTTCACTTCATCGTTTTAATGGAAAGTTTCTCAGAATTCGTACTAGTACATTTCACGATTTTTTAGCTTCGACAAACTGCAAAGTGTAAATAATATTACTGTGAGTTCATTTGAGCGTGAATAAGCTCGTAGAATTTTCCATTCAACAGACTTCCAGGAAACATTTTGAGTTTGAAAGTGAAAAGTCGACAGAGTAAAAAAAGTTGCAGGTGAGAGTCACTTAATTTGAAATTTCAATGATGTGATAACACACGAGTGTATTCATGCAGCTTATACAAGAATCTTTATACTTTACGTACCGACTCTTATGCCAAGAGAGCGTAAATTGTAAAGAAGGACTGCGATATATATTATTGGACTCTTTATACCATTTCACACTTTAGGTGAGACGATCTTTTCTTGCACATCATGTGTGTATAATCGTTTTATGTGTGTATATAGAGATAACGTGCAACAGCAGAACTGCTTCGAGGCTTATTCACATATATTACTGAAAAGAGCAACTTTTAGAATCGAATAAAATATGAGTTCCTGTAGTCCATTATGCTTTCAATTCACTGTCACAGACGAATATCAATATTTCCTTGGGCATGTGTGACAATCCGCGTTCCTTCGGGCCTTGGCTTTTTGTACTTTCTCCTCTGGGCCTCCGCTCTGCTATTCAATGCTTGTCTCTCTGAACTCTATTAAGGGTGACAGTCACCAATTTTTGCATAGAAACCGATTTTTCGGATCCGTATTTCAATCCAACACATTTCATAAAAAATCATATGATTTTCAAAGGCTTATTTCTCAGCCGGGGTTTCTTGCAAAAAGTCACTTTTAAGCCTAATGGAATCCAAACAAGTTCGTCTACATTTCGTACTGTTCATATTTTTAATTTTTTTAGCTTAAGAAAAGTTATACACAAATGAATGGCAAATTTTGTATATTTTTCCCATTATTTCTGAAACCAGAATTAAACTAAAAAATGTGAACAGTAAGAACTGTAGAAGAA
>Ga0194135_10000668_pt1 | contig 20118 bp, 5 predicted proteins | sample LitLau_LLRF_2013_FD_134024 | JGI IMG/M metagenome (GOLD analysis project Ga0194135, IMG submission 134024) | Freshwater sediment microbial communities in response to fracking from North America - Little Laurel Run_MetaG_LLRF_2013 (version 2) | ecosystem: Environmental > Aquatic > Freshwater >...
CACCAAAGCGGACGGTGGCAACTTCGAAAACCTGGTTACCAACCCAGCGCCTGCCGTGACTGATGTCACTGACACTATCGATACGTCGACTGTCAGCCTGACCGCTACGCCAAGCGTCGCCGAAGGCGGCATCGTGGTCTACACCGCTTCGGTGTCCGCGCCAGTGACCGGTTCGCCAGTTGTGGTGACCTTATCCAACGGTCAAACCATCACCATTCCAGTCGGTGAATCCTCCGGTACCGTGAACTTCACCGCGCCCAACGACGCACTGGCTGGCGGCAGTTCCTTGAGCACCACCATCACTAAGGCTGACGGCGGTAATTACGAGAAGCTGGAGATCAACGACAAGCCAGCCGAAACCTCAGTTACCGATACGCCGGACACCACCACCCTTAGCGTAACGGCCACCGATACCGTGGCTGAGGGCGGCTCGATTGTTTACACCGCTACCTTGACCAACGCTGCTGGCACTCCCGTCACCGTGACCTTGAGCAACGGTGCAGTCATCACCATTGAGGCCGGTAAAACCACAGGCTCCGTTACCGTTGCTGCGCCTGCTGATGATGTCTACAAGGACGCAGGCAAGGTTGAAGTCACTATCACTAAAGCGGACGGCGGTAACTTTGAGAACCTGGTTACCAATCCAGCTCCTGCTGTGACTGATGTCACTGACACTATCGATACGTCGACTGTCAGCCTGACCGCTACGCCAAGCGTCGCCGAAGGCGGCATTGTCATTTACACCGCGTCTGTGTCGGCGCCAGTGACTGGCTCGCCAGTTGTGGTGACCTTGTCCAACGGTCAAACCATCACCATCCCGGTTGGCGAAAGCCAAGGTTCGGTGAACTTCACTGCACCCAATGATGCTCTGGCTGGCGGCAGCTCCCTGAGCACCACCATCACCAAGGCTGACGGCGGCAACTACGAGAAGCTGGAGATCAGCGACAAACCTGCTGAAACCTCGGTTACCGATACTCCGGACACCACTACCCTGAGCCTGACGGCCACCGACTCTGTGGCCGAAGGTGGCTCGATCGTTTACACCGCAACACTGACCAACGCCGCTGGCACTCCGGTCACGGTCACACTCTCCAACGGTGCCGTCATCACCATCGCCGCTGGCGCTACTTCGGGGACTGCAACCATTGCCGCTCCTGCGGATGATGTTTACAAGGATGCCGGTAAGGTCGAAGTCACTATCACCAAGGCAGACGGTGGCAACTTCGAAAACCTGGTTACCAACCCAGCACCAGCCGTCACCGATGTCACCGACACCATCGACACCAGCACCGTTTCGCTGACTGCCACACCGAGCGTGGCCGAAGGCGGCATTGTCGTTTACACCGCTTCGGTGTCTGCACCAGTAACCGGTTCGCCAGTGGTGGTGACCCTGTCCAACGGCCAGACCATCACCATTCCAGTCGGTGAGTCTTCCGGCACCGTGAATTTCACCGCGCCTAACGACGCACTGGCTGGCGGTAGCTCTCTGAGCACCACCATCACCAAAGCTGACGGTGGTAATTACGAGAAGCTGGAGATCAACGACAAGCCAGCTGAAACCTCGGTTATCGATACTCCGGACACCACGACTTTGAGCCTGTCGGCCACCGATTCCGTAGCCGAAGGTGGTTCCATCGTTTACACCGCGACCCTGACCAACGCGGCCGGTACTCCGGTCACCGTGACCTTGAGTAACGGTGCCGTCATCACTATCGCAGCGGGCGCCACCACCGGTACCGCCACCGTGGCCGCGCCAGCCGACGACGTTTACAAGGACGCTGGCAAGGTTGAAGTCACCATCACCAAAGCCGATGGTGGCAACTTTGAGAACCTGGTTACCAATCCAGCTCCGGCTGTGACTGATGTCACTGACACAATCGATACCAGCACTGTTTCGTTGACGGCCACGCCGAGCGTGGCCGAAGGCGGCATCGTCGTTTACACCGCTTCGGTGTCAGCACCAGTGACCGGTTCGCCAGTGGTGGTGACCCTTTCCAATGGTCAAACCATCACCATCCCGGTTGGCGAAAGCCATGGTTCGGTGAACTTCACCGCGCCAAACGATGCTCTGGCCGGCGGCAGCTCCTTGAGCACCACCATCACCAAGGCTGACGGTGGTAACTACGAGAAGCTGGAGATCAATGACAAGCCAGCCGAAACCTCGGTGACCGATACCCCAGACACCACCACTCTGAGCCTTTCGGCGACAGACTCCGTGGCTGAAGGCGGCTCCATTGTCTATACCGCGACACTGACCAATGCTGCCGGTACTCCAGTGTCCGTCACCCTGTCCAACGGTGCAGTCATCACCGTTGAGGCCGGTAAGACCACAGGCTCCGTCACTGTTGCTGCGCCTGCCGACGACGTATACAAGGACGCTGGCAAAGTTGAAGCGACCATCACCAAGGCTGAAGGCGGCAACTTCGAACACCTGGAGACCAACCCAACTCCAGCCGTGACGGATGTCACTGACACTATCGATACTTCGACAGTCAGCCTGACCGCCACACCGAGCGTGGCCGAAGGCGGCATCGTCGTTTACACCGCTTCGGTTTCGGCACCAGTGACCGGTTCGCCGGTTGTGGTGACCTTGTCCAACGGTCAAACCATCACCATTCCAGTCGGTGAATCCTCTGGCACCGTGAACTTCACCGCTCCAAATGATGCTCTGGCTGGCGGCAGTTCCTTGAGCACCACCATCACTAAGGCTGACGGCGGTAACTACGAGAAGCTGGAGATCAACGACAAGCCGGCTGAAACCAGTGTTACCGATACGCCGGACACCACGACTCTGAGCGTAACCGCTACCGATACCGTGGCTGAGGGCGGCTCGATTGTTTACACCGCGACGCTGACCAATGCGGCCGGTACCCCGGTTACTGTGACTCTGAGCAACGGTGCCGTAATCACTATCGCTGCTGGTGCCACCACCGGTACCGCCACCGTGGCCGCGCCTGCCGATGACGTTTATAAGGACGCCGGCAAGGTTGAAGTCACTATCACCAAAGCGGACGGCGGTAACTTCGAGAACCTGGTTACCAATCCAGCTCCTGCTGTGACTGACGTCACTGACACTATCGATACGTCGACTGTCAGCCTGACCGCTACGCCAAGCGTCGCCGAAGGCGGCATCGTCGTTTACACCGCGTCTGTGTCGGCACCAGTGACCGGTTCGCCAGTGGTGGTGACCTTGTCCAACGGACAAACCATCACTATTCCAGTCGGTGAATCCTCCGGCACTGTGAACTTCACCGCGCCCAACGACGCACTGGCTGGCGGTAGCTCCCTGAGCACCACCATCACCAAAGCCGACGGCGGCAACTACGAGAAGCTGGAGATCAGCGATAAGCCCGCTGAAACCAGCGTTACCGATACTCCGGATACAACCACTCTGAGCCTCTCGGCCACCGACTCCGTGGCTGAAGGCGGCTCCATTGTCTATACCGCGACACTGACCAATGCTGCCGGTACTCCAGTGACCGTGACCCTGTCCAACGGTGCAGTCATCACCATTGAGGCCGGTAAAACCACAGGTTCCGTTACCGTTGCTGCGCCTGCTGATGACGTCTATAAAGACGCTGGCAAAGTTGAAGCGACCATCACCAAGGCTGAAGGCGGCAACTTCGAAAACCTGGTCACCAATCCAGCTCCGGCTGTGACTGATGTCACTGACACCATCGATACCAGCACTGTCTCCCTGACGGCGACTCCGAGCGTCGCCGAAGGCGGCATCGTGGTGTACACCGCTTCGGTTTCGGCACCAGTGACCGGTTCGCCGGTTGTAGTGACTCTGTCCAACGGACAGACCATCACCATTCCAGTCGGTGAATCCTCCGGCACTGTGAACTTCACCGCTCCAAATGATGCTCTGGCCGGCGGTAGCTCCTTGAGCACCACCATCACAAAGGCTGACGGCGGTAACTACGAGAAGCTGGAGATCAGTGAAAAACCAGCTGAAACCACAGTAACCGATACCCCGGACACCACGACTTTGAGCCTGTCGGCCACCGACTCCGTAGCCGAAGGTGGTTCCATCGTTTACACCGCAACACTGACCAACGCTGCCGGCACACCTGTGACCGTCACCCTTTCGAACGGTGCGGTAATCACCATCGCAGCGGGCGCCACCTCCGGCACCGCCACCGTCGCGGCACCAGCCGACGACGTTTACAAGGACGCTGGCAAGGTTGAAGCCACCATCACCAAAGCGGACGGTGGCAACTTCGAGAACCTGGTCACCAACCCCGCTCCAGCAGTGACGGACGTCACTGACACCATCGACACCAGCACTGTCTCCCTGACGGCGACTCCGAGCGTCGCCGAAGGCGGCATCGTGGTGTACACCGCTTCGGTTTCGGCACCAGTGACCGGTTCGCCGGTTGTAGTGACTCTCTCCAACGGTCAAACCATCACCATCCCGGTTGGCGAAAGCCATGGTTCGGTGAACTTCACCGCGCCAAACGACGCCCTGGCCGGCGGCAGCTCTCTGAGCACCACCATCACCAAGGCTGACGGCGGTAACTACGAGAAGCTGGAGATTAACGACAAGCCAGCAGAAACCTCGGTTACCGACACCCCAGACACCACCACTCTAAGCCTTTCGGCGACAGATTCCGTGGCAGAAGGCGGGTCCATCGTTTACACCGCGACACTGACCAACGCGGCCGGTACTTCGGTCACCGTGACCTTGAGTAACGGTGCCGTAATCACCATCGCAGCGGGCGCCACCTCCGGCACCGCCACCGTCGCGGCACCAGCCGACGACGTTTACAAGGACGCAGGTAAAGTCGAAGCCACCATCACCAAAGCGGACGGCGGCAACTTCGAAAACCTGGTGACCAATCCAGCTCCAGCTGTGACTGACGTCACCGACACTATCGATACCAGCACCGTTTCGTTGACAGCCACGCCGAGCGTGGCGGAAGGCGGAATCGTGGTGTACACCGCTTCGGTGTCCGCGCCAGTAACCGGTTCGCCAGTGGTAGTGACCTTGTCCAATGGACAGACCATCACTATCCCGGTTGGCGAAAGCCATGGTTCGGTGAACTTCACTGCACCCAATGATGCTCTGGCTGGCGGCAGCTCCTTGAGCACCACCATCACCAAAGCTGACGGTGGCAACTACGAGAAGCTGGAGATCAACGACAAGCCAGCTGAAACCTCGGTTACCGACACCCCGGACACCACCACTCTGAGCCTGAGCGCTACTGACTCGGTGGCCGAAGGCGGCCAGATCACTTACACCGCGACCCTGAGCAATGCTGCTGGTACTCCGGTCACCGTGACATTGAGCAATGGCGCCGTGATCACCATCGAAGCAGGCAAAACCACTGGCACCGTGACGGTCGCGGCACCAGCCGATGACGTCTACAAGGACGCCGGTAAAGTCGAAGCCACCATCACCAAGGCTGAAGGCGGCAACTTCGAAAAACTGGTGCCAGGCACCACACCGGCCGTCACCGACGTGACCGATACCATCGACAATTCCACCGTGTCACTGAAGGCCACGCCTTCGACGGCCGAAGGCGGCAACGTCACCTACACCGCGACTGTCACCGCTCCGGTTACCGGTTCTCCAGTAGTCGTGACCCTGGCCAATGGCGAAAAAATTACCATCCCAGTGGGTGAAACCACCGGCTCGGTGAGCATCAGCGCGCCGAACGATGCGCTGGTCGGCCACACTCCGCTGACCAATGCCATCAGCGATGTCAGTGGCGGTAACTACGAGAATCTGGTGGCCGACAAGACCCCGGTCAGCACCACCGTGACCGACACCGTGGACACCACCAATCTCAGCCTCAGTGCCACGCCGTCGGTGGCCGAGGGTGGTTCGATCGTCTACACCGCAACCCTGACCAATGCGGCCGGTACGCCGGTCAACGTGACCCTGAGCAACGGCGCAGTGATCACCATCGCCGCCGGGGCAACCAGTGGCACCGTGACTGTGGCTGCACCTGCCGATGACGTGTACAAGGACGCGGGCAAGGTCGAGGTTTCCATCACCAAGGCCGAGGGTGGCAACTTCGAGAAGCTGGTGCCTGATACCAAGCCCGTGGTCACCGACGTCACCGACACCATCGATAACTCCACCATTACGCTCAAGGCCACGCCGACGGCAGCCGAAGGCGGCACCGTCACTTATACCGCCACTGTCAGCGCGCCAGTTACCGGCTCGCCGGTGGTGGTGACTCTGGCCAATGGTGAAAAAATCACCATCCCGGTCGGCGAGAGCAGCGGTTCGGTGAGCATCAGCGCGCCGAACGATGTGCTGGTTGGCCACACTCCGCTGACCAATGCCATCAGCACGGTCAGCGGCGGTAACTACGAGAACCTGATTGCCGACAAATCGCCGGTCAGCACTACCGTGACCGATACCGTGGACACCACCAACCTCAGCCTCAGCGCTACACCGTCGGTGGCCGAGGGCGGTTCCATCGTCTACACCGCGACCCTGAGCAACGCCGCCGGTACTCCGGTCACCGTCACTCTGAGCAACGGTGCGGTAATCACCATTGCCGCAGGCGCCACTTCCGGTACCGCTACCGTCGCGGCACCAGCCGATGATGTCTACAAGGACGCCGGCAAGGTCGAAGCGACCATCACCAAGGCTGAAGGCGGCAACTTTGAAAAACTGGTGCCAAGCACCACTCCAGCCGTCACCGATGTGACCGACACCATCGACAACTCCACCGTATCGCTGAAGGCCACGCCTTCCGCGGCCGAAGGTGGCAACGTCACTTACACCGCCACCGTCACTGCTCCGGTTACCGGCTCGCCGGTAGTCGTGACCCTCGCCAATGGCGAGAAGATCACCATCCCGGTCGGCGAAACCACTGGTTCGGTCAGCATCAGCGCGCCTAATGACGTGCTGGTTGGCCATACTCCGCTGACCAACTCCATCACCAATGTCAGCGGCGGTAACTACGAGAACCTGGTCGCCGACAAGACTCCGGTCAGCACCACCGTGACCGATACCGTCGACACCACCAATCTGTCCCTGTCGGCTACACCTTCGGTAGCGGAAGGCGGTTCGATTGTTTACACCGCGACCCTGAGCAACGCCGCCGGCACTCCGGTGACCGTCACTCTGAGCAACGGTGCGGTAATCACCATTGCCGCAGGCGCCACTTCCGGCACCGCTACCGTCGCGGCACCAGCCGATGACGTCTACAAGGACGCCGGCAAGGTCGAAGCGACCATCACCAAGGCTGAAGGCGGCAACTTCGAGAAGCTGGTACCAAGCACCACGCCAGCCGTCACCGATGTGACCGATACCATCGACAACTCCACCGTGTCGCTGAAGGCTACGCCTTCCGCGGCCGAAGGCGGCAACGTCACTTACACCGCCACCGTTACCGCTCCGGTGACCGGCTCGCCGGTAGTCGTGACCCTGGCCAATGGCGAGAAGATCACCATTCCGGTCGGCGAAACTACCGGCTCGGTGAGCATCACTGCGCCGAACGATGTGCTGGTCGGCCACACCCCGCTGACCAACTCCATCACTAATGTGAGCGGTGGCAACTACGAAAACCTGGTCGCCGACAAGACGCCGGTCAGCACTACCGTGACCGATACCGTTGACACCACCAACCTCAGCCTCAGCGCTACACCGTCGGTGGCCGAAGGCGGTTCCATCGTCTACACAGCGACCCTGAGCAACGCCGCCGGTACTCCGGTCACTGTGACCCTGTCCAACGGTGCCGTAATCACCATTGCCGCCGGGGCAACCAGTGGCACCGCCACCGTGGCCGCGCCAGCCGACGATGTGTACAAAGACGCCGGTAAAGTCGAAGCCACCATCACCAAAGCCGAAGGCGGCAACTTCGAAAAACTGGTGCCAAGCACCACGCCGGCCGTCACCGACGTCACCGATACCATCGACAACTCCACCGTGTCGCTGAAGGCCACACCTTCGGCAGCCGAAGGTGGCAACGTCACTTACACCGCGACCGTTACCGCTCCGGTGACCGGCTCGCCGGTAGTCGTGACCCTGGCCAATGGCGAGAAAATCACCATCCCGGTCGGTGAAACCACTGGTTCGGTCAGCATCAGCGCGCCTAACGACGTGCTGATCGGCCACACCCCGCTGACCAACTCCATCACCAATGTCAGCGGCGGTAACTACGAGAACCTGGTCGCCGACAACTCCCCGGTCAGCACCACCGTGACCGATACCGTCGACCCCACCAATCTGTCCCTGTCGGCTACACCTTCGGTAGCGGAAGGCGGTTCCATCGTCTACACCGCGACCCTGAGCAATGCAGCCGGTACTCCGGTCACCGTGACCCTGAGCAACGGTGCGGTAATCACCATTGCCGCAGGCGCCACTTCCGGCACCGCTACCGTCGCGGCACCAGCCGATGACGTGTACAAGGACGCGGGCAAGGTTGAAGCGACCATCACCAAAGCTGAAGGCGGCAACTTTGAAAAGCTGGTGCCAAGCACCACGCCGGCCGTCACCGACGTCACCGATACCATCGACAACTCCACCGTATCGCTGAAGGCCACGCCCTCCGCGGCTGAAGGTGGCAACGTCACTTACACCGCGACCGTTACCGCTCCGGTGACCGGCTCGCCGGTAGTCGTGACCCTGGCCAATGGCGAAAAAATCACCATTCCGGTCGGTGAAACCACTGGTTCGGTCAGCATCAGCGCGCCTAATGACGTGCTGGTTGGCCACACCCCACTGACCAACTCCATCACCAACGTCAGCGGCGGCAACTACGAGAACCTGGTCGCCGACAAGACCCCGGTCAGCACCACCGTGACCGATACCGTTGACACCACCAACCTCAGCCTCAGCGCTACACCGTCGGTGGCCGAAGGCGGTTCCATCGTCTACACAGCGACCCTGAGCAACGCCGCCGGTACTCCGGTCACCGTGACCCTGTCCAACGGTGCGGTAATCACCATTGCCGCAGGCGCCACTTCCGGCACCGCTACCGTCGCGGCTCCGGCTGATGACGTCTATAAAGACGCGGGCAAGGTTGAAGCGACCATCACCAAGGCTGAAGGCGGCAACTTCGAAAAACTGGTGCCAAGCACCACGCCGGCCGTCACCGATGTGACCGACACCATCGACAACTCCACCGTATCGCTGAAGGCCACGCCCTCCGCGGCTGAAGGTGGCAACGTCACTTACACCGCGACCGTTACCGCTCCGGTCACCGGTTCTCCAGTAGTCGTGACCCTGGCCAATGGCGAAAAAATCACCATTCCGGTCGGCGAAACCACTGGTTCGGTCAGCATCAGCGCGCCTAATGACGTGCTGGTTGGCCACACCCCACTGACCAACTCCATCACCAACGTCAGCGGCGGTAACTACGAGAACCTGGTCGCCGACAAGACCCCGGTCAGCACCACCGTGACCGACACCATCGACACCACCAGCGTCAGCCTCAGCGCCACCGGCACCGTGGCTGAAGGCGGTTCGATCATCTACACCGCGACCCTGACCAACGCCGCCGGTACTCCGGTGACCGTCACTCTGAGCAACGGCGCGGTGATCAACATCGCCGCCGGCAAGACCACCGGTACCGTCACCGTTGCGGCGCCGGCTGACGACGTCTATATCGACGCCGGCAAGGTCAATGCCTCGATCACCAGCGCCACCGGAGGCAACTTCGAGAAGCTGGTGCCGGACACCACGCCAGCGGTGACCAACGTGACCGACACCGTGGATACCACTTCGGTGGGCATCACCGGCAGCACCTCGGTCACTGAAGGCCAGACCGCCAGCTACACCGTGAGCCTGACCCACCCGGCACAGACCGAAGTCACCCTGAAGATCAGCTACAGCGGCACCGCCACCGACGGCTCGGACTTCAGCGGCGTGTACACCGTGAAGATCCCGGCCGGCGCCAGCAGCGCCACCTTCAACGTCGCCACCATTGACGACAAGATCACCGAAGGCACGGAAAACTTCGTGGTCAAGATCGACTCGGCCACCGGTGGCAACTTCGAGAACCTGGTGGTGGGCAGCAACAACAGCGTCACCACTTCGATCATCGACAACGATGCTCCGCCGGTCATCGACCTGGACGCCAACAACTCCAGCGGCGCCACCGGAGCCGACTACAAGGTCACCTTCACCGAAGGCACCGCGGGCCCTGGCGTGTCGATCGCCGACACCGACCTGAGCATCACCGACCCGGACAGCACCATGCTCACCGGCGCCACCATCGTGCTGACCAACCGTCAGCCGGGGGACTCGCTGAACCTGGGCAACAGTGTCAACGGCATCAACATCAATGCCAACAGCAAGGACGGTTCGATCACGCTGACTCTGTCGGGCAACGCGACGCTGGCCGACTACATGCAGCAGATCAAGAACATCACCTTCACCAACAACAGTGAAGACCCGAGCACCACGCCACGGACCATCACCGTGACCGTGACCGACGGCGGCAACTACTCCAACGTCGCCACCACCACGGTCAATGTGGTGGCGGTGAACGACGCCCCAACCGCCACCGGCGGCGCCGTGACCGGCAGCGAAGACACCCCGCTGGCCCTGACCTGGTCGAACTTCGGCGTCAGCGACGTCGACAGCCCGGCGTCCAGCCTCGGGGTGAAGATCACCCAGCTGCCCAGTGACGGCAAACTGCAATACCTGGACGGTTCGACCTGGAAGGACGTGGCCAACAACCAGACCATCAGCAAGGCCGATATCGATGCCGGCAAGCTGCGCTTCACCCCGGACGCCAACGAATCCGGCACCAACGGCTACGGCGGCAGCGGCGTGGGCAACCAGCAGGCCGATTACGCCCAGATCAAGTTCCAGCCAACCGATGGCCAGGCCCTGGGCAGCACCGGCACGGTCACCGTCGACATCACCCCAGTGGCCGATGCCCCGACCCTGAGCGTGGCCGGCAACAACGTGAACTCGGTGGGCCTGCTCAAGGAAGTCTGGACCGGCCTCAGCGGCCTGGGCACCGACGGCAGCGGTGCGTCCGCCAGCACCCTGAAATCGGTGATCGACGCCGCCGGCACGCCAAACAGCAGCAGCCTGGCCACCAACGTCCAGTCCGACGGCAACATCACCCCGGGCACCGCGTCGAAGACCTCCGGCCTGATTTACCTGGAAGCCGGCAAGGCCTACACCTTCTCCGGCACCGGCGACGACAGCCTGCTGGTGACCATCGGCGGCAAGAACGTGGCCAGCACCACCTGGGGCGCGGGCGGTAACCTCAACGGGACCTTCACCCCGACCACCAGTGGCTACTACACCATCGATATCTACCACCATAACCAGAGCGGCCCGGGCAATTACGACGTCAACCTGTCGGTCAACGGCGGGGCCCCGGTAGACCTGAGCAACGCCGGCGTGCCGCTGTACACCGGGGTCACCGACCTGACCAACGCCGGAGTCTCGGTGTCCGACCTGCACGGCACCAACGGCGAGGGTTACTACGACGGCTACAAGCTCAACGAAGGCGGCGAAGGCGGTAGCGTGCATCTGTCGAAGATCAGCACCGGGCTGACCGATACCGACGGTTCGGAAACCCTGAGCGTGAAGATCAGCGGCATTCCCGCAGGCTCCGTGCTCAGCGACGGTGCCGGGCATACCTTCACCGCCACCGCGACCTCCGGCGAAGCCAACGTCACCGGCTGGAACCTGGGCAACCTGACGGTCACCCCGCCGCCTTACTACAACGGCTCGTTCAACCTCAACGTGACCTCGACCTCCACCGAGTCCCTGGGCGGTTCGGCCAGCACCTCGGCGCAGATCCCGGTCAAGGTCTACCCGGCCACCTACAATGCGGTGGTTGCCACCTCCGGCGACGATACCGTCACCGGCACCGACGGCAACGACATCGTGGTCGCGGACATCGGCGGCCTGACCGTGGTCCCGGGCACCAACTACAACATCGCCTTCATGGTGGACAGCTCGGGCAGCATGAGCAGCGCCTCGATCACCGCGGCCAAGAACTCCCTGACCTCGGTGTTCAATACCCTGAAGAACAGCATCGGCAGCGCCGGCTCGGGCACCGTGAACATCTTCCTGGCCGACTTCGATACCCAGGTCAACAAGTCGGTATCGGTGAACCTCAACGACCCGAACGCCCTGGCCCAGCTCAAGGCGGTGCTGGATTCGATGGTCTCCGGCGGCGGCACCAACTATGAAGACGTGTTCAAGGCCACGGCCAACTTCTTCCAGAGCAGCCAGGCCACCGGCAATACCAGCGCCACCAACCTGACGTACTTCATCACCGACGGTAAGCCGACCTACTACCAGAGCGGCGAGCAGACCAACCCGACGCTGTACAGCAACGTGCGCCTCGACGATGTGGTGACCACCAGCAACTACAAACTGGGGGACACCTTCAGCACCTACATCGACAGCACCCATGCCCTGAGCGTGAACGCCAACGGCACGGTGGTACTGCAGACCTACAGCAGCAACTGGTGGGGCAGCGGCTGGAACAGCACGACCCTGGGCACCCTGCACGCCCAGGGTGACGGTACCTATGAGCTGTCGAACCTGGCAGGTACCGGCAACAGCACCAACTCGGCCACCACCAGCAACTCCAATGACAGCTTCGTGCTCCTGAGCAAACTGTCCCAGGTGGAAGCCATCGGCCTGAACAACGATGTCAGCCTCAACGACCTCAAACCTTTCGACAGCGACGGCAAGCCGCAGACCAATATCGACCCCAACGACCTGGCCAACTCGATCATCGGCCACACCGAAGCCACCATGCCCGGCGCGGACACCGTCAGCGGCGGCAATGGCAACGACATCCTGTTCGGCGACCTGGTGAGCTTCAACGGCATCGCCGGCGAGGGCTACCAGGCCATGCAGGCCTACGTGGCCAAGCAGAGCGGGGTCGATGTCAGTCAGGTCAGCACCAGCAACGTGCACCAGTACATCACCGAGCACTACACCGAGTTCGATGTGTCCGGCAGCCACGACGGCAACGACACCCTGCTGGGTGGAGACGGCAATGACATTCTCTTCGGCCAGGGCGGCAACGATTTGCTGGACGGTGGCCGGGGCAATGACATCCTGCTGGGTGGCACCGGCAACGACACCCTGATCGGTGGCCAGGGCAACGACATCCTGATTGGCGGTTCGGGTGCCGATACCTTCGTCTGGAAGGCGGGCGATACCGGCAACGATGTGATCAAGGACTTCAAGGCCAGCGAAGGTGACCGTATCGACCTGCGGGATCTGCTGCAGGGCGAGAGCGCCAGCACCATCGACAACTTCCTCAAGATCACCACCGTGGACGGGGTCTCGACCCTGCAGGTCAGCTCCGAAGGCAAACTCAACGCCGCCGGCGGCCTGGCCAACGCCGACGTGACGATCAAGCTGGAAGGCAACAACTGGTCCAATGCCAACATCCACTCGTTGATCGCCGGTAGCGACCCGACCATCAAGATCGATCACAACAACAGCTGATGAGTGACCGGCAGCCACCCCTTGCGGGTGGTTGCCGGCTATTGGCCGACAACCTGCGCCGTGACGATTGTCGCGGAGCACCGCATACTCACGCGCTGGATGTGGCGTTGGCCCAGGTCGCTGAGCGCCGGACGCCGAATAAAAAGCCTGAGGGATTTGCCATGTTCTACGTGCAACGCGATGCGCAAGGTCAGCTGATTCGCGTGGAAGCCGCCGCTTACGCCGAGGCGACCGAGACGCTGCCTGCCGATCATCTCGAGATCCAGACCTGGTTCGCCAATGAAGCGGTGGAGGTCAGCCTCAAGCAACTCAAGCAGAGCGACCTGGAGATGATCCGGGTTCTGGACGACCTGATTCAGGTGCTGACCAGCAAGGGCGTGATTCGCGTCACCGATCTGCCGGCGGCGGCCCAGGCCAAGCTGATGGATCGTACTCAGGCCCGGGTGGCACTGGGGGGCTTGAGCCGGTTGATCAACGATGATGAAACCGGATTGATCTGAGACTCTTCGCCGGCAAGCCGGCTCCTACGCCAGGAGACGGCTTGCCGGCGACAGCGCTTTCAACTCCAGGGCGCCGGTTCGCCGAACAGTTGCCCTTGCACGCCGTACAAGCCCATCTCGCGAATCACTCGCAGCTCGCCCTCAGTCTCGACTCGCTCGGCAATCAACGGCAGGTCGATGCTGTGGGCCGCGCGTTGAATGGCCTCGATAAACAGGCGCTTGTCGCTTTCCTGGTCGATGTTGCGGATGTAGCTGCCGTCGATCTTCAGATAGGCCAGGCCCAGGCGGGCCAGGTTGCCGATCATGCTGAAGCGCCCGCCAAAGCGTTGCAGGCTGAGGGAGAAGCCCAACTCCCGCAGGCGCCGGGTCAACTGTTCCAGCTGGACCTGCTCGGGCAGCTGTTCCTCGCCGATCTCCAGGGTCAGGCGCGGCCCGAGGTCGGAGTACTGGCGCAGGATATCCATGACCCGGTTCAGGGCCTGGGGATTCTCCAGGGTCGCCGCCGAGAGGTTCAGGGCCAGGCTGTCTTCATGTCCGGTCATCTGCTTGAGGACCTGCTCGAGCATCAGCACGTCCAGGCGCGAGGTCCAGCCAAAGCGCTCCAGCCACGGCAGGAAGCGGCCGGCGGGAATGGCCTGGCCCTGCTCGTCCAGCAGCCGTGAAAGCACCTTGTAATGCAGCACCCGCGTGGTGTCTTCGACCGCTACCACCGGCTGGAAGTACAGCTGGAAGCGTTGCTCCGACAGCGCCCGGTCCAACCAGGTATGCCAGGCATGGTGATCGTCCCCGACCTGGGCACCGACGCCCTGGTCCAGGCAGGCCCAGTGGGTGTCGCCCTGGCCTTCGGCCTGGGCCAGGGCCTGATCGCCGAGGCTGAGCACCGCCTGGGGCGAATCACCGTGGGCAAAGGCCGCCAGGCCGATGGAAGCCACGCCGGCAACATCGGTAGCACCCGTGGCATACAGGTTGCCCAGCGCGCTTTCCAGGTTCTGGGCCAGCTGGATGGCTTCATCACGCACCAGCCCCGGCGCCAGGACGGCGAACTCGCCACCGCGAACCCGGGTCACCAGGTTGTGGGTCTCGGGGTACTTGTTGCATTCGCGCAGCAGTTGCTCCCCCACCGCCTTAAGCAATTGGTCGGTGCGCTGGCCCCCCAGGCGCTGGTTCAGGCCGGCCAGGTCCTTGACCCGCAACAGCAGCAGGTAACCGGAGCTGGCCTGCTCCGGGTTGCTGACGCGGGCATGCAGCTGCATCTCGAAATAACGTCGGTTGGCCAACCCGGTCAGGCTGTCCTGATACGACTCTATGCGCAGTTTTTCACTGCGTTCGGCCTGCTCCTGGAACAGGGCCTTGAGCTTCTCCACCATCTGGTTCATGGCCTGCACCACCCGTCGCAGTTCCGGGGTGCGCGGCAATTGCGGCAGGCTGAGGAATTCGCGCCGGGCAATGGCATGGGACTGCTGGACCATGTAGTCCAGGGGCTTGAGCTGACGCCGCAGCAACAGGGCGCCGAGCACCGCGCTCACCGCGCCGCAGATCAGCAGCCAGCCCAGGCTGCCCAGGGCGCTCTGCCAGAGCTTGGCCACAGCGAACATCGGGTGGCTGAGCACTTCGACCCGCGCCGCCTGCTCCCAGCCACGGCTGACGATGGCGTCGCCGCCGGCCGGCTCCAGGCCGATCAGCTTGACGAACCACTGGGGCACATTGCCGACCTCGGGAATGCCGCTGCGCTCGACGATGGTCTTGTCGGTGGCCAGGTCCACTACCCGGATGCTGGCGTAGTAGCCGCTGTCGAAGATCGAGCTGACCATCAGCTCGACCATCGCCGGGTCATCGATGTTCGGCGTCAGCGACAAGGCCAGGGCCGTGGCCGCATCCTGGGCATGGGAGCGCAGTTGATTGACATACTGGGTGCGCGAACTTTCCAGGCTGACCATGAAGCTGCCGCTGAAGGCGACCACCAGGAACACACAGATTGCGATCAACAGCTGTTTGAACAAAGACATCTGAGCTCGTGCTCCTAGTTAGTCGTCTCGACCGGAAAACCTTCGGCCTGCATTTTTTTCAACACGTCCTGCCAACGGGACAGGCGCTTGGTGTCGCCGACCCGCTTGTTGCCCTTGGCACCCGGCAGCCACAAGCCTTCGGCATTGAAGGAGTACACCGGCAACAGGTCGGTCCGCTCGCTGGCCGGGCGGATCGTGTCCTCCAGGCTGTCGAGCACCAGCGGCATGGCGTCCGCAGTGGAATAGTAGGTCAGGACCATGTGCGCGCGATTCTGGCGCAATGCCTTGACGTAGGTGATGCGCAGTTTGTCACTGGACACCCCGAGGTGGCGGAGGCTGAAGTACTTGGCGATCGCGTAGTCCTCACAATCGCCGGCGCCCTTCCACAGGGCTTGGATCGGGGTTTCCCAGTAGTCCACCTGGCCCCACAGATCGATGTCTTCCACGTAGCGCATGTTCTTGTTGAAGAACAGGTTGACCACTTTCAGCTGTTCGCGCTCGGGGATCTGCTTCTGCGTCGCCAGCAGGTGCTGCCAGGCATCGATACGTTGCTGACCCTCGCCCAGGGGACCGTAGAGCGCCGTGGCACGGCGACTGATCAGGGAAAAATCCCAGTCGGCGTGCAGACTGCCCAAAAGCGCCCCGGCCAGCAGCAGTGCCGAGCAGAACCAGCGCAGGGTCCGAGAGAGAGCTAAACGTGCCGCCAATGCGATGAGTCCATGGGAGCTGTCGTAAATCGGCTGATGGTGAAGGCTGTTCCGGCAAAAGACAATGGCACCTTACAATCACTGGCCACCGGGGAAGGCCCTGCACGGGTCATTCACACAATAGCGTCAAGCCGCGTTTTTACCTTGAGCGGCAGCCGACGAATTTCCCCTGTCGCCACGTGCATTCAGCAGCGTCAGCCACTATGTTAGACGCCATTCACGGACTGGGACGTCCCCCGTCGAACAGCCTCTTGTCTGCACCAAGAAGCCGCCCGCGGGCCACCTTGCTTAAGGAAAAGCTGTGTACACCGACACCCGACAATGGACGCTGGTGATCAACTCAGGGCAAGCCACGCGAATCCGCCTGATCTGCTTTCCACAGGCCGGGGCGGCTGCGGAGCAGTTGCGGGTTTGGTCCAACAGCCTGGCCGATCATATCGAGCTGGTGGTGATCAACCTGCCCGGGCACGGCCCGCGTCGTGACGAGGCGCCCTACGACAACTGGCCGAGCCTGCTGGAAAACACCTTCGCGGCCCTCGATCCCTGGCTCGGCGAACCCCATGCGCTGTTCGGCCACGGCCTGGGCGCGTTGCTGGCGTACGAAACCTGCAAGTACGCTCAAGAGCGATTCCCCCGGCTGACGCGCCACCTGTTCGTCTCCGGCTGCCGCAGCCCCGACAGCCTGCCGCGCCGCCCCTTGTTGCACTCACTGCCCATCGAGGCGTTTCGCGAGGCCATCCTGACCCTGGGTGCCAGCCCGCTGGAAATGCCCCGGGGGCAGAGCGACCTGCAGTCCTACGAGCGCTTGCTGCGCAATGGCCTGAAGCTCTTCGAGACCTGGTACGACACCTCCAGCGGCAGCCTCGATATCCCGCTGACGGCCTTCTACGGCAGCGAAGACCCGCTGGCGACGGCCAAGCATATGCTCAACTGGCGTGAGTTCACCGGGCGTGAATTCGAACTGATCGAAGTGGCCGGCAACCACTTTTTCATCAAGTCCCAACGCCAGCGCCTGCTGCAGGTGATCAATACTCACCTGGGCCTGCTGGGTGAACACCGGATCTGAACTGCGCCCATGAAAAAGCCCGCCCTGCAGTGATGCAGAAGCGGGCTTGAGGGAAGGCCCCGGGAGAACTCAGATCTTGAAGCTGTCCACCAGTTGCTTCAGGCGGCTGGCCTGTTGCGACAGCGCATCGCAGTCCTTCAGGGTTTCATTGAGGTTGGCGACGCCCTGCTGGTTGAGCAGGTTGATCTGGTTGATGTCGACGTTGAGGGTCTCCACCACCGCCGTCTGCTCCTCGGTGGCCGCCGCCACCGACTGGTTCATGCCGTCGATCTCGCCGATCCGCTGGGTCACGCTGATCAGCCGTGCACCGGCCTGGTTGGCCACCTCGACGCTCTCTTCACTGGAAAGCTGGCTGGCGTTCATGGTCGATACCGCTTCGCGCGAACCGATCTGCAGGGAAGTGATCATCTTGTGAATCTCTTCCGCCGATTCCTGGGTCCTGTGGGCCAGGTTGCGCACCTCATCGGCGACCACGGCGAAGCCACGACCGGCTTCACCGGCACGGGCCGCTTCGATGGCAGCGTTAAGGGCCAGCAGGTTGGTCTGCTGGGAGATGCCCTTGATCACATCGAGAATGTGCCCGATGTTGTCGGTGCTGGCGTTCAGGGTCTCGATCTGGGTGCAGGACAGGCTGATCTTCTGCGACAGCTCGGTCATGGCCTGGATGGTCTGCTCCACGACTTGGCGACCGTCGTCGGCCTGTTCGCTGGCGCCGCTGGCGTGCTGCGAGGCATCAGCGGCGTTGCGGGCGATTTCCTGGGTGGCGGCCCCCAGTTCGTTGATCGCCGCTGCCACGCTGTTGGTGCGGGCACTCTGCTCGTCGGAACCGATGATCGACGCGTTGGACGAAGCCATCACCCGTTGCGACAGGTCATGTACCTGACGAGTGGCGGAGGACACTTCGGAAATCGAGGCGTGAATCCGCTCGACGAACTGGTTGAACGAGCTGCCCAGCTCACCGAATTCGTCCTTGCTTTCCACCACCAGGCGACGGGTCAGGTCACCCTCGCCCTGGGCAATGTCCTGCATCGCCCGGCCCATGGTGATCAGCGGGCGCATCAGTACCTGGATCAACAGGGTCAGCAGCACTGCAATCACCGCCACGGCGATAAACATGGCGATCAAGGCGGATGTGCGGAACTGGCTCAGCGGCGCGTAGGCCTTGGCCTTGTCGATGGACAGACCGATGTACCATTCGGCATTCGGCAGACCGGTCACCGGGGTGAAGGACAGGATGCGTTCCTGTTTGTTCAGGACCACTTCCTGGTTGCCACTGGCGATACGCACGTTGGCACCGGGGTAGATGTCCTTGAGGTTCTTCATCACCTGGTCCTTGTCCGGGCTGACGATCACCTGACCATCGGCGCTGACCAGAAAGGCGTGGCCCAGGCCACCGAAGTCCACCGAGTTGATGATCTTCACCAGGGTTTCCAGGCTCAGGTCGCCACCGACTACGCCCAGCAGTTCACCCTGCTTTTTCACCGGCATGGCGATGGTCACCACCAGGCCACCGACAGCCGCCATGTAGGGCGGAGTCAGCATGGTCTTGTCGGCGGTGACGGCCTGTTTGTACCAGGGCCGTTGGCGCGGATCGTAGCCATCGGGCATTTTCGCGTCGGGACGCTGGGTGAAGGTGCCGTTGGCCTGGCCAACGTAGGTGAACTGGAAGTTCGAGGTAAAGGCCGGCTGGTCCACCAGGCCCGGGAAGTCTGCGTTATGGCCCTGGTGAGCAACGTTCTGTGCCAGGTTCTCCAGCACCAGGATCCGCCCGCTCATCCAGTTCTGCACGCTGCTGGAGGTGAGCTCACCGGCCTGCTGAATGGATGATTCGAGGTTCTGTCGGATAGTGTTTCGTTGCAGGTAGTCGTTGTACAAAGTGAACAACGCAAAAGCCAGAACCACTACGCCGGAGGCGGCCAAAAGGATTTTATGGCTGAACTTGAGATTCATTTCATGGGACTTCTTATGCCGAAAATGGGGATGCGTCCGTAAAGCAACATTCCATGTAACAGTGCAGGCGACGAGTCGCTCTACTTTGGTGCACGCATGTCTCATCAGGCTTTCGGCAAGAACACCCGAACCCTTAGAGATTTATCTGAATTACTCGCCTAAATTTGCCGAATCCCGCCGAACGGTGTTCCAGAGCCTTCGCCAACCCTTTTCAGCGGCGCGTCAGCAAGCAAAACGATTGATAGCTTGGGCCATAGATAGAGCAGCGACGGTGCTCGGGCATAGCGGACGGTTGATCAGCACTTTATCGAGCGCAAAAACAAAACCCCAATTGCTTTCGCAATTGGGGTTTCGGAATTTGATCTTGACGATGACCTACTCTCACATGGGGAAACCCCACACTACCATCGGCGATGCATCGTTTCACTTCTGAGTTCGGGATGGGATCAGGTGGTTCCAACGCTCTATGGTCGTCAAGAAATTC